>Ga0116164_10000827_pt1 | contig 24951 bp, 25 predicted proteins | sample AD_UKC109_MetaG_FD_89888 | JGI IMG/M metagenome (GOLD analysis project Ga0116164, IMG submission 89888) | Active sludge microbial communities of municipal wastewater-treating anaerobic digesters from Hong Kong - AD_UKC109_MetaG | ecosystem: Engineered > Bioreactor > Anaerobic > Digestate... | reverse complement strand
GTAGGAATTCGATTCCGGATCATAGACCGTGTATGAGTCTGAGACATCGAAGTTCGGATTTCCGGACTCGTAGAGAGCCACATCGTTGTCAAGGTCGAGAATCTCATTCCCGTAAGCGTCCGTCCCGGTGTCGACCTCGTCGCCCGGAATGATGTCAAAGTACCACTCAAGCCCATCCACATCGATGGCCGGCTCTATTGGCGAGTCACATGTGTCAGGATAGATCTGCTCCTTCAGCACACCGTAATCGTCAAGGCTGTAAGCGTTGTACTCGACAACGTAGCTTCCCGCCGCCCCTATGAAGGTCTTGGTGAACTGCACGGCGAACAGGACCTCCGACTGGTCAAGGTCTATAACACCGTCAGATTCGTCACCGCATAGCGTGTAGACCTCGAACTCGCTTGCCAGGAACGCTATCGCGTCATTCTCCTCGTTCGATCCGGAGGTTAAGACGGTCGAATCGGCGTCGCCGTTGGATGGCGTGTTGGAAGTGTAGGTGTTGATCACTGAAATGTATTCGTAGCTCTCGCCATCCGGCGTCGTGATCGTCAGGTAGACCTTGTTCTCGTAAATGTTGAGGTCGTTGATCGTCATCGTGTAGTCGCCGTATGTCTTTGACTCGCCCACCTTCAACATCTCGGCCACGTACCACTGCGGCGTTCCGTAGAACATGTAGTCGTAACCATTCGCATCGGTGTCGAATGAAAGCGCGTCGTAGTGCTTGCCCAGAAAGTAGACGTCGCATGTGCTGCAGTACAGCGACACCAACTGTGGTGAATTGTCATCGCACGTCTGGTATGCCTCGGACTCTGGGCCGACCACTGCGGACCATGTCACGATGTCATCCAGCACGTCTTCAAGACCATATACTATGGTCCTGTACTCTATACCACCTGTAGGATCGCAGTATGTCACCTCTTCGTCGGGCTCCTGATTGTCCGCATAGACCTCCGGGGTGCCCCAGTAGTGCCTCGGGTAAACGTTGGGATACGACTGGCATTCCAAAAGATCATAGTTGCTTAGGGCCAGGTCCTGATCGCACGCGGCGGAGCACGAAACGCAGAGATCTGCCGAGCATTCGGTGTCCCTCAGCGAGAAGTCGACTGTGATGCACTCGTACGAGCATCCCGTGTCGACCAGGAAGTTGTCATCGTCCTCCATGGCCGTTGACGCGTCGACATATACGTCATAGTCCCACCATGGCGTGGTCACCATGTCGGTGGACACCCCATACTCCGAGAGATCAACAACATCTGTCGGATCGCAGGCATAGGGCAGTACGATCGAGGATTCGGGGTCCGTATCAGCGCTTGTATAGTCTTCGAAATCGTCCGTGATGTACCCACCCGAGACGTAGTTGTCGACATCCGACTCATCCCCGTCGTCATCGCCATCGTAATATACTCCCTCGTAGGTCCAGTTTTCTTCGACGTTCTCATAGTAGGCCATTGAACCTATCTGGGCGGCCACGTAGGCGGCCGAGACCACGTCAGCGGCTGCCGCGCCGGATCCAACGACTATGAGGCAATCGTTCATGCCCGTGGTCGTATCTATGAAGAAATCACGGTCCGGAACATCAACGTCCGCGGCGGCCGTCGCAGAAGCGAGGGATGCCCCGATCAGAGCTGTTCCAAACAGTATAGCTCCAATTTTCTTAATCTTCATTATTCTACACCTTGATTTTTGTTATCGGATTTTTAATCCAGCCCCTAAGGGCAAAGGAGCTAACAAAGGAACAGTATAAAAGAGGGGTGTATGAAAACAGTTTCAAACATCGTTTCCGGACAATGGGTGAAAACCGTAGCTTTCTATCTCCGCCTTGTGTTTCGGGAGGATGTTCGGTTCCAAGATATCCAAGCTCTGGGCAAGAAAACGACAAGATGAAACTTTCATCGAAGAAAGATAAATTAATGAGTAATGACATCTTATTGAGTAGGACGGCCTCGGATGGTGTTTTGATATGGGATATGACATGGACAAGGCAATGAGCTATGTGATGCAGAATGGAAACATAATGGAAACGTACATGCTCGAGTTCCTCCTTGAGCTGGGAAGGGATGACAAGGTACCCTTGGAGTTCTTTGAGAAGTACCAGAACAAGGACGGTGGATTCTGTTTCGACCTCGTGGAGGGGCGTCCATCCTCGATGGGCACCACAATGTCGTTGCTGCGATGGTATCCCCTTCTGGATGTCACCTACACCGGATCCTACAAGAACTGCAAGAACTTCGTGATCGAAGGTCAGGGCCCGGAAGGTTGCTGGGACGAGAGCCAGCTGATAAAGGATCTCAATCCCCCAGAGATGCTTGTACCCGGCGTCCTCGCCACCAAGCTGTTCCTGACGGGAGCGGCCTGCGATGAGCTCCTGTACAACGGGATAGACGAGTATGCCGCCAAGAAGGGCATGCTCTACATGGAAAGATTCAGAAGGGGGGACGGATCGTTCGAGGGGCATCCCGTGACCAATTGGTTGATGTTCTCCATATATTCACAGCTCGGGCTTCAGGAGAAGGCTGAGGAGGTAGTACCGTTCCTCAAGCCAGGGAGGGAGGAGGACACCAAACGTATCATCCTGTACCTTGACTGTATATGGAGGGCCAAGAGACAGAACGTTTTGGCGGAGGAGCTTCTGGACCGGCTCGAGGAATCGCAGGGAGCTGACGGCAACTGGAGGACGGTGGACGGCAAGAAGTATTATACGCATGTGACGGTGGAGGCCATAAGGGTGCTAAGGACGTGGGGACGGGAGTAGGCATGTCCGGCCTACCTTCTTGTTGGAAGCGCAAACACATAGTGGAATGACATATCAAGCAATCGCTCTACAAGGCCCCTGTCGCTGACCATCTCCCTGGGAATCGTTATGTACTCTCTCATAGCATTCCCTTCCATGGGCTCAAATGGCATGACCCCGGGGTTCCCTGCGATTATGGAATCCTTCTTTTCAGGCGGCACCCTGATGAAGATGTTGTCCTGATGGACGCCGGCGAACATGTTCCCGTTGACAAAGAAGACCTTGGAACCGAACATCCTACGCATGTCGCATGGGTAGCCCAGGACCATCTCCTCGAGCAGGACTTCCAGTTCGTGCGATGGCGTCGTCCATTTTGCCATATATAATATTTGTCCAAGAATTATAAGTACCTTTCCAAATACAGGTAAAAAATGATATTTGTACCTAATCATGTAAATAATATACTATTATAAAGAATATGATTTTGAAATTAAGGAAAATATTTTATTATATCATCGCTGAATATCTTAAAGAGAGATAGTGATGAACACCATCCATTTCTAGTAGCACTAAAACCGGCACTTTTCGTGCCATATACTGTCTAGGTGTGATCATGAGCAAGAATATGAAAGAAGTGATAGAGAAAGGGAACGCCTTTGCCTGCATCCAGTGCGGCAGGTGCACAGGCTCATGCCCGGCCGGAAGGGAGTGCAGCATGAGGACAAGGAAGATAGTCCACCTGGCAAAGATGGGCGAGGATGTCTTCGCCATTCCTGAGCTATGGGAGTGCACTACATGTTTCACCTGCCAGGAAAGGTGTCCCAAGGAAGTAAAGACAACGGATATGATCATCGAGCTGAGGAACATCTCGGTGGAAAGGAACTACTTCCCATCCATGGCCGGTGTGCCAAGGATAATAATAAAGAACCTTTACGATACCGGGAGCGGGCAGCCGCTCTCTCCGGAGGTCGCCAAGATGCGCTCCATCATAGGGCTGGCCAAGGACCCTTGCGACGTGAGCAGGGACGAAAAGGACCTAAAGGCGTTCCAGAGACTTCTCGATTCGCTGCCGCTTATGAGGGGGGTTGCAAAATGACAGAGTACGCCTTTTTTCCGGGCTGCATAGGAAAGAACGTCTATCCCGGAATAGAGAAGGCGACAAGGCTCGTCTTCGGCACCCTGGATGTGGACCTGAAGGACTATCCCTATTCATGCTGTCCGCCTCCGGGGGTCGTGGCATGCTACGACAAGGAGTCATGGTATACCATAGGCGCCAGGAATCTCGCGCTCTCCGAGGCGGAGGACCTCGATATCATGACGATATGCGCAGGATGTTACGGCACCCTCCATAACGTCTGGCACGAGCTCACGCACAACAGGAAGCTTCTCGAGAAGGTCAACGAGAATCTCGATACCATCGGCATGCACTATTCCGGGAAGAGCCGTCCGATACACTTTGTCGATATCCTGGACGGGATGAGAAAGGAGATATCCGAGAAAAAGGAGATAGACCTCGGTTTCGATGTGGCGGTGCATTATGGGTGCCATTACCTAAAGCCCTCGTCCGTCACGGGGGAGAACCCGGAGAGTCCATCGGTCCTTGACGACATCGTGGGGCTTGTGGGGTGCAGGAGCATAGAGTTCAAGGACAGGCTGACCTGCTGCGGCGCAGGGGGTGGCGTGATGAGCGGTGAACCCGACCTCTCGCTCAGGATGATCGAGACCAAGCTCAAGAACATCCAGGAGAGGAACGTCGATGCGATAATCAACATCTGTTCGTTCTGCCACATGCAGTTCGACCAGAGCCAAAAGAAGCTCAAGCGCTTTGAGATACCGATACTGCACCTCAATCAGCTGTTGGGGCTCGCATTCGGCCACAAGCAGAAGCATCTTGGCCTACATATGAATCTGGTGTCCAACAGGGATCTTGTGAAGAAGGTCAAGATGGCAAGGAGGGTGAGCGCATGAGGGTCGGCGTCTATGTCTGCCATTGCGGTATAAACATCGCCAAGACCGTGGACGTGGAAAGGGTCGTGAAGGAGATATCAAAGATGCCGAACGTGGTGATCTGCAGGGATTACCACTACATGTGTTCCGACCCCGGGCAGGAACTCATCAAGAAGGACATCAACAGGTATGGGCTCAACAGCATCGTTATAGCCGCATGCTCCCCGAGGATGCACTTCAAGACATTCCAGGAGGCCCTGAAGTCCGCCAAGCTGAACCCCTACATGCTCGAGATGGCGAACATCAGGGAACAATGCTCATGGGTGCACGATGATGTCGAAGAGGCCACGAAGAAGGCGATAGCGCTTGTGAAGAGCGCGGTGGCCAAGGCGGCCCAGCTGGAACCGCTCGTGGAGAACGACTCCCCGGTGGTGCCGGCCGCCCTCGTGATAGGAGGGGGCATAGCGGGGATCCAGTCCGCGCTCGACATAGCCAATGCGGGATTCAAGGTCTACCTTGTGGAGAGGGAACCCTCGATCGGCGGCCATATGGCGCAGTTCGACAAGACGTTCCCCACCTTGGACTGTGCCGCATGCATACTGACGCCCAAGATGGTCGACGTGTCGAGGCACAGGAAAATAGAGCTTCTCGCCTACAGCGAGGTGGATGACGTGACCGGCTTCATCGGAAACTTCCATGTAAAGGTAAGAAGGAAGCCCAGATACGTCGACGAGGAGAGGTGCGTGGCCTGTGGGGACTGCGCGACCGAGTGCAGGCTCTTCAATCGCATCGACAGCGAGTTCGACGAGGGCCTGGGGAAGAGGGCGGCCATATACGTTCCGTTCCCTCAGGCAGTCCCCCTCAAGTACACCATAGACCCGGAGAGATGCCTCTTCCTCACAAGGGGGAAATGCGGGGACTCCCCTAAGTGTGTCGACGTGTGCGACGCCAACGCGATAGAGTTCGACCAGGAGGGGAGAACCGTGGAGTTCGACGTTGGGACCATCGTGGTCGCGACGGGATACGACTCCTTCGATGCAACAAAGAAACCCGAGCTGATGTATGACAAGCTCCCCAACGTCATCAACGGGCTTCAATACGAGAGATTCTTCGCTCCCAACGGACCTACCGGCGGGGAGCTTGTGATGCCTGACGGGACGGTGCCGAAGAAGGTGGTCTTTGTCTCATGTGTAGGCTCCAGGGACAAGAAGGTGGGCAATCCCTACTGTTCCAGGATCTGCTGCATGTACTCGACCAAACAGGCCCATCTGACCAAGGAGAGGGTGCCGGACGCCGACGTGACCGTGTTCTACTGTGACGTGAGGGCGTTCGGGAAGGGCTATGAGGAGTTCTATGAAAGGGTCCAGGAAGAAGGCGTGAAGTACAGGCGCGGGCTTGTGTCGGAGATATACAGGGACGACGACGGCAAGGTCCATGTGAGGGCGGAGGACACCCTGCTGGGCGAACCTATAGACTTGGAGGCGGACCTCGTCGTGCTCGCGACCGGGATCGTGCCCAAGGCCACCACAAGGTCGCTCGCGCAGAAGCTCCATATATCCCACTCCCCGGACGGATTCCTGTTGGAGGCGCATCCCAAGCTGAGGCCCGTGGACACCGTCACGGACGGCATATTCCTCGCAGGTTGCGCCCAGGGGCCCAAGGACATCCCGGACACCGTGGCCCAGGCCGGCGCCGCGGCCGCCCACGCCATAGACATACTGGCAAAGGGAAAGATAACGATAGAGCCCTACAACGCCGTGGTCAATCCCGACCTTTGCGGCGGATGCAGGATATGCGAGATGCTGTGTCCGTTCGACGCTCACCACTACAACGAGGCCAAGGGCGTCATGGAGATCAACGACACCCTCTGCAAAGGTTGCGGAGTGTGCGGGGCCGGATGTCCCGCCGGTGCCATAACCCTCAATCTGTTCCGTAACAAACAGATAATCTGTCAGATAGGGGCGATCCTAGATGAATGATGACAATGGTGGGTTCGAACCCAAGATAGTGGGATTCCTGTGCAACTGGTGCTCCTATGCGGGCGCCGACCTTGCCGGGTCCTCAAGGCTCAAGTACAGGCCCAACGTGAGGGTCATCCGGGTGATGTGCTCCGGCAGGGTCGACCCGCTTTTCGTCTTCAAGGCCTTCGAGAAGGGCGCGGACGGCGTGCTGATAGCGGGATGCCACCCGGGGGACTGCCACTACCAGTGCGGCAACTACAAGACGATGAGGCGGATGCACGTCATGAAAAAGATGCTCGGGCAGATGGGGATCGACCCCGAGAGGCTGAGGCTCGAATGGGTCTCCGCCGCCGAGAGCACGAGGTTCGTGAACATCGTGAACGACATGACGGAGACGATAAGGGAGCTTGGGTCATCCCCGATGAAGAGCGAGGCGGATTGCGATGAGTAAGGGGAAGATAGCTTTCTACTGGGCCGGTTCCTGCGGAGGGTGCGAGGTGTCGGTCGTTGACCTCGATGAGACTCTCTTCGATGTCCTTGAGCACTTCGACATAGTGTTCTGGCCCTGTGCCATGGACATAAAGTACTCGAACGTGGAGGATATGGGGGACGGCGAGATCGACGTCTGCTTCTTCAACGGCTGCATACGCAACGAAGAGAACCAGGAGATAGCCGAGCTCCTGAGGAAAAAGTCCAAGATAATGATAGCGTTCGGGTCGTGTTCGCACCTGGGGGGCATACCCGGGCTCGGGAACCTCTCGACAAGGGAGGAGATACTGGAACAGGTGTACAAGAAGAGCAAGTCCGTATCCAATGAGAAAGGCATCTATCCGTCGAGCTCCGTCGACGAGCACGGGAACGAGATAGAGGTCCCGGCGCTGAGGAAGTACGTCAGCGCCCTTGATGATGTTGTGGACGTGGACTACTACATACCTGGATGCCCGCCTCCCACAGACGTCATCAAGACCGCGGTGCTGGCACTCATTTCCGGAAATGTTCCCCCAAGGACGGAGGTGCTGGCGCCGAACAGGACTGTGTGTCACGAGTGCAAGAAGGAGAAGCGGGACATAGCCGTCAAGGAGATTAAGAGGATATACCAGCTGGACGACATAGACCCGAAGAGGTGCCTGCTGGAGCAGGGGCTGGTGTGCATGGGACCCGCGACGAGGGAAGGTTGCGGGGCCGCCTGCCCGACGGCCAACATGCCGTGCACGGGATGCATGGGGCCGCCCAGCGCCGACCCGCTCTCGGAGAACTGCGAACAGGGGGCCAGGATGATATCCGCCATAGCCTCCATCACCGACGTGGTGGACGAGAAGAACTCGGAAGAGGACGAGATCAAGGCCGCGCTGGACGAGATAAGGGACCCGGTGGGCATCATGTACATGTACAGCATGCCGAAATCGATCCTTAAGAGGAGGAGAAAGGAATGACACTGATAGAGATCAACCCCATAACAAGATTGGAGGGGCACGGGAACATCAAGATATTCAAGGATGGGAACGGAAAGGTCGAGGCGGCCTATCTCCAGATACCAGAACTGAGGGCGTTCGAGAGATTCTGCATGGACAGGCAGTGCGAGCTCATGCCGCAGCTGACCAGCAGGATATGCGGAGTGTGCCCCGTGCCCCACCACCTCGCATCGATCAAGGCACTTGACAGGGTCTTCGACGCGCCCCCGACGGCGAGGGCCGTCGCCATGAGGAAGCTAATGCACTTCGGGTACATGATAGAGGACCATCTTCTCCACTTCTACTTCCTGGGGGGCCCCGACCTGCTCTTGGGACCTGACTGCCCGCCGGAGAAGAGGAACATCGTAGGCATCATAGAACAGTACGGCAAGGATGTCGCGACGGAGATCATGAAGCACAGGAGATTCGGCCAGGACATCATAAGGATGCTTGGAGGGAAGGCTATCCATCCCGCCTTCGGCATACCCGGGGGCGTTTCCAACTCCCTGACGGAGGACCAGTTGGACGGCGTCGAGGAGATGGCCAGGTCCTGCGTTGAGTTCGCCCAGTTCTCGCTCTCCCTCTACAAGGAGAAGATCATGGGCGACGAGTTCTTCTCCAGGGCAGTTGTCAGCGACGAGTACTCGCTCGACTGCTACAACATGGGGCTCGTGAACAAGAAGAACGGACCCGACTACTACGACGGGGACATAAGGATCACCGATGCCGATGGGAAGGAGGTGGTGAGATTCCACCCTTCCGAGTACCTTGATCACATCGGCGAGGCGGTGGAGAGATTCTCCTACATGAAGTTTCCGTTCTACAAGGGCATCGGATGGAAGGGGCTTGTCGAGTCGAAGGACAACGGCATATACCGCGTTGGCCCCCTCGGGAGGTACAACGCGTCCAACGGATACTCCACCCCGCTCGCGCAGAAGGAGGGCAAGGAGCTTGAGAGGGCATTCGGCAGACCGTGCAACATGACGCTGGCATACCACTGGGTGAGGCTCACCGAGGTGCTGAACGTGAGCGAAGAGCTCCTTGACCTTGTCCGGAACAGGAAGCTCATGCTGGACGGCGGCCTGAGGACGCCCGTCGGCAAGATCACGGGGCATGGCGTGGGGTGCATAGAGGCCGCCAGGGGCACCTTGATCCACGACTACGAGGTGGACGGGAACGGCCTGATGAAGGATGTCAACCTCATAGTGCCGACGACCCACAACGCCGCCGCCATATCACTGTCGATAGCCAAGGCGGCCCAAAGGGAGATCGACAATGGGATAGAGGAGACGGACCGCATGAACAGGGTGGAGGTCGCCCTGCGCGCCTATGACCCGTGCTTTGGCTGCGCGACGCACTGAATTCCCCTTCTCTTTCTTTTCTTTTTGCCGTCAAATCATACATAAATTTTATATAGGGGAGTATGAATGATATTCTGGTTACCATGAACAAAATTTACTTCGACAGGTTCGGTAAAGTATCTTTTAGTGGTAGCTTTTGCTTCTTTGGCTTTTGATAATGCCATCTGGGTAGCTGTTCTTTGATATCTATGATGGCGGATGTTGTTGAAGTTATGAGAGGCAACCATGTATCAGGTGAGAAAAGGATGTGTGGAAACGAAATGAACAAGGAAAAGGGGGGTAGCCGCTTGAGGCGACGCCTTTTCCAGCGATAGACATGACGCTTTGATATCTGTTGTGAAGTGGGGGGAAGCCCCATGCTAGGGATATCCGACCCATTTATTGTGCTTGCATACGTATCATCGATCGCATTGGCGGTTGCCTGTATCGTTTACGGTGTGCTGAACTGGAACAAGGGCGGTGAGGGCGATGGCTGTTGACAGTTCCGTGATGATGGCCATCACCGTCATGTACCTTGGCATTGTCCTTCTTCTGGCGTATTTCGGTTATAGGAAGACCAAGATAGCCGAGGACTACATGGTGGCGGGCAGGAAGATAAATCCCGTCGTCCTGGCACTGTCATACGGTGCGACGTTCATCAGCACCTCGGCCATCGTGGGATTCGGAGGACTGGCGGGCCAGCTCGGTATGGGGCTTTTGTGGCTGACAGTGTTCAACATAGGGGTGGGCATACTGATAGCCTTCGTGGTCTTCGGGAAGAAGACCCGCGAGATAGGCCACAGGCTCAAGGCCGTCACCTTCCCGGACCTGATGGGCAAGTGCTTCGGCTCCGGATTCCTGAGGGATGCGAGCGCCCTCATAATAATGGTGGGCATGCCGCTCTACACCGCCGCGATACTGATCGGCGGGGCGAGATTCATCGAGACGACCCTCAACATATCCTACAACACGGCCCTCATAGGATTCGCGGCCATAGTGGCGGGATATGTGATAATAGGCGGCCTGATAGCCGTGATGTACACCGATGCGCTCCAGGGCACCCTCATGGCGATAGGGATGTCTATACTCCTTGTATTCACCTATGTCAAGCTTGGAGGGATAACTGCCGCGCACGAGTCGCTCAGCCTGCTGACGAGCAATGTCTCCGAGGGATTGCAGGCGGCGGGGCACACAGGCTGGACGTCGATGCCGTCGTTGGGTTCGTCCCTCTGGTACACCCTGGTGACCACCATCGTTCTCGGGGTGGGCATAGGCGTGCTGGCCCAACCGCAGCTCATAGTCAGATTCATGACCGTGAAGGACGAGAGGTCGCTCAACAGGGCCGTGCTTGTCGGGGGGCCGTTCATACTCCTCATGACGGGCGTGGCGTTCACTGTGGGTGCCCTGACGAACGTGTACTTCTACAACACCACGGGGCAGACGGCTCTTGCCGCCGCGGGAGGCAATGTCGATTCAATAATACCCAACTACATCAACTCCGCCATGCCGGACATATTCATCGTGTTATTCATGCTGGTGCTGCTCTCGGCCGCCATGTCGACATTGAGCTCGCTCTTCCATACGATGGGCACAGCGGTGGGGCACGACCTGTTCAACAGGGGCGGCGATGCGAAGGACTCGCTTGTCAAGAGCCAGATCGCGACTGTCATCATGATATGCGCCAGCGTCCTTGTTGCGTATCTGCTGCCGGGGAGCATCATCGCAAGGGCGACAGCGATGTTCATGGGGCTTTGCGCATCAGCGCTGCTTCCGGCCTTCGTCATGGCCCTCTACTCCAAGAGACCATCCAGTCTGGCTGCGAAGGTGAGCCTCGTGACCGGCGCCGCCGTATGGTTCGCCTGGACCGCCTTCGTGCATGTCAAGGAGGCCGATCCCCTCGGGATATCCCAGGCGATCTTCGGAAAGACAGCGCTCCTCGAGATGCCCTGGACCGTGGTTGACCCCTTGGTGATAGCGCTTCCGCTATCGACCATCGCCCTGATAGGCGTGTGGCTTATAGAGAAGAGGTCGCCCAACTTCGAGGCGTCCGAGGACATCGTTCCGACACCTGTCGTCGAGAATGATTGACATAAAAATAGAAACCAAGGCCCGATAGGGGGCCTTTTCCCTTATTCTTTTTCTTTCATTGATTCCTCTACCAGTTCCCTGAGCCTTTCATAGGGTAGCATCTGGCCCGATGCCAGCACCTTGTCGCCGAAGACCACTGTCGGGGACATTAAAATACCTAAAGACTCTGCCTCTTCTGAAAAAATGTCGTACTTCCTGGCCGTTATCCCAAGGTCGCCCGCTACCTTCTCTGCGATCTCGAGCGTCTTCTTGCACTTGATGCATCCCGGCATGGGACCGAAAACCTTTATCTCTTCCATAGTATCACCTTACACTCCCGCCTCGAAAAGGGCGTTCTCCAGCGTCTCCCTGCTGGGGCAGACGCCGATTATCCTTATGTCCTTGTCAACGACGATGGCAGGGGTCACCTTGATGCCATATTCCTCGGTCTTCTCGTTCTCGCCCTGGAAGACTATGAACTCGACCCTGCCGGCATACTTGTCCTTGACACTTTCTATGAGCTTCAGGAGGAGCCTTCCTCCAGAACATGGCGGCATTGATGCGAACACCTCCACCTTGATCATCTCTTCACCCCCATCTCGGCCAGGGCCGTGATCAGGGTGTCATAACTGGGACAAAGCCCCATAAAGAGTATTGCCCCTTCCTCAACGACCACGGCCGGGACGTAGGTTATCCCGTACCTGCCGAACTCGTCGCACGGGCCTATGTGCTTTATCACTTCAAGGTCGGGGAATTCCTTCGATATCCTGTCGGCAAGCCCCAAAAGCGCCACGCAGCCCGGGCACGGAGGGGTCGCCGTGAAGAACTCTATCTTTACCATTCATTTTCACCTCGTCATAAACTTCCATACACTATTCCGGAGACTGTTGCAAAGAATATCACCAATGCCACGTATGTGGCGGTCATCCTTGTCCCCATCACCCGCCTTATGGCGAGCATGTTCGGCAATGACAGGGCAGGTCCCGCAAGGAGGAGCGAGAGCTCGGGTCCCTTGTGCATGCCCAGGGATACGAGCGAGTCTATTATCGGCACCTCGGTCAGGGTGGCAAAGTACATGAAGGCCCCTATGACCGAGGCGGTCAGATTGGATATGACATCGTTCGTCCCAAGATATCCCGCTATGTACTCAGGGGGCATCAGCTCCTTGATCATCCCGGCGGCGAAGACGCCGACGAGCAGAAGGGGAAATATCATCTTGAAGAGGGAGTACGTCTCCCCGCCCCACATCCTCACCTCGCTTCTGTCCATCCGCTTGAACGTCACAACGCCGATGACTACGGTGAGGGAGACCATCAGCGGTATCTTCAGTAGCAAGGATATCGAGGCCGTGCCGACCACGAGCGTTGCCAGCATCAGGACAAAGAGAACGAGCACCCACCTTGAACTGAAACTGCTTCCTTCCGAGAGTGCAAGTTTTCTCTCCGGAGCCTTCTCGTCCTTGTAGATGAGGGACATTATGAGACCGATCACTATCGACATAGATATGGCCATTACCGCCCTGGCGATGCTTATCTCGAATCCCAGCACCCTGGCTGTCAGGGCCAGGGCCATTATGTTTATCGCCGGGCCCGAATAGAGGAATGTCGTCGCCGGACCTATGCCTGCGCCACGTTTCCTTATCCCTGCGAAAAGGGGGATTATCACGCATGAGCAGACCGCGAGTATCACCCCTGAAACGGAAGCGATGGTGTATGACACGTACTTCTTCGTGTCGGCACTGAAGTATTTCAGGATGACATCCTTTGAGAGGAAGACCGCCATGGCCCCCGCTATGAAGAACGCAGGGATTATGCTGTTCCATGTATGGGCCGTTAGATAGTCGACAATCTGTTCGGCCCCTGCAACTAGGGCAGTTTCCAAGCTCATGGTGGTTACCTTATATAAGTAATTAATTATATATTAATATGTTTAATTTAAAAAGTTTTTCCTTTGATTAATATAAGAACTCACAACATCTTCTTCACGTTCTCTATCAACGCGAATATCTCAGGGGACGTGATAAAATAGATGATCTTCTTGCCGTCCTTCCTGAAGTCTATCATTCCCGCGTTCCTCAACACCTTGAGATGTTGGGAAACGTTGGACTGGGACGTCCCGATGTACGGATATATCTCGCAGACGCACCTCTCCCCGTCCAGGAGGAACTCGAGAATCTTCAATCTGTTGGCATCGGCCATTGCCTTGAATATCTCGGCCGCATCTCTTTCATTCATGATAGATGACCTCTATATCTTATAATATAAAATATGATATGTTATGATATAAAAAGATTATAATATGTTCCTTATGTCCCCCACCTTGTCCACAACATGCGTGGCAACATCGAAGAGCTCCTTCCTCTTCTCAAGCCCGTCCTGAAGCACCAGTATGGAGATGTCCGCCTCCTTGAACGCCATTAGGTCGTTGGAGTCGTTCCCCACCATGACCACAGTTTCATAGGTCTCCTTGAGCTTCCTGACAGACTCCGCCTTCTTGGTCTCGTCCTGGAAGCAGAATATCCTCTTGCACGGCAGGCCAAGCTTCCCGGAGAGCTCTCGCATCCCCTCAAGGGTGTCCCCCGTGGCGATGTATATGTCCCATCCCTCGTCCCTGAGATGGTCAAAGAGCTCCATCACGCCCTCAAGGAGCCTGCCACCTGTGCTGAGCACCCCGCTGGGGCGTTCATTGGCGACATCGTATATCACCCCGCAGTTCATCCGCTCCCCGCCAATCTCATCGAACAAGGCGTTCAGGGTCTGCTTGAACTTCGACATGGGGATCATGGAGCACCTGTCCAGGGCGACGTCGACGCGGATGTCACGGTCGCAGTTGGATGAGTACACGCATTTGAGCGAGAGGCCACTCTGCCTGCAGAAGCTGGAGAAGTCCTGCTCGTCCAAGGACGAGAATATAAGGTCGCTCTTGCTCTTCTCCAGAATGAGCAAGGCCCCCCTGTTCATGCTGTCGACGATCCTGGTGGATGACACCCCGACGCTCATCTCATCCCTTGACAGGTCCAAGGCCACCCTGCAGGTGTCGAAGATGGTGCCTGATTTGTCAAATATTATCGCTTTCATTTCTCTCTATCTTGTTGAGGGCGTCCCTTACCTTGAACACGATCTCGTCGAGCTTCTTCTGTTCGACGGAAACGCCCCTCGTGACACCGTATATTATGTCGACGACCTCCCCCTTTGAAACGGGTTCCTTGGGTCTGACCAACCTCGTCTTGATGCCGATCTTGGCAAAGTCCTCGAAGTCCACCGGTATCTGGCACACTATCACGGCAGGTATTTCCACCCTGTTCAGTATGAATCTCGTCTTGTAGATCAGGTGATTCTTGACGTTGCCGTGGTGTATCATGGCGAGCTTGAAGAACTTGACCTTCTCTATCTCCTCGTCCTCGAGGCCGAATCGCGCCCCCATCTTGCCGTAGGGGCAGTCCGAGGGCACGCCGGTCCCCGCGTTGAGCACGAGCACCGAGGTGTCTATCTCCTCCTCCCTGAGGGCGTAGGTGATCTCGCAGACCGGCTTGGTGATGTGCCTGCGTCCCGGTGACATGGCTATGGCCACCACATCGCCGCCGCACATTGCGATGGTCCCCCTCTGGGCCATTCCGCCGCCGAGCCCCATGCCCATGGCGGCCCTGCAGTTGACGATGTGATGTTTCCTTTCCATTAGACAAGCACCTTATCAGAGGATTGGACGCCATCCTTCATGCTCATCGTGACCTCCCTGGCAGTTCCGGAGCAGACTATCTTCCCGTTCTCCATCAGGGACACCTTGTCGCAGACCTCGCATGCGAAGTCCATGTTGTGCGTGACTATGATGAAGGTCTCGTCGAGATTCTTCCTCGCCTCCTTTATGGCCATGGCGACCTTGGTCCTTGTGATGGGGTCCATTGTGCCTGAAGGTTCGTCCAATATAACTAGACTCGGCTCTCTTATTAACACTTGTGAGAGAGCTATCCTGTGCCTCTCCCCGACAGAGAGCTCGTTCGGATACTTCTCCAATATTGTCTTGGCCTTGTCCTCGGCGAAGCCTATGGAGGTGAGCACCTGTATCGCCTTGATCTTGGCAAGCTCCTTGGGCAGCGACATGCCGATGGCGTCGGTGAGATTCTCGAAGATGGACCTTGACGGATAGAGCGAGTATTCCTGATGTAGCAGGCCGATGTCCTGCTTGGCCCTGCCCCTCTCGAGGAAGCCGGGTTTCGTCATGTCGATCCACTCGTCCCCGACGCGGACGGATATCTCGCCCTCCGTCGGTTCGGTCACGCCGCCTATCATCCTCGAGAGCGTCGTCTTCCCAGCACCGCTGGTGCCTAGAAGGCCGAATATCTCGTTCTCCTTGATCTCGAAGTCAACGCCGTCCACGGCCTTTACCAGACCGCGCATTATAGAATAGAAGTACTTCTTGACGTTCTTCACGATGACCTTGGGCTCCTCCTTGCAGACGAAGGACTCCTCCCTCATCTCCGGCATCTCCTCAAGGAAACTGTTGACAATCTCGGACGGTTTGCCAATGCCCTTGACCTTCCCGTCCTCCATCCAGATGACCTTGTCCGCTATCTCGGACACGACCCGCGGATTGTGGGAGGTGATTATCATTGGCATTCCCGTCTTGACGGACACGTCCTTGAGGACCTGAAGCACTATGTGCGACGTTTTTGGGTCCAGTGTGCCCGTGGGTTCGTCCGCCAATAATATGAGAGGTTCCATGGCCAGCTGTCTCGCAAGGACTATCCTTTGCTTCTCGCCGCCGGAGAGGTCCTTTGCGATGTGCAGCATGCGATGCTCCATCTTTACCATCGTGAGGAGATCGCTGACCCTCTTTATCTTCCCATTCTCGTTGTAACCGATATTGTCCAGTTCCTTGAGAACGTTCTCATAGACTGTCAGTTCACCGTATAGGGCGAATGTCCGCTGAAGCATTATCGATATATAGGACTTCACCGTCTTGAGCTCGGATGAGGACAGATTGAGGAAGTCCACTTCCTTGTGCTCAAAGACGCCTCCGCACCTCGAGCACTCCTTCCCGATATTTTCGGGACTGACATAGATATTGCATTTCTTGCAAAAACCAAAATTGTATATGATTTGACCTTCGTGGGGTTTATAGTCGCTAGAACCCCTTATGGCATGGATAAGCACTGATTTTCCAGAACCGCTTTTTCCAATGATACCTAATATCTCTCCCGGATAAAGGTCAAAGCTGACATCGTCGATGGCATTGGAACCATCGAATGATTTGGAAATTCCTTTCACTGATAGGAGACTGTATGTCAAGCTATTACCCCCAATTGTGCGAATCTCAGTCATTGGAACTTAAAAATGTATTCCATAACATTTATAATATTTTTAATATTACAAAATCAGAATCCAACAAAATGGTGTATGCAATAATGTCTCTGTTGAAGAACGATACAAACACGAATATAAATCATTTCCATAAAAAGGAAAATGTTTTATATTAGAAATTTAATGATATGCAGGTGTGATAATGGATTCTGACATCCCTGATTCGCCAGAAGCTAAGAACAATGTCTTCACTAGGAATCTTAAAATCATCGGGGCCATAGTCGTGATGGCACTGATAGTAGGTTCGTTTTATGTTTTCGTATACTCAGAGGATAAGGGGGTTGACCCCGACTTCGCCAAGGAAAACGCATTCCTCGCCGAAGGGTCCCTCAGATACTGGTATGTTTCCTATCTTACAGATACCAGCCTATACAACTTCGAGGTGTCAGCCAAGTACAGCGACACCCACTACCTGATACATGGGGCAGATGGTGAGTACTATGACCTCAACATATATGAGGAGGAAGAGGACGGGGTCATGAAGACCTATGCCCAGCTCACGAGCGACACCGTAGAGTCGCCACCATCTGAGATAAGCATCTACTTCGACGTCAAATCATACATAGCAACGGATCCGTTCACATCCATACCGGAGACCGTCGGATACGAGTATCTTGACCAGATATACCTTCTTTTCAGCGCCTGGGAGAACGAGGGCGTTGAAAACCAACAGTTGGCATACGGGATGTCCTACATCTCAGAGGCTGTCGGCAAGCAGGCCCAGGATATTGACAAGATCACCATCGACGAGATAAAGAGCGATGACAACGACTATTATGTGGACATATACGAGGGCAAGATCGGCACTCCCACAAAGCCTGTCATATACGTCATGACCGAGACCGGCGGCGCTGTGAAGAATCACATAGTGATACCGTTCGATGGGATCATCATCCTAGAGGTGCCAAACTATGAGGATATAGGGCTATTCAGCACCATATTCGCTGAGATAATAGCACCATCGTCAACAGGAGAAGATGAATGAGAAAAATAAATCTTATAGATGTTCTCATAATCCTCATCCTTCTATTTTCTGCTTATTCCTTCATAGACAAGGAAAGCGAGGTCTACCAGCAGGTCGATGAGTACTACTATACCGGTTCCCAAATATACAAGGCCATCAACTCCATGGAGTACCTTGACTCAAAAGGTTTCCAATATGAAACATGGATCAGGGGGTACTGGTGGTCGGACTACCTCACGTTCGAGGAGACTGGATACGTGATAGGAACTGGTGAAGGGTCCTTCACATTCCTTAGGCAAAACGGCGAGACCGTCGAGATCGGCGGCAGAATGAGCTACGAGGAAGAGGTGGGCGCGAGCGAGATCAAGCTGATAATCAAGACCAAGTCAACGGTGAACTACCGCATGTATTCGGGAACGAAGGACAGCTTCGATGATCTCCTGGCCTATGTCTCGGACGCGGCGTCGTTCCTCGACCAGTTCCAGATAGACAGCATAACCGTCAGCGGGAGCATATCCTTCGACCAGTCCATCGAGCCGTCTAGGGTCTTCGACGAGGGCATTGAGTACGAGCTCAGAAAGGGCCTGTACTACGTCAAGGGCATCGAGTTCACAAGCTACGAGAACGGAGTGACGATAGACCTGGACCAGGCCGACGTCTCAGAGCTCGAGAAGCTTGAAGGCCTGCTCGCGGAGAACGGCATAATCATGGACGAGGTCTTCTTCTCCGACCTGAACATATTCGTCAGGACGGGCCTTGAGATCGGGGAGCTCGACAAGTACTGGATCAAGGAACATATCGCGCAGGAGCTCTCATCGGTGATAGACCCGGACGAGGATTCAATCCATATAAGGTTGTAGGTAAATGTTCGAAGTCATTGTGTCAGGGATCGCCAATCTGTTCATATCGGCCATCTCAAGAGCGACCGGAAGGAAGCCAGGCAAGGTGAGCCCGGAGTCCGTGGCGGACATCGGGCCCGGCACGGTCTCGAAGGCGGTCTTCGATCTCATAGAATGGTCCTTCATGTGGCTGGAGAGGGAGATCCGCGACAGCCGCTTTGGTTCCATGTCAAAGAGGGCCATATCCTTGATGAGGGAGAAGGTCCCTCCCTTGCCTTTGAGGATCGACATCCCCTTTCTTAAAGGACAGAAATCAAAGACCCTCGCGTCCCCTCTGATGTTCATAGTGGGATTCGTGGCGTTCATGGGGCTGAGCGACCATGGGATATCCCCGTTCGCCCTCTGGTCCATTGTGGCATCGCTGGCCGCATACTTCATAGGCACGAGGGTCGCCAAGGTGAGGTTCGGAGACCTCCCTGAGCGATATTCCCCTTATATTCTCACCTGTCTCGCGATTTCCGCCGCAGGGTACTTCCTAATCGGGGAGACGGCCGCCAGATTGAGCCTCATCCCCCTTTTCCTGATCCTGTTCTCCAGGAGGTACGGCGCAAAGGTCTCCCTGTGCGCCCTTGCTGTAGGGTATCTGATGTTAAAGAACGCTAACTTCAGCATAGGATTCCCGTACGCATTCTTTGGTGTGCTCGGCCTGGCAAGGAACTTTCATACGGAAAGGCTGGCACTGGCCATCGAGAGGAACGCGTACAGCATCGCCGCGTTCATGATATTCATCGGCGCCTTGTACTGGGTCCTGGACATCGCCTTGGTCGGGAGAATACCCTTGCTGACGTCCAGGGAGGGGCTTGACCCATCGTTCACGATGAAGTCGCACCTGCTGCCCATCGGGAGCGTGCTGTTTGTGTCCCTTTTAGGGGAATGGGGTTCAAGGACTGGAAACGCGGGCAGGGCCAGGACGCTTTCGGTGTTGACAATAGCATTCGCGACCGTCCTGATGGCATTCTTAGGATATAGGACCCAGGTGCTGATAACATTGGTGGCGGCCATCCTTGTCGCCATAGTCTGGGACCTTATCACAGTGAGCGAGCTTCTGGTGTCCGGCAGTGCCATCGTCGCCATATTCGCGTTCATGACGGTGATGAGGACATATACCACAGGGGCCAACGTCGGGCTCCTTGAGTCCATATCGGTCAGGGCCGGCCTGACGCTCGACATATACGACATGATGGCGCACCTCGGTGGGTACCTCGGATTCACAAAAGGGCAGACCCTCATCGCCTGCATAACATCGTTCGCCACCCTGATGCCCGGCCTTGCCTTCTCCCCCAGAAGGTATGTGGCAGTGTTCGCCGGGGCTGGGGGCATATCCATGACATCCACGATATTCGGGCCGTTCGCCCTGGACTTCGGACTCGTGGGCGTAGTGCTCATAATGGCCGTGTTCGGCTTCTTCATGCAGATGGAACACAATCTCCTCGGGACCACGACGGGGAGGAGAAGGTGCGTGGTCGCATTCCTGTACAGCATGACGCTCGGATACATGCTGATAGGCATAGAGACAGGACTGGTGGACTATGAGGTACTTTTGCTGTTCGCCGCGTCATTCCTCTATTCCCTCTACCTTTCGCAATTTGCCCCGTCGAAGGCCTTGCACAAAGTTAAATAGTCGTCCCGACATATCTTTCCACATCCAGACCATGTGTGATAATATGACAGAATTGCTTCTTGTAGTGGGCATGCCAGGGTGCGGAAAGGGAGAAGTGGTGACCATAGCGAAGGAGATGGGTTACACCGCCCTTGTAATGGGGGACATAGTAAGGGAAGAGGCCTTGAAGAGGGGCAGGGAGATCAAGGATTCCGGGCTCATCGCGCAACAGCTGAGGATTGAATTAGGCAATTCGGCCATAGCACAGCTCACGATACCAAAGCTCGAGGGAAAGGAAAAGTGCATCATCGACGGCATCAGGGGTTACAGCGAGGTCGTCGAGTTCAAAAAGCACTTCGACACAACGGTGATAGCCATCCATAGCTCGCCCCACAAGAGATTCGAGAGATTGAGGAGCAGGGGAAGGGACGACGACCCGCTGCGATTCGAGGAGTTCAGGGAGAGGGACCACAGGGAGCTCGGATTCGGCATAGGTGATGCCATCGCCCTCTCGGACGTCATGATAATCAACGAGGATGGGCTTGAGGAGTACAGGGAAAACATATCCAAGGTCCTAAGGATGATGGATGAAGATGATCATTGAACGATTGAGAAACGAGCTTTGGGAGATACCAAGGGAAGGAAGGATGAACGTCCCCGTGAGGATAGTGGCCAGCGAAGAGCTCCTTGAGATGATGAAAAGGGACATGACGCTGCAACAGGCCGTCAACGTCTCAATGCTTCCGGGCATAGTGGATGCGTGCTTCGTCATGCCCGACGGGCACCAAGGCTATGGCTTTCCCATCGGCGGGGTGGCCGCTTTCGATATGGAATCGGGCGTCATCTCCCCGGGAGGGGTCGGGTACGACATCAACTGCGGGGTGCGGCTGATAAAGACGGACTTGGCATCGAGCGAGATAGACGGCAAGAAGGATCAACTCCTCAAGGCAATGTTCAACAACGTCCCGTCCGGATTGGGCTCGAAGGGAAAGGTGCGGATAGGAAGGGACGACATGGACCAGGTCCTGGAACTTGGGGCGAGATGGGCTGTGGAGAACGGCTTTGGGGAAAAGGGCGACCTGAAGTTCATCGAGGAGGGCGGCAACATGCCCTCGGACAGCAGGGCCATAAGCGACCAGGCGAAGAAGAGGGGCTCGTCACAGCTTGGCAGCCTCGGATCGGGAAACCACTTTCTCGAGCTCCAGAAGGTCTCAACGGTATATGACGAAGGGGCCGCCAAGGCCTTCGGGCTCTACGAGGGCCAGCTGGTCGTCATGATACACACAGGTTCCAGAGGTTGCGGCCACCAGGTGTGCTCAGACTACCTACGGACAATGGAAAGGGCCATCGAGAGATACGGGCTCGTCCTCCCAGACAGGGAGCTGGCATGCGCCCCCATACAATCTCCGGAGGGCGAGAATTACTTCAAGGCCATGTGCGGGGCCGCGAACTTCGCATGGGCCAACAGGCAGATGATCACCCACTGGACCCGCGAATCGTTCGGGTCCGTCCTCAACGATCCCGAGCTGGAGATACTTTACGACGTGGCCCACAACATCGCAAAGAGGGAGGAGCATGGGGGCAAGGAGTACATGGTGCACAGGAAGGGGGCCACAAGGTCGCTTTGGAAGGGCAGGAAGGAGATAACCGAGGCCTACAGAAATGTCGGCCAGCCGGTCCTTATACCTGGCAGCATGGGAACGGCGTCCTATGTCCTGTGCGGATGTGAGAGCGCATCGGGATTCTTTGGTTCCGCCGCGCATGGCGCCGGCAGGGTGCTGTCACGGTCCAAGGCGATAAAGAGATTCAGCGGCCAGGACATAAAGAAGGACCTGGGAAGAAGAGGGATAGAGCTGCTCGCAGACAACATGAAGACTGTCGCCGAGGAGGCCCCGGAGGCCTACAAGGACATCGACAGCGTGGCAAGCGTTTCGGACAGTGCCGGCATAGCCACAAGGGTCGCGAGGCTTGTGCCGTTGGGTGTTGTCAAAGGTTAGGGCGGTCACATAAAGTTTTAATTGCCGCAGAACGTATACTCATGTGTGAATAACTTGTTCGAATGGCATGAGTACAGGCCCTTTGAACCTGGTTACATGAAGGTACTGGGCCCATTGGAAACTGAGATAATGGACATCATTTGGGAAAGGGGCACCGAGACTGCAAGGGGCGTCTATGAGACGCTCCACAAGGGTAGGAAGGACATAAGGAGGTCTACCATCTCTATAATGATGAATCGTCTCTTCGAGAGGGGATTGGTCGAGAAGAAGATAGAGAAAGGAAGGGGCGGCCTTAAATACGTATATTCTGTAAAGGTCTCCAAGGACGAGTTCAAGCGGGAGGTCGTCCGAAATGTTATGGATTCCCTGCATGATACCTTTGAAAAGGAACTGGATACATATATCAAGGACGTGTTCATGAAATGACGTGGTGAGAGATATGAACTTTGAAAAACCATGGACAGAGAAATACAGGCCACAGAAGCTCGATGAGATAGTTGGGAGGCCATACATAGTCGAGAGGCTGAAGTCATACGTTGAGAGGAAGAACATGCCCCATCTCCTGTTCGCCGGCCCTGCCGGCGTCGGCAAGACCACGAGCGCACTGGCACTGGCGAATGAGATGTTCGGCGACACATGGCGCCAGAACTTCCAGGAGACCAATGCCTCTGATGAGAGGGGCATAAATGTCGTCAGGGAGAGGATAAAGGACTTCGCCAGGACAATGTCCATGGGTGGGAACTTCAAGATCATCTTCCTGGACGAGTCGGACGCCCTTACCCCAGACGCCCAGAACGCCCTGAGGAGGACCATGGAGATATACACGTCCACATGCAGATTCATCCTCTCATGCAACTATTCATCAAAGATAATACCACCTATACAGTCCAGGTGCGCAATATTCAGATTCGGACCGCTTACCAACGAGGCGATCGAGGAAAAGCTCAGGATGATAGCCAAGAACGAGGAGCTGAACCTCAAGGACGACGGGATAGAGGCGATAAAATACATCGCCGACGGCGATATGAGAAAGGCTGAGAACACGCTGCAGGCTGCGGCGTTCCTCGGGAAGGAGATCAACGAGGAGATCGTGTACCAGGTGTCCTCGAGGGCCAGGCCCGAGGAGATAAGGGAGATGGTCCAGGCGGCGCTTGGAGGCGGCTTCCTGGAATCGAGGAAACTCCTCGACAGCCTGCTGATAGAAAAGGGCCTCTCCGGCGAGGACATCATCACCCAGATGCACAAGCAGATAGTCGAGCTGGACATAGGGGAGGACAAGAAGGTCGACCTTGTGGACAAGATAGGCGAGCACGAGTTCAGGCTTGTGGAAGGTTCGAACGAAAGGATACAGCTGGAAGCTCTACTGGCAAGGCTTGCCAAGAGATAGGGATATTATGTTCAATGAGGATTATCGCCCGAAGGGGTTCTCCGAGATACATGGGCAGAACAAGCCCCTCAAGGACATCGTGGCCTGGATCAACACATGGCCCAGGTCCAAAAAGGCCCTGTTGGTGCACGGGCCGTCCGGGATAGGAAAGACCATATCCATCTATGTCCTCAAAAAGGAGATGAATCTGGACCTCATAGAGCTCAACACATCCGATGTTAGGGATGCCGAGACCATATCCAAGATCGTGGGAAACGCGGCGAGCTCGAAGGCACTTTTCTCGAGCAGGAAGATAATACTTGTCGACGAGGTGGACAACATAAAGGGAAGGTCCGACCAGGGCGGGATGAGGACGCTTGCCAACATCATAGACGAGACCCAAAACCCGATCATACTGATAGCCAACGACCCCTACAAGCTTCCCGCATCGCTGCGGAACAAGGTCGATATGATCCGTTACAACGCCCTGAGGCCCGCCAGTATCCGCAACAGGCTCAGGCAGATAGCCGACAAGGAGGGGATAGCCGTCACCGACGCGCAGCTCGACACCGTGGCCGAAAGGTCGGGAGGCGACCTAAGGGCATCCATAAACGACATGGAGTCGCTGGGCGGGGAGATCACCGACGGACACATACAGATGCTGTCGTCCAGGGACTCGGAAAAGACGGTCTTCGAAGGTCTCAGCGCGGTCTTCAAGCTCAGGAGCCTCAAGAGCAGGGAGATGTTCTTCGATGTCGACAAACCCCCCGACGAGATCATATTCTGGATAGACGAGAACATGCCGAAGGTCTACCATCCGAACGACATACCTTGCGCATACAACTACCTCTCAAGGGCGGACGTGTTCCTCGGCAGGGTGAGAAGGAGACAGTACTACAAGTTCTGGTCCTACGCCATGGATCTCATGACGGGAGGCGTCTCTGTATGCCGCAAGGAGGACATCTCGTTCGCAAGGTACGAGCCGCCTTCATACTTCAGGTATCTAGGCAGGACCAAGGCCAAAAGGAACCTCACGGGGAGCCTGCTCAAGAAGATAGGCGAGAAGACCCATTCCTCAAGCTACGACGCAAGGGCGTACATCCCGTTGCTGGAGCTCGCCTGCAACGAGGTCGACGGGGCCATCAGCGTGGTCAGGTACTTCGAGCTTGACCAGGACGAGCTGGAGATCATCAGTCCCGAGAACGCAAGGAACGTCTTCAAGGCCATCGAGAAGATGGAGAAGAAGAGGGAAAAGGCAAGGAAAGAGGAAG
>Ga0116164_10000826_pt1 | contig 24969 bp, 21 predicted proteins | sample AD_UKC109_MetaG_FD_89888 | JGI IMG/M metagenome (GOLD analysis project Ga0116164, IMG submission 89888) | Active sludge microbial communities of municipal wastewater-treating anaerobic digesters from Hong Kong - AD_UKC109_MetaG | ecosystem: Engineered > Bioreactor > Anaerobic > Digestate... | reverse complement strand
GAGCAGGAACGGGTCTTCGAGCGCTTCTACAGGATTGAAGACCCTATGACCATGCGGACGGGCGGCAGCGGGCTGGGTCTGCACATATCCAGGCAACTCGCGCGTGCCATGGGCGGCGACGTTAGGCTGAATTCGATCCCTGGTGAGGGATCCACCTTCGTCCTCCAACTCATTGCGGAAGGTACTTGATGGCCACGATCCTGATCGTCGACGACGAGCCGAGTGTGCGAGATGTGATCCGGGACACTCTGGAACTCGAGGATCATGTGGTGTTCGAGGCGGTCGACGGGCCGTCTGCGCTGGAGACCCTCAGCCAGCCGCAGCTACCCGACTGCGTGGTGCTGGACATCATGATGCCCGGGATCAGCGGACTCGATGTCCTCACCGAACTGCGGGCGCGGCCGGCCACCAGCGCGCTGCCGGTGATCCTGCTCACCGCGGCTTCCGACGACGCGACCACGTGGGCGGGATGGAGCGCGGGAGCCAACGTCTTCCTGCCGAAACCTTTCGACCCGGGGGCACTTCTCGACTGGATAGACCGCGTGCTGGAAGGCGGCGGCGAAATGGAGCCCACACTGTGAAGCGAGTTCGGCCGGAGAATCTTGCAACCCGACTGGAGTCGATCCCGCCCCACCCGCGGATCGTCGCGCCCGGCAACTTCGCCACGCCGCAGGAACTGTTGCGGGTCGTGGACGCCGCGGTGCCCAGTTATTCGCTGCACATGCTCAACGCCCAGGGCGACATCCCCAGCCGCCCAGGTGTGACCCACGAGACGACGTTCGTCGGACCGGGCATGCGACGCAGCCATTCGCTGATGTACTACCCGTGCCGGTTGAGCCTCACCCCGGTCATCCTGCGCCAGTCGCTACCGGTGGACGTGTTGCTGCTGCACACCTCGACCCCGCGTGACGGGGTGGTGTCGATGGGTCTGGAGGTCAACATCCTGCCGTCGGTGCTGGAGGCGGTGCGCGACCGTGGGGGGCTGGTGATCGCGCAAGCCAACCCCCGCATGCCGCACACCTACGGCGATGCCTTGGTGCACGTCGACGATATCGACTACTTCATCGAGGTGGACGAGCCGCTGATGTCGCTGGAGCCTCGCGAACCCGACGAGGTGGCCCAAGCCATCGCCGGACGGATCTACAGCAAGATCCCCGATGGAGCGACCCTGCAGTTGGGTATCGGGGCGGTTCCGGACGCTGTTCTCTCCTCTCTGACCGGTCGCCGGGGACTGCGGATCTGGTCGGAGATGTTCTCCGACGGGGTGCTTCCTCTGGACGAGTTGGGCTGTTTCGACACCGACGTGCCGCTCACCGCGTCGTTCGTGTTCGGCAGCCAGCGGTTGTACGACTGGCTCGACGGAAACCGCCGGGTGCGGATGCGCCGGACCGAAACGACCAACAACCCGGGTCGGATCAGCCGCACCCCGTCGATGATCAGCGTCAACTCCGCACTGCAGGTCGACCTCTACGGTCAGGCGAACGCCTCACGCATCAAGGGCCGGATCTACTCGGGCTTCGGCGGGTCCACCGACTTCATCGTCGGGGCACTGCACTCGCAGGGAGGTCACGCGTTCATCGCTCTGCCGTCCTGGCATCCGCGCGCACAAGTCTCCACGATCGTGCCCCTGATCGAAGGTCCGGTGACGTCATTCCAGCATTCATCGGTGGTCACCGAGTACGGCTTGGCCCAGATCTTCGGCAACGAGGAGCATGAGCAGGTCCGCCAGCTCATCGAGCACGCGGCGCACCCGGATGCCCGTGACGCATTGTGGGAAGCGGCCAAGGCGCAGGGCCGCGGCTGAGGTCGTAAGGGGGCCCCGTCGACCGGGTCCCTCACGTGGAGCCCGGCCACGCACCGCAGTCAGATGTGGTGAGCGGGCATCGCAGGGGGCGCGCGCGAGAGCATGGATGCTATGGGTGGGCGTGGCGTGCGCAACTTGGTGGTCACTTTGGTGTCGGTCTTGAGCGTGCCGGTGGCAGCGCAGCCACTCGCGGCGGCTCAACCTTCACAGATCCGGGTGCCCACACTCGGCGCCATGGCTTCGGCGGGTCAACTAGCCGCTCCCCGGCTGACCTGGCGAGACTGCTCCACCGCGTTGAGCCCCACCAAACAGTGTGCGTGGCTGCGCGTGCCTCGGCGATACGACCGGCCCGACGGCCCTACTGTGCGCATCGCCTTGGCCCGGATCCCGGCCACCGGCTCTTCCCGACAACGAATCGGGTCCCTGGTGTGGGATGCCGGTGGCCCTGGTGGCATCAGCACCGGCATCGTGGCAGAGATGGCCGACCGCATGTCAACTCAGGTCCGTAAGCGTTTCGACTTCGTGGCCTTCGATCCGCGCGGTATCGGAGAATCCAGGCCGGCTCTACGCGGTTGCGACCAGCCTTGGCCAGTTCGTCCAGCGCTCAATCCTTTACCGGTCTGGCGCGCCGTGCACGACCGCTTCGCCGATGTTGTCCGCACAGGCAATAGGGCGTGCCTTGAAGACAACCAGCGAATCGCAGCCGTCATGGGCACCAACAACGTGGCGCGTGACCTCGACCGGATCCGGGCCGCTCTCGGGGACCGCAAACTCACGTTCTGGGCGACCAGCTACGGCACCCGGATCGGCTACGTCTACGCGCTGCGCTACCCGCAAAGAGTCCGCGCGATGGTGATGGACGGCAGTATCGACCCCACCGCGGGTTTCCCCGCGCTGCCGCTCGTGGGCGGCACGAGCCAGGACGTCGCATTTCGGTTCATCCGCGCGAATCAGCGGCCGTTGTACCGGACAGTGATCCGGACGGCCGCGCAGTTGACGGCACATCCGATTCGTCTCAACGACGGCCGCCGTTTCACCCGCTGGAACTGGCTGGATGTGGTCGGCGACCTCATCGGCTTTCAGGATGCATGGGCGAATGTGCCGGCAATCGCACATCTGGTAGGGACCGCGCGCCAGGCCGATTCAGAGGGATTCGAAGCTAGGATCGTACTGGCCGACCACGTGATGGACCGACCCAACAGCAACGTGGGCGCAGGCTTCTCGGTGGTCAACTGTGTGGACTACGCCAGGCGTCTTTCGTCACGTCAACGCATCGACGACGTCGTTGCGAATGCGCGCCGTTCGCCGGTCTTCGGGGGGACCCTGACCTTGTTGTATGGCTCGGGCTGCATCGGGTTGGACGCGCTGGCACCGGATCCCATTCCCTTGGTCAAAACGGCTTCGCAGCGCGCACGGGTCGCCGCGGTGCCTGTGCTCTTGGCAAACGCGACCCACGACGCCGCGACACCCATGAAGTGGGCCAAACGCATGCAGCGCGTTTTCGGCCGGCCGATGATTCGCTATCGCGGTACGCAGCACATCATCTGGAGAGCCACGAGTTCGCAGTGTGTCAACCAGCCCATCGACAAGTTCGTGGTGAGCGGGAAGATTCCCCGTCGTGACCGCACCTGCGCTTTCGTCGAGCCCGCACAGGCTGCCGCAAGTCTGGCCGGGCGCTAGTCAGCCGGTGCCCTCGGTGTTGCCGGCATCGGCTGCCCCCGGGTCGTCGAGCTGGTAGCGGCGTGCCGCTGCCGCCGGCGCATCCGGGTCGACCTGGCCTTTTGCTGCCAGCATCGCCAGCGTTTGAGTCGTGATCGACTCCGCATCCACCAGGAAGTGCCGGCGCAGCGCACCACGGGTGTCGGACATGCCCCAGCCGTCGGTGCCCAGGGAGATGAAGTCCGCGGACACGAACGGTCGGATCTGGTCCTGCACCGCGCGCATGTAGTCGCTGACCGCCACTACCGGGCCAGGTGCGTCCTGCAGCGCCTGGGTCACGTAGGGCACCCGCGCCTGCGCGCCCGGGTCCAGCAGGGCGTCGCGTTCGGCAGCCAGTGCATCCCGGCGCAACTGCGTCCACGAGGTGACCGACCAGACATCGGCGACCACGCCCCAGTCCTCTTTGAGCAGTTCCTGAGCGCGCATCGCCCATGGCACCGCCACCCCGGAGGCCAGCAGTTGCGCGCGCGGCCCGTCACCTTCTCCGCGCGACCACAAGTGCATCCCCTTGAGGATCCCCTCGACGTCCACACCCTCCGGCTCGGCAGGCTGTACGACCGGCTCGTTGTAGACCGTGAGGTAGTAGAAGATGTCCTCGGAGTCCTCGCCGTACATACGGCGCAGACCGTCCTGGACGATGTGCCCGACCTCGAAGGCGAACGCCGGGTCGTAGGCGACCACCGCCGGGTTGCTCGACGCCAATAGGTGCGAGTGCCCGTCCTCGTGCTGAAGACCCTCACCGTTGAGGGTCGTACGACCAGCCGTCGCGCCGAGCAGGAAGCCACGAACCTTCTGGTCCATGCACGCCCACAACTGGTCGCCGGTGCGCTGGAAGCCGAACATGGAGTAGAAGATGTACACCGGGATCATCGGTTCGTCGTGGGTCGAATACGACGAACCGGCCGCTTGGAATGACGCGACCGACCCAGCCTCGTTGATGCCCTCGTGCAGGATCTGGCCGGTGACCGACTCCTTGTACGACAAGAAGAGTTCACGGTCCACCGCCTGGTACTGCTGACCCTTGGGGTTGTAGATCTTCTGGGTCGGGAACATCGCGTCCATCCCGAAGGTGCGAGCCTCGTCGGGGATGATCGGGACGAACCGCTTGCCGATCTCGGAATCCTTGATCAATTCCTTGAGCAGGCGCACGAAGGCCATCGTCGTGGCGACTTCCTGAGTCCCCGAACCGCGCTTGACCACCTCGTACGGCTTGTCACCGGGCAGGGTGAGTGGCCGGGAATTCTGTTGGCGGTAGGGCAAGGATCCGCCCAGTTCACGACGACGGTCGAGCATGTACTTGATGTGGGGGTGATCAGGTCCCGGGTGGTAGTACGGGGGGAGTTTTGCGTCGATCTGGTCGTCGGTGAACGGAATCTGCAGGCGGTCGCGGAAGGCCAGCAGATCCTCCAGCGTCAGCTTCTTCATCTGGTGGGTGGAGTTGCGCGACTCGAAGTGTGAGCCCAGCGTCCAGCCCTTCACCGTCTTGGCGAGGATCACCGTCGGCTGCCCCTTGTGCTCCATAGCCGCCTTGTACGCGGCGTAGAGCTTGAGATAGTCGTGGCCGCCGCGCTTGAGCTTCCAGATCCGGTCGTCGGAGTAGTCGGCTACCAGTGCGGCCAGTCGCGGGTCCTTGTTGAAGAAGTGCTCCCGGACGTAGGCACCGGACTCGCCCTTGAACGTCTGGTAGTCGCCGTCGAGGGTGTCGTTCATGGTCTGAACGAGGGCACCCTCGGTGTCCTGGGCCAGCAGCGGATCCCACTCGCGGCCCCACACCACCTTGATGACGTTCCAGCCGGCGCCGCGGAAGTACGACTCCAGTTCCTGGATGATCTTGCCGTTGCCGCGGACCGGGCCGTCGAGGCGCTGCAGGTTGCAGTTGATGACGAAGGTCAGGTTGTCCAGGCCCTCGCGGGCTGCCTCGCCCAGATGGCCCAGGGCCTCCGGCTCGTCGGTCTCACCGTCGCCGAGGAAGGCCCACACGTGCTGCCGTGAGGTGTCCTTGATCCCACGATTGTGCAGGTAGCGGTTGAAGCGGGCCTGGTAGATCGCGGCCTCGGGACCGAGTCCCATGGAGACGGTGGGGAACTGCCAGAAGTCGCTCATCAGCCGCGGGTGCGGGTAGCTGGGCAGACCACGGCCCAGACCGCCGTGGCTCAACTCCTGACGGAAGCCGTCCATCCGGTCCTCGGTGATCCGGCCCTCCAGGAACGCGCGGGCATAGATTCCCGTGCACGCGTGGCCCTGGTAGTAGATCTGATCGCCGCCGTCGACGCCCGGGCCGTTGAAGAAGTGGTTGAAACCGACTTCGTAGAGCGACGCGGATGACGCGTAGGAACTGATGTGCCCGCCGACGGCCACACCTGGACGCTGCGCCCGGTGGACCATGATCGCCGCGTTCCAGCGGCAGTACGCCCGGATCCGGTGCTCGATCTCCTCGTCGCCGGGGAACTCCGGCTCATCCTCGGGATGGATGGTGTTGATGTAGTCGGTCTGCCGAAGGTCAGAGATGCCGAGGTTGCGCTCAGAGGCCCTGCGCAACAGTTCGCGCACCAAGTGGCGCGCCCGGGTCGGCCCGGCTGCATCGATCGTCGCATCGAGGGATTCGATCCATTCCTGGCTCTCCTCAGGATCGGAGTCCACGTACTGGGTCGGAATGCCTTTCACGGTCCACCACCTTGTCTTCGCTCGCATCCGACAGTAGTCGCGCAATGGCCCTGAGGACAGTGCTGGCGACCTGGGAGTTGCAGTTGGCGGCTATTACCCGGGCCCGGCAGAGCGACGGGTATGGCCGCGTGGGACTCAGCGGCGGTTCGACTTCGGGGTGACCAGTCGGGTGCCCTGCCAACTGCGGCTCGCGCTGATGGTCCTGGTGGGTTGCAGCCCGGCGGTGGGCGCGGCTTCGCTGATCTCAGAGGGCTCGATGTGCCCGTCGCGTCCCGCTTTCGGGGTGAGCAGCCAGATCACCCCGTTATCGGCCAGCGGACCCAGCGCGTCCATGAGTCCGTCCACGAGGTCTCCGTCGTCGTCGCGCCACCACAACAGGATGGCCTCGACGATCTCGTCGCTGTCCTCGTCGAGCAACTCCTGGCCTATCGCGGCCACGAAGGCATCGCGGATGCTGTCGTCGCAATCGGAGTCGAGACCGATCTCCATCACGACTTGGCCATGGGTCAGTCCCAGCGGGAGTTGGTCGAAGGTCTGCGTACTCATGGGCGGCATGTCAATCTGCCGGCTACTTCGAACACAAGCCCAAGTCCACACAACTCGAGCCCGTCTTGCAAGTCGGTTCGGACAAATGGTGCGGTGAGATTCCCCACGCAGCGGTGAACGGCCTGCGGGAGCGGTCCCCGGACCTGGCGTGGAGCGGCGTTCTTGCGAATGCGCAAGGCCGCGATCGGGTTCACGATATGAGCACGGTGGTGCGTCGTCGCCAGGCCCGGACGGGGACGCATCACCGTCTGACTCCTCTGGGTACCCTGTACTGGGCCCGTAGCGCAGCTGGTAGCGCGCCCCGCTTACACCGGGAAGGTCGTCGGTTCGAGTCCGGCCGGGCCCACGTGCGGCTGGCTGATGTGGTGACCGAGCTCGAGCGGTGGTTTCCTCCGAATCTGGCCGAGCCGTGGGATTCGGTGGGCCTGACCTTCGGTGATCCGGATGCCGCGGTCGAGTCGGTTCTGCTGGCGGTCGATCCGACCGCGGGGATCGCGGCCGAGGCCATCGAGCGCCGGGTCGATCTGATCGTGACGCACCACCCCTTGTGGCTGTCCGGCGTGACGTCCCTGCGTGGTGCCAAGGGCCGTTTCGCACAGGACCTCATCCGGGCCGGCATCGCGCATTTCAACGCACACACCAACGCCGACCGTGCCAACCCGGGCGTGAACGACGCTCTGGCGCAAGCCCTCGGTCTGCAAGCCCCGGTGCCGTTGGAGAGCCGCACATCCACCTCGCTGCGCCTCACGGCGTACGTCCCGACAGCCGACCGCGAGCAGCTGATCGACGCGCTGGCGGCGGCGGGGGCCGGGACCATCGGCGACTACGACCGGTGCGCCTACACGACGGCTGGCGCGGGTACGTTCCGACCGCTGGCCGGGGCCGATCCGCACATCGGCGAGATCGGTCGCACCGAGCAGGTCGATGAAGACCGGCTCGAGATGGTGCTTCCCGTCGCAGCGCGCCCGGCGGTGACCGCCGCGCTTCTGAGCGCGCATCCGTACGAGGAGCCGGCCTACGACTTCACCGAAATCTTGCGCGCGGATCCGGGCCTGGGTCTGGGTCGTGTGGGCGGGGTCCCGCGGCAGACGCTGTCGCAGTTCGCCGACGTCGTCGCCGGTGCATTGCCCGCCACCGCAGCCGGGGTGCGGTTCGCGGGGGATCCCGACTCCCTGGTCGAGACCGTGGCCGTGGTCGGTGGCTCGGGTGCGTCGGAGCTGCAAGCCGCATCGCGCGTGGCCGACGTGCTCGTCACCGCAGATTTGAAGCACCACACCGTCGACGAGCATCTGGCCGACGGTGGGTGCGCGGTGATCGACGTCGCCCATTGGGCCAGCGAATGGCCCTGGTGTGCTCAGACCGCGAACAGGCTCGAGACACTCGGCTTGGGAACTCACGTCAGCCAACAGGTGACCGACCCATGGAGCGGTCACCGAGGAGGAACCGGATGAAAGCAGATCCACAGGCTCAAGAGCAATTGCTCGAACTCCCGCAGACCGACCATCGGCTTGCGCAGCTGCGCCGTGAAGTCGAAACGTCGCAGTTGAAGGCCCGCGCCAAAGAGACGCGAGCGGCAGTGGTCACCGCGGAGGAGACGCTGGTAGGTGCCCGCACGCAGATCAAGGATCTGGAGCGCGAGATCACGCGCGCCGAGCAGGATGTCCAGACCGTACGCTCCCGGGTGGACCGCGACCAGCAGACCCTCGACTCCGGTGCTGCGACGCCCAAGCAGATGACCGACATCCAGCACGAACTGCAGAGCCTCGCCCGGCGACAGGCCGAACTTGAGGACGTGGAACTCGAGATCATGGAGAGCCTCGAGCAGATGAAATCCACTTTGCGCGACGCCGAGCAGGCCATGGACCAGGCCCGCCGGGACGCCCAGGAAGCGGCCGCCGCGTGGGATCGTCGCGAGGATGAGATCGCCAGTGAGACGGTTGCGCTGGAACAACACCGTGCCGACGTCGTCGCGATGCTGCCCGCCGACCTGGTCGCGTTGTACGAGAAGATTCGTGCGCGCAGCGGACTCGGAGCGGGGCTTCTGCGGCACGCGCGATGCGGCTCATGCCAGTTGGAACTCAGCTCATCGGACCTGGACCGGGTGCGTTCTGCGCCCGCCGATGAGGTCGTCCGCTGTGAAGAGTGCGGGGCGATCATGGTGCGCACCCCGGAGTCAGGACTGTGAGCGCCACGGTGGTCGACTTCCCGGCCGGTGTGGTCTCCGGTTCGGGCACCGTCGAACGCGTGGAAACCCTCGGTGAGGCCGTCGGGATTGTCACCGATCGCACCCCGTTCCACCCGGTCGACCCCAGTTGGCCCGACCAACCCGCAGACACCGGCACGCTCAACGGTGTGCCCGTGCTCGACTGTCTGGTCGGTGCCATCGACGCGGACGGAGTATTGAGCGTGGGGGACGCGATCACCCCCCGTCGCGGCGACCCCGACCACACGTGGGTGGTTGTCCATGTCGTCGCTGCCGCGGACGCACCGGAGGTCGGTCAACCCGTCGACCTGCAGGTGGACGCAGAACGGCGGGCCGCTTTGAGCCGGGCCCACACGGCATGCCACGTCTCGGCCTTGGCGCTCAATGCGGTCGTCAAGGACCTGTGGCGCAAAGACGTCGCGCGGGACGGCATCGGCAACCCCGACTTCGACAAGATCGCACTCACCGAATCGCGGATGGTGCCCGATCAGGCGCGCGACACGTACAGGTTGGGCAAGTCGCTGCGCAAGAAGGGTTTCGATACCGCGTCCTTCCGCGAGAGTCTCGACGCCGTGGCCACGCAGGTCGATGCCCAGATCCAGGCCTGGATCGATGCCGACGCCAGTGTGGAGATTCAGACCGAAGGACCTCATCTGACGGACATGCGGTACTGGTGCTGCCACGTGCCTGAGGGGGAGTACCGGATCGCGTGCGGCGGCACGCATGTCACGGCGCTGCGAGAACTCGGCGCGGTCACGGTCCGGTATGAGGCGCCGGATGACGCCACCGTCGTGGCGGTTACCAGCGTCGGGTAGGCCCTGCTGGGTGCGGTACTGGCAGGAGCATCCGGTCGGACTCTCCTGAACTCCGGAGGATCCGTTTTGCGGCAGCGTCTGCCTCGGCGCGGATACGCCTGGGACATCAGCCTGGATCGGCCAGCCCGTCCAGTTCGGCAGCGTCCGGGCCTTCCGGCAGAGGCTCCCCTCGGATATGTCTCTTGGCGGCCCGCACCGTCTGGGAGATGCTGTGCCAGATGTGGCCCCGGCCGAGGTCGTCGGTGAAACCGGCTCGCTGCAGGACGACCCGCGCGGGGTAGTGCAGGCGCGCGATGAACAGTTCGATGCCCGCTGCCCGGAGTTGCTCGAGTATCTGCGTGAGTTCAGCGACGGTGGTGGCGTCCATCTGTCCGGTCGCTTCCAGATCGAGCACCAGTGCCTTGGTGTCTGGGTGGTCGTCGATGAGTTCGAGGATCCGGGCGTGGGAGGTGGCGCAGTTGGCCCAGAACAACGGTGCGTCCAGCCGAAGCACGAGAACGCCGGGGGTTGGCATGCGCTCGGGATGGCCTTGGAGTGCCGCCCAGCCGGCCTTCTCCCCGGGGATCTTGCCAAGTGGATCGATGTGGACCCGGCTGGCACGGAACGTCAGACCGAGCAGCGACAGGCCCACGGCCAGCAATAGGCCGTACAGGGGCCCGAGGATCAGCACCCCGCCGAGACCCGCGAGTGCGGAGGTGAAGTCGTTGCGCCGCACACGCCGGTAGTACCGCAGCGTGGCGATATCCAGGAGGAAGAAGACGCTGAAGACCACGATGCACGACAGGAACACCCGGGGTACGCCGTTGAGCAGTCCGGTCATCGTGAGCAGGAACAGCACCACGGCCAGCGCCGTGATCAACGAACTCACCTGCGTTCGAGCCCCGCTGGTGGCTGCCGTGCCGGTTCGGCTCAGGCTGCCGCACACGCCCATACCGCCGGTGAGTCCCGCGCCGATGTTGGCCACTCCCGTGCCGAGGAACTCCGAGTCGGAATTGACGCGGTAGTTGCCCTTGTTCGCGAAGATTCGAGCCGCGGAAAGCCCTTCACCGACTGCCGCAACGGCCACGGCCAGACCACCCAGCAGCAGCGGTTCGATGTCCGAGAGGCCCAGTGCCGGGACCTCGAACGTGGGGAGTCCACGGGGTACCGAACCGATCATCTCGATGCCATGGTCGGCGGGATTCCACGTCCTTGCGAGGACCACACCGATGCCCATGAGCAGCAGCGCCCACGGGATGGTGGGCCGGCGTGCGTCACCGAGGAAGAGCAGCGCCAGACCGCCGACCGCCAAGGCCACGGTGAGGGGACTGGTCTGGCCGAGTTCCCCGAGGGTGGTCCAGACGCGTTGGGCGAAGTGGCCCGATGGCGATGGGACCCCGAGCATATGGGGTAGTTCACCGGCGATCACGACCAGTCCGAGACCGAAGCTGAAACCGACGATGACCGGCCGTGAGATGAAGTCGGTGACCCAGCCGAGTCGCAGGATGCCGAACAGCGCCAACCAGAGCCCGGCGACCAACGCCACCCCGCTGGACAGCGCGATCGCGCGGCCGGGGTCTTCGTGCCCCGGGAGCCCGGCGACCACAGCTCCGGACATCAGCGCCACCGTCGAGGTCGGGCCGATCGCAACTTGCCGGGAGGATCCGAACACCGCGTACAACACCAGCGCGGCGGGTAGCGCGTAGAGCCCGACCTGGACCGGGACCATGGCCACCGACGAGTAGCCCATCGCGGTGGGGATGGCCACAGCCGCCACGGCGATACCGGCGACCGCATCCCGGCCGAGCCAGGACAGGTGATAGCCGGGAAGCCACGACACGATCGGGGCAAACCGGCCCACCCAGTTGGCGTTCCAGCGTGTCGCTGACATCCCCCGGAAAGTAGCAGCCTGGATCAGGCGCTGTCTTGCCGTCGCCCCGTGGTGATATTCACGCCGGTCGGTTGGGGCCCTGCGCAACTACACAATGGTGATCTTCACGTCGAATCGTCACATTTGTCCCGGCCGATGGTTCCGAGGTTTCGGGCTGAACGGATGATTGTCGGATCCGGCGGTTGCGGGCGCATGGGTAGCCGGTCTACAAAGGAGGTACACGTTCAGCAGGAAGGAAGGCAACCACCGAGTTCCACGCCGAAGTCACACCAAGAGGGATGAGCAACAGGCTCACCAACTGAGGAGAAATCCAAACCGACGAGGCCGAAGAACACCACCGAGGGTCCACGACATCGCACTCGCGATAGGCGACAAAAGATCGCAGACAGCGGACACTCAGGCCCGACTGATGCAGAACGTATTGAGGGGCTCCTCTCACCCATACTGAGAGGAGCCCCTCAACCATGTGTGGCGCGTGCACTCAGGCGCTTAGCCCAATGTGCCTACCAGCGAATGTCACCCCAGCAGGGTCTGCCCCAGGTATTCGCCCTCGGAGAATCCCGGCGGAATCGCGAACAATGCAGAGCCGATCGGCGTGGTCCAGATGTTCAGCACGTCGGCGTCGGCAAGCCGCTGCTGGATGGGCACGAACTGCGCGTCCGGGTCGGCCATGTACGCCGTGAACAGCAGGCCGGCCTCCGGTTTTCCGTCCTCATCCACCCCGTCGTCGTAGTTGTAGGGGCGGCGGAAGACGCGGTCTGTGGAGTCCTGCGCGTGGGCCAGGCGCATGTGGGAGGTGGCTGGGATCACCTCGAAGCCGTTGGCATCCACGGCCTCGAAGTCCGGGGCGGTGAACTCGTCCCCACCAGTCAGCGGGGCACCGTCGGAAAGGCGGCGGCCGATTGCCTCTTCCTTGGCCATTTCGTCCATGCCACCCCAGACCCGCAGGTCCATCTCGATGCGCCGGATCACCACGGAACTTCCGCCCTGTAGCCACGTCGGTTCGCCGTCGGCCGGTATCCACACGACCTGGTCGAAGTCTTCGGTGCCGGGCTGCGGGTTGATCGTCCCGTCCACCTGCCCCATCAGGTTGCGCCCGGTCGTCGATGTCGGGGCGGTGTTCGCCGGGCGGTGGAAGCCGGACTGCATCCAGCGGACTTTGGCGAACGGCCGGGCGTCGGTGAGTAGCACGCGTACCGCGTGCGACACCGTGACCGGGTCCTCGGCCGCCACCTGCAGCATCAGATCCCCGTCCGACCAGCGCGGCTGCAGTTCGTCGACCTTGAAGCCGGGCAGTCCTGCGGTGAGCCAGTAGGGGCTCTTTGTCTCGAGGCCGGCCGCGGTCAGCAAGCCTTCACCGAACCCGGCGGTCACCGTCAGCCGCGCGGGCACGTCGGCCAACTCCGGTTGTGGGTCCGCCAATGCCGGGCGCCCTTGCGTCAACCGGACGATGTCGTCGGTGAGCAACTGCATCATCCGCACCAAGGCTTCGCGGTTCACCTCGCGTCGGAGGTCCAGGCCTATGAAGGTGACGTGGGCCTGACGCGGGGTCGCTATGCCGGCCTGATGAGTCCCGAAACAATCGACGGTCTCGCTGCCGAGCGCTGTGGCACTCGCCTCGTCGATGCTCGGCTCGGACGCTGCCGCGTATCCCGTGACGCCGCCCACTGCCAGACCGCCGGCCCCCAGTGCGATCCCCGAGAGGAGGCCGCGCCGGGACAGCCCGCGGTTCTGGTCGGATTCAGCGGCCACGTTGTCAGTTTCTCAGTTGGTGGACTCGCTCGGCTGCATGGACTCCATGTCCATCGCGCCCTCCGAGGCCATCGGGCTTTCGCTGGACATCGCATCGTCCTCGCCCGGGACGTACGGCTCGGCGCCACCCTCGAACGGTTTGGCAACGCTGGTCCAGGTCACCGCGCCTCCGGTGTCGCAGACCGCGGTGATCTCGACCTCGTCCCCGGCCTCGATCGGCGCGGGGAGTTGCATCAGCATGAGGTGGTCGCTGCCTGGCTTCAGGGTGGCGGATCCGCTGGCCGGTACGACGAGCCCACCTTCTTTTTGCTGCATGACCATACTGCCGTCTTGGTCTACGACCTCGTGAATCTCCATCATTCCGGCCGACGGGCTGGACGCCGAGACGACGGTGATGTCGGCATCGGTCGGGTTCTCGATCATGCGGAAGGCGCCGGTCATCTCCTCGTCTGTGGCCTTGACCCAGGGGTCCGTCACGGTCAGAGCGCACGTGGCGGAGTCGGTCGGGGAGGTGGTGTCCGATGCTGTGTCGTCAGACGAGCAGGCGGAAAGTGCGGCGACGGCCAGAAGGGTTGCCCCCACTGCGGCGGCGGGACGTTTCAGGGTGATCATTCGGCGGATCCTCTCGGACGGTTACAGATACCCCCCACGGGTTCTGTGATCAGGCTATTCGCCGTGTCGGGTCGCGTAGCGCTGAGGTCTGCCTAAGTGGGGTCCGCGTACACTCGAGGTGGCGAGTCGGTCGGACGGCCGCGGTTGCGCAAGCAGTCGAGGAAAGTCCGGACTCCACAGGGCAGGACGGTGGGTAACACCCACCCGGGGTGACCCGCGGGAAAGTGCAACAGAAAGCAGACCGCCGGCTTTCGGGTCGGTAAGGGTGAAACGGTGGTGTAAGAGACCACCAGCGTCGGTGGCGACATCGGCGGCTAGGTAAACCCCGTCCGGAGCAAGGCCAAGAGGGTGCGTTCGCGCACCTGTGCGGACGAGCTGCCCGCTCGATGTCCGCAGGTGGGCCGCAACGAGGTCATCGGTAACGGTGGCCCCAGACAGATGGTCGTCGTCCCGGTTCGCTGGGGCACAGAATCCGGCTTACAGACCGACTCGCCACCAAATAGGCCTCCGACCAGGCGAAACACCTACTCGACGCACCGCCATCTGTCGCACGAGTCTGTGACAGCACTCCGACGACCTACCCGGCTTTCGTGTCGACCTTTGGCTTTTGGCCCGTGGTCTGTTGCGTGGCCGGCTCATTGCGGAAGGGTCCGATCCCGGTAGATCGTCGATCGGTGGCCGAGTCCCACTGCGATGATGACCAACTCATCGTCGCGGATCTCGGCAATCACTCGCCAGTCGCCGATCCGGTATCGCCAGTACTCGCCTAGGTCGCCGCTGAGGCCCTTGCCGCGCTGCCGCGGGTCGTCGAGCTGACAGACTCCTTCGAGGTATGCCTTCAACCGACGCAGTACCGCACGGTCAAGGCGACGGGCAGCCCTATCGAACTGCGGGGACGTCCGCAACTGCCAGTGCGTCAAACGCCCAACTCATCCCACAGGTCCTCCGCAGGATGGCTTTGCCTGTCGGTCTCCTCCCACTCGCGCACGACCGAATCCGCCCAAAACCGATCTTCCAAATCGCCGAGGTACTTGTGGATCGCTTCTCGAACGTAAAAGGTCTTGGACCGACCGGTGCGGCGGGCCAACCGCTCAAGCCGTTCCTCGTCCTCTGGCGTGAGTCTGATCGACAGCGCCATAGCCATCACCTCCTCTGAGATACAAGTATCGCATAGGAGTCCGGTACCGGGCCTCGCTCAATTCACAGCCTCCCGGGGATCGCCTCCGTGCGGCTTAAGCGCCGTTTTGGTGATCCTCGAGATCCATTGAGCATCCGACGCCTGCGCCTCGGTATCTTGCGCGGCCGTCCCTGAGACGGACCCGCTCATCGCGGCAGGCCGAACGCGAGGTTTGCGCGAACGCTGAGTCCGCGCGGACCACCTATCGCCGAGCAGGACGTATTCCACCTCATCTTGTTTCAGATCCGGGCGAGTTCCGCCGGGTTGAGTGCGATCGGGAACGGAGCGGTCACCTCGATGGTCTGGTCGCCAGTCGCCATCGCGGTCTGCGTGTAGCGTCCCTCTACGAGTTCGAGGACCGTGATCGACGGTTGCGAGGGGTCGACCAGCCAGTAGGAAGCGACGCCGTACTCCTCGTACAGCGTGAGCTTGCGGCCTTCGTCCAGCCAGCCTGTGGACGGCGAACGCACCTCGACGGCGAGCAGTGGGGCGGTCGGCAGATCCCGCTGGGTGAATGCCTCTGCAGGTGCGACGAGAAGGTCGGGCTCGACCACGTTCGGTCCCAGGACGACCGAGAAGGGCGCGAGCAGGACTTTGAGGCCGCTCTTGCTGCTTGCGTTCACCAGTGAGATGTGCAGCGCGCCGACCATGCTCTGGTGTGACAGTCCCGGGGCGGGCGTCATGACGAATGCCCCGTCAATGAGTTCGTGCCGCAGGCCGTCGTCGGGCAGTGCGTCGAGATCCTCGCGGGTGAGCATGATGGCCATGACTGACATGGTGCCTCCTGTCGTTCCACGAGTCCAGACTGCCGCGATCAGGCGAATCGGGTTGTCGCTCATCCACAGGCATTGTCATGGCGGCAAGCCAGGCTTGTGGTCTCGACGCGTCTCGCCGCGAATGAGGACGATCGAGGTATCTGCGCGGTCGCCTCAGGCCAACGGATTGATCCAGGCGCATCTGGGGAACCGTGCGAAGTCGCTGTCGTTGGACACCACGGGCACCCCGTACTCGATGGCCAGGGCGGCAAGTTGGGCGTCTTGCATGAGCTTCGACGTGACCTGCGATTCGGCAATCAGTTCGCCGAGGATGACCGCTGTGTTGGCTGAGGCCGGCGGAACCCACACTGTTCGTGCTGCCAGCCAGTCTGAAACGAACTCCCAGGCAAGTGTCGGGGACAGTGGATTGCGACTGATTCTGGGATGTGTCGAAATGCGCAGGAAGGCGCCGATGCTCTGCCACGGGATGCCGATCCGTTGCGGGGTGTTGATCGCGTCCTGCAACCACGATGCGGCCGGGGTGTGAAACGAGCTGTCGGCGTCGACTGCGTAGAGCAGGATGTTCGCGTCAATGATCATCGTCGTCCAGCATGTCGAGGACGTCGCCGACGTTGCTCACATCAATTCGTAAACCCATCGACACACTTCGCTGCTGGAACGTCTCTACTGGGGTCGTTGCCGTCATCCCCGCCCGAGCAAGTTCGTTGATCGCCGCACTCAGGCCCACCCCGCGCTGTTTGCAGATGCGGGCAACCTCTGCGGCCACGTCGTCGGCGAGATTGACTGTCGTTCTCACAGTCTCAGAGTAGCATCATGATGCGCAGTTCACGATGTCGTGATGTCAACGCGTAGAGCAACCCGCGGTCTTCTGCCCCCTAGCTGCCGTAAGTGCGGACAAGGCTGTGCATACGTGGTGCCAGGCGCATGTCACACCCCCTATCCCTGCGGTGCCACCGCCACGTCGCTCAGCGAGGGTCCCTGGAAGGTGACGTTCAATGCGCTCACAGGCTTCTGCCAGCTGTAGTTGAAGGGGGTTGTGTTCTTTCCGTAGTAGCCAACCGGCCAGCCCTGGTCGGACTGGGTGGGGACCGGCCAGTTGTTCCCGTACGCTAGCGCGATCGGGTTGCCGTTGGCCGCGTTGACCTTGAGGCCCGGCAGGCTGATGGTTGGCGAAGCGGTGCAGCCGAACTGGGTGGGCACCGAGGGAGTGCCGTCGAGGGTGACCATGTCCTGCAGGTTCGCTGGAGTCACTGTGCCCAGGGCAACCGCCTGGCTGCCGCCGGCGGAGGCGGCCTGGATCGAGACCGGCTGGTTCGCCGCGTTCGGAGCCAGATAGGGGGTGCTGACGCCGTTCGTGGTGTTGGCCACCGACTCCTGGATGTACACCGGTTGCCCATCGGCGTTCACGCCGAAGAAGTTGACCAGCCAGTCGGCGTTCTGCGGGAGTTGCCCGGATCCGTTCGTCGCGGTATTCGCCAGGGTGCTCTGTTCCACCGTGGTCGGTGCGCCGTCGCCGAACGGTGTGGTCAGCGACGCGGTCATCTGGGACAGGTCGCAGCGCAATGTGTAGTTGCCGGTCGAGTCAACAGTCGCGGTCATGACCGGAGGGTTCCCATCGTTGAGCAGGCCGGAACTGTACTGCGGGTTCGTAAGGTAGCTCAGCTGGATGTACATCTCGCCGAGTTGCTGGTACTCGCAGTAGTACTGCGACGGCAGCAACTGGCAGGTTGCGTCGCCCGCGGGCGAACCGGGGTTGGGGCCCACGTACTGGATCAGCCCGTCCTGGAACGTTGCCGAACCGCCGGTGTACGACCCCGATGAGGCGTTCGGCGAGACCATCGGTGCCGGGGCGCCGCCGTTCCAGTAGTAGATGGCGTTGGTCTGTGCGCCCATGGCCTGCTGCAGTGGGCCGGTGATGAACTGACTGCTCGGAGTGTCGCTGACCGCACCCTGGTTGCCGGCCGCGGGATTCCCGGCCCAAGTGCTGGTGGCGGGCAGCTGGGCCTGAGTCGGGTCCGACACGCCATTGGTGCCGAACCCGGTCACCACGGAGCTCACGCCGAACAGTTGCGGATACTGCGAGGTCTCAGTGCAAGTATCGACCTTGCGCCCCGTGATGAAGGATACGAGGAACCGGACGCTCGCCGCCGCGACCGCGCCGAGGGCGCCGGCAGTGCTGTAGCTGCTGCCGGAGAATGCGGCATCGGTGGCGTTCTGCCCGGCGGCATTCCCCGAGTTGACCAGGTCAGTGGTCAGCGTTGCCTGAGTCCCGGGGGCGTTGAGACCTTTCTCGGCGCCGTACAGGCCGGGCGGGTAGTCCACGTCCGGCTGGAAGCCGGGCAACTGCGCGTAGTAGAAGACCGCCTGGCCGCCGGCGGGGACGGTCTGCTGGCTGGCGGGCGGTGGCGCCGGATTGCCGCTGGCTTGGTAGTTCGCGGCGTACATGCACTCGATGACGGGCTGGAAGGTGATCTGCTGCTGGAAGGGGGAGTTGTTCTGGACGTAGATGAGGTTGAAGTACGGCGTGTCCGGCGTTGACGCCAAGGTCGCGCCAGATGTTGCCGCGGAGGTGCGACCCGCTGCGCGTCGAAGCACACGCAGTTGCTCGGTTGCTGCGGCAGTCGCGCGCTGAATCTTGCGTTTGGACCATTTCCCCTTCACCAGCTGGCCCACGCTGACCTGCGCAATCTCGTGCTTGGCCCCGCCCTTCTTGGGGTCCTTCCGGTGACTTGTCGAGACTGCGACCGCAGCCCGTTGCCCTTTGAACCCACGCTCGCGTAGCTTGCTCGACACTCTCTTTGACAAAGGCACTTTGACCGTCATCAGGCCGGCCTTGGTCACCTTGCGTTTCTTGTGCGCACGGGTCAGCAGTGCTGAGTCTGGCAGCACCCCGACCGATCGTGGCTTCTTCACCTTGCTGTATTTCCGCTTGCCCACGGCCACCCGCAGGGTCAGCGTGTCCTGCTTGCGGCCGTTGCGGGCCTTGGTGCGCTTGGGGTCGACGTACACCTTCGCCACCACGGTCAGTCTGCCCTTGCGGCCCCCCGACAGGTACGGATACTGGATCCACTGCGCCGGGTAACCGGCCTGGGAAGCATGGCTGGATGCGGGAACAGGGTTCCCCTGCGCCGCGGTCACGGGTGCAGCCGGGGTGTTCGCTTGGGCGACGGTTGGGGGCATGACGGCACCCACGGTGGCCAGTGCGGCGATCACTGCAACAGCGCGGACCATCATGTCTCCTCACTTCGCGAGATGCGCAGACTATCGTCCCCAGCATTTCGATGATCATGTGACGTGGACCACTGTGACGTGCCGGGACGGCGCCCGGTTCCGCCGGCGGTCGCAGCACACCCGAGTAGCCAGACGAGCAAGAGGATCGGACGTCTGGGCGCTTGATGAGCACACTGCCGTTGCTCGGATGAGGCAATGCTCCCGCCGAATGTCGAAGCCGGGAGACGGGTGGGCCTAATGTCCGCTGGGGCGCGGGGGCCGGGACGGCAGCCCACTCAAGAGTCAGTTCACTCAGCGCTCGTGGCTCGGGTACGGCGACGCATCTGGCGGCGCAGCGGGGTCGAAGGTTCCTTCTGACTGGCGCCCCGCCCTGACTGCGAAGCCATTGGCTGTGGTCAGGTCCTAGGACCAAGGTCCAATTGTCCTGGACCCACATCGGCAGCCAGCATGTTTGATGTGGGAAGCACAAGGACGGCATTCGGCGCCGCGGCGATGGTTGCGGTGCTGGCGGGGTCGTTGTCCGTGCCGGCCGCGGGTCAGCCACGACCGCTACCCCGGCCGACGGGGGGTTCGGATGCCATCGTGAGTTACGGCGTGTGCGATGCCGGCAGCACCTGGGCACTGACTGGGCGCTCGAGATTCTTGCGCGTTGTCGTGGGAGCCAGGGTCGACAGTGACGCACGCCGGCAAAGGTGGGTGCTGCGCATCAAACGCGACGCAACGACGGTGGCCAAAGTCTCCCGCAAGTCCAATCGCAAGGGCGTGGTGAAGGTGAAGGGGAAGGTCCGCAACTACCCGGGACCGGACTCGTTCACGTTCATCGCCCGCAATCGCACCACTGCCGAAAGATGTCAGGGCACCCTGACGTTCTGAAGACAATAGGGAGAGCACATGAAAGCGTCACGAGTCGTCGCAGCGGCAACCGGAATCATGATCGGGCTCGGCGGCATCGCGCCGGCGGCCAGCGCGCAGACACCGACTGTTGCAACCGCGTCCGTGGTTGCCCATCACGGTCATGGCTGGGGAGTCAAGAACGTCCGCCAGCAGTTCCGCTTCGACCTGCGTCAGGCGCGCAAGGATTTCCGTGCCGACGTCCGTGAGGCGCGCAGGGAGTTCCGGGAGGACATTCGTGAAGCCCGACAGGAGTCGCGCGCCAAGTACCGCGAGGCCCGAAAGGTCCTGCGCGTTGAACTACGGGCGGCCAGGGCCGGTTTCCGGGAAGCGATCAAGCAGGCCAATGAGACCTTCCTGACGACTGTCCGGGCCAGCCGGGAGACGTTGTTGAGTGTCGTGAGCAACCCGGCCTCGACCCCAGAGCAGCGACAGGCCGCAAGGATGACCTACCGCACCGAGGTCAAGCAGGCCCGCCAGGTCCGTCGGACCGCTATCAAGGTCGCGATCGCCGACTTCCGATCCGCGCGCAAGGACGCCCGTGTCGCGTTCAAGGACGCCATCGGCAAGTAGTGCAGCATGAGCCCCGCCTGCCTGGCATCAGTCCGGACAGGCGGGGTAGGCGCGTGTTGGGGATGTTTGCCGACCGCAGGACGGGGCATGACGGCCGCAACGACCAAATGACCTAAGGACCGATTCCCGTGACCCAGCGAGGAAGTGACAACCCGCGCATGATTGTGCGCCGGGAGGTTCTTCGCTTCGCAGTGCCTGGCGTCGTCGGCATGGTTCTGCTCGCTCTAGCCAGCCTGGCGATCTCCGCGGCCGTTGCTCGCCAGCAGTCGGTCAGCGACGCCCGCACCACGACGGAATGGTTGGCGCGAACCGTGGTAGAGCCGAGGATCGATGCCGGGCTGCGAACAGGTAGACCCGCACGCATCGCGGAGCTGGACGCCGCCTTCTCAGCCTCTGTCCGCGGATCCGATGTGCGGGCAGTCAGACTGTGGAACGAGGACGGGGTCATCATCTACGCCAACGACCCACGCCTGATCGGTGAACAGTTCGCAATGCCCGCGGAGACTACCGACGCCCCCGAGCAGGCCATCGCGGATCCCAATCGGCCGGAGAACCGCTACCTCGACCCGGGTGCGAACTGGGTGCAGGTGAGTCTGCCGTTGGTCAGTGAGGATGGCTCGCGCTACCTCTTTCAGGTCAGCAAGGAGCAGGACACTCTGCGACAAGATGCCCGCAATGTCTGGATGGCCTTCGCCCCCCTGCTGGCCGGTTCGATGGTGCTGCTGGCTGCGCTGCTAGGGCTGTTGGCCATTCGGATGGCGCGGCGCATCAGCGATGAGCTGCGAACACGCGAGGGGCTGTTGCGCAGTGCGATGGACGCCTCGGAGTTGGAGCGCCGCCGCATCGCCGCGGACCTGCACGACGGCACTGTGCAGCAACTGGCAGGCGTGTCGTACGCGCTGGCAGGAATGGCCGCGCGAGCGAACGCTTCCGGTGATGCGGACTCCGCGCAGCGCCTCTCGGACGCCGCCGGAGCTTCACGAACATCCGTGCGTGAATTGCGCACCCTGCTGGTGGACATCTACCCGCCCAACCTTGAGACCTCGGGACTGGCCCCCGCGATCGCGACCCTGTTGGACGGCCTGGGGCCAGACGTGGAAGTGGATTCCGATCTCAGGGAACTGTCGGACCTGGACTCAGGGACCCGGACTGTGCTGTACCGGGTTGCCCGGGAGGCGATCGCCAATGTCTGCAAACATGCGGGGGCGTCACGGGTTGCCGTTCAACTCCGGCAAGCCGACGCACATGCGGTGCTGAGCATCGAAGACGACGGGTGCGGGTTCGATCCAGCGGTCGAGCGGGCGGATCATCTCGGCCTGCGACTCGTGCGTGACCTGGTGGCTTCAGTCGGCGGCCATCTCACCGTCGACAGCGTTCTGGGCGAGGGAACCCTGGTGACTGTGCGGTTGGAGTTGCCATGATCAAAGTGGTGCTGGTGGACGACCACCTCGTCGTGGTCGAGGGGCTGCGCTTGCTCGTTGAGGCGTTCGACGACATGGAGGTCGTGGGCTCAGCGACCGATGGACGCGAAGGGGTGCGGACGGTCATCGACCTGCGCCCAGACGTCGTCCTCATGGACCTGTCGATGCCGGTCATGGACGGTGTGGAGGCCACCCACACAATTCTCCGCAGCGCACCTGAGACCGCGGTGGTGATCCTCACGACGTTCGCCGAGCCCGAACAGGTCTTGCGCAGCCTCGACGCCGGCGCAGTGGGCTACCTGATGAAAGATGCTGACCCGCAGACCCTGGCGGACGGCATTCGGGCGGCAGCTGCCGGGGGATCGCCGATCGACGCCCGGGTCGCGCGCACAGTGCTCGAGGCGCGCAGGCCCAGCAGCGTTCCGGAGGCTTCGGACCTGACCGTCAAACAGCGAGAGGTGCTGTTGTTGGTCGCTGAAGGCATGCCGAATCGTCTGGTGGCCAAACGGCTTGGTGTCAGCGAGAAGACCGTCAAGGCTCACCTCACGCAGATCTACGCGAGTCTGGGGGTGACGGACCGGGTCCAGGCGGCTCTGTGGGCGCGGGATCATCGGATGCTCAGGTGATGCAAGAAGCGGTGGGCTGGAGTCAACGAGTGGTTGCGGGCCCGACGCCCGAATCGCGCAATGCCGCCATTGCCGAAGCGCCCGCGGCTCGCATCATTGCCCCAGTGCGAGGGCAGGGCTGACCAGGTGGGCGCCAGCCCAGCCGCCCCGTGAAAGCATCTGCCCATGGCTGACATCCGGATGCGTTTCGAGGACCATGACTACGACGAAGCGGCCCCCACGATCGAAGCGCTCGTGGCTTTGTATGGACAGTGGCTGAATGCTCGGAAGCCGGCGGAGGACGCAGACCCTTTCGATCTGCAACTCATGCTCGACTGGAAGCTGGGTTATGGCGACGGACGCTTCGACATCTGGCGGCGCAGCGAGGTGGAGGAGTTCCTTCTGCAATGGTGCCCGCGCAAGGTGAGCATGCCGGCTCAGTGGAGTATTCCGATGGTGCAAAGGGTTGCCGACGCTTTTCTGTTTCTCGACGATCAGGGGCTTCTGTCGTCGGACGGTGACGACGCGACGAAGTTGGCAGACTTCGCTCGAACACTGGGTCCGCAGATGCAGGTGGCGATGAGCAACCCCGCGAACTTCGGCATGGCCAAGGGTCTGGTCGCCGGCGCCGGCGCTGACTTCGGCTCGGATCTCACCCCGGATTCGATACAGCAGATCATGGATGACTTCAATGCGTTGCCGTATGAGCAACGCAAGGCGATCACCGACCCGCAGATCGGGCAGCCCGAGCCGATGCCGACGATCGGGCCCGTGGTGATGCCATCCGACGATGAAGTGCGCCGCAGCGCTGCCGAGGCGCCGGTGCTGCGCCAGTTCAACGCGCTCGCGGACTTCTTCAAGACCCCGGGGCGGCGGCTGACCGCCAAGGGCAATATCCGGTTGGCCGATGCAGGGGAGTTGTCGGAGATCCTGGGCACCGAGCCATTGGAAGAAGTCGTCGGACAGCGCACTTTCAAGAAGCACTCCTCGGAAGACATGCCGGACCTCGACCACTGGCAATGGTGGGCGCGTGAGGTGGGGGCCCTACGCGTGCAGAAAGGGCGAATGGTCGCAGTTGAGGCTTGGCAGAAACGGGCTGCCAACGATCCGGTGTCTCAGGCCCGCCAGGCGTACGAGGTGCTTCAAAGTTACGGGGTGTATTCGTCCTATCGACGGATGGGTTTGTTCCCCGTCGAGCGCTTCATCGATGAGACCGACACGGCCGTGCTGATGATGCTGCTCGACTCGTCCGTGCCGTTGCAGTTCGAGGAGTTGACTTCCAGGATCGCGGTGATTCGCAAGCAAGCGGGGATCCAGCCCGTGCTGGGTAATCCGGAATTGGATGCCGACATCGTGAACAGTGCGATCGACGACATGCTGACTGTGCTGGAGCGGGCTGGGGTCATCGTCCAGGACCAGTTGGAGTTTTCGCAAGAGCGCTACCGTCAGCGTCGCGTGGGCGGGACGGTGGCGCTGACCCCGTTCGGGACGTTGATGGCAGTGGAACAGACTCGTCGCAGCGGGCTCGTCGTGCAGACCCTGGACGCAGCCTCGGATCTCACGGCGCAGCGACTGGCCGAACTTGCCGCCGCGGAGATGCTGGAGGTGGAAGCCTGGTTCAGCCTCGTCGCGCAGTGGGTGGATGAGCAGGCCGACCGGGTGGCTGCGGTGCGCGATCTCTGCGAGGAGCTCACCGAGAACGAGGTGATCTTCTCCGTGCTGGCAACGGAACTCCCCGACCCGCTGGCCGATGACTTCGCGACGGTGTTGCACCATCGCATGGAAACTCACGCCCCGGATGACGTGTTGGCGGCGATTGCCTACCGCTGGCTGACTACGGTCGGCCGACTCGGACCCGACGAGACAGATCCGCAGCGAGAGGCCTTCTCGGAATTGATCATCCTGGGCTTTTTGGCTTCGATCGAGCCGCAGGAGACGATCTATGCGACTGCCCAAAAGCTTCCGCCTGAGGAGTTCGCCGCGATGGTCAGTCACGCTGCGAGCATCATGCCGCCCTACGTCGAGTCGTTGTTGGAGGCGATCGGTCGGTACTACTCGGACAAGGTGGTCGCCAAGGATGCCCGCCGTGAGGTGTTGCGGGTGCGCAGTCGGATGGCGAATCTTCGGGCACGCGACGGGTAGTGGTTTGTGCGCTTCGACTGCGTGGGCTCGTCCCTGTGGATTCTTGTTTTCTGGTTTTGTCGTACCTGTGTTTGATACTTGGGGTATGGACGAGAATGTGGGGGCGGCGCTGGATTTGCTGTTGTCCGGTGGGGATGCGTTGGATGTGGTGGTGGCTGCGGAGAGGGT
>Ga0116164_10000825_pt1 | contig 24975 bp, 26 predicted proteins | sample AD_UKC109_MetaG_FD_89888 | JGI IMG/M metagenome (GOLD analysis project Ga0116164, IMG submission 89888) | Active sludge microbial communities of municipal wastewater-treating anaerobic digesters from Hong Kong - AD_UKC109_MetaG | ecosystem: Engineered > Bioreactor > Anaerobic > Digestate... | reverse complement strand
CTCAAAGACTCTGAAATACTGTCCGCAGATTACGCAGATTTTTTATCCTTCTCTCCCTATGCTCTGCGTTCTCTGCGGATGCCACGAAAAACCAAAAAACTTACAATATCCACAGATGACACAGATGACACAGATTTGAAAATCCAACCCCCGGCTTTCAGCGTGTTGCTTTCTCACCCCTACTCTCCGGGTCATCTGCAGATGCCGCGAAAAGCCAGAAACCTTACAATATCCACAGATGACACCGGTTTGAAAAACCAACCTCCGGCCTTCGAGGTATTGTCTTCTCATCCGTATGCTCTGCACCAACTGCAGATTTTTTAGATAACATCTTTTCCATGGCAAAAACATGTCGCATAAATCCCCAAAAAAAACTTTTGTTTGACAATTACCGAGGGAAAGGGATACAATGGTTCTGCATAAGAAACATTTTTTCCATATAGGAAACAAGGAGGGGCTCTATGTCCAGTATAGAAAAAGCTCTTGCCGTTCTTCGCCTCCTCGGAGATCCCCCTTATGAAATGGGACTTTCGGAAATTGCCCGGGAGCTCAATTTGGGAAGAAGCGGGGTTCATAAAATCCTGGCATCTCTCAAGGATCAAAATTTCGTAACCCAAAATCCGGAATCCAAAAAATACCATCTCGGAGCTATCGTGCTTCGTCTCGGCAAGGTCTACAGCCGCCTTATCGGCATCGAGGAAATCACCCGACCGGTGCTGGAAGAGCTCTGCTCCCTCACGGGAGAAAGTGTCTATATCAGCGTCTGGGAGGGAGATCGGGCCTATCCGGCGGTAAAGTGTTCCCGCCAGGGAGGAGTCTACGATTACCAGGATTTTATCGGAAAATCCCTGCCGGTAAATTCCGGAGCCTCCGCCAAGGTGCTCTTCGCTTTTCAGGGAAAAGAAGTGGTGGAACAAATGATTTCCTCCATGCCCTTCGAAAAACGCACGCCTCACACCGAGATGGAGCCCCAGCGGCTTCTGGAAGAATATGAAATCATACGAAACCAAGGATACGCAGAGGAATGGGAAACCTTCAATCTTGGAGAGGTCAGTTTTTCGGTTCCCATTTTCGGGAAAAACAACCGGGTCTGGTGCTGCCTCTCTCTGGCAGCTCCCAAGGAAAGCGTGACGGAGGAGAGAGCGGCTCTCTGGCTTCGACATCTGCGTTCGGGGGCCGAGGATATTTCCTATAAGCTTCAGTTTCGGCGCTAGTCTCGCCTTGTACGGCAATTTTCAAGAGGGGGTGGTGAATCCTTCGGAGGATAAAGAAGGACATGCGGAAAGGGTTGGATAAAAGCGGTATTTTTGGAAGAAGTATTTGAAAGGAGAGTTTGGTATGGCACGAAATAAAAAGTTGGTAGCGGTACTGCTTACAGCAGCATGTATTCTCGGAGCTTTCTGCATTTCCGGGGCCTTTGCGAAGACCTTGAAAATCAAAGTGGCAGGTATCTCGCCCCTGGAGTACCGGGGAACCAAAAGCATTATGGCGGTAAAGGAGTACGTGGAAACCAAAACCGAGGGCCGCATAGAACTCGACGTCTTCCCCATGAACCAGCTCGGGGATTACACCCAGGTTTTCGAAGAAATCCGCCGGGGCACCATCGAAATGGGCCTCATCTTCCTTCCCAGCCAGTTCGACAAACTTCTTGAGCTTGGATCCCTTCCCTACCTGGGAGCGAGCTACGAGCAGATCGCGGAACAGCTCTCTCCGGGATCCTATCTCTATTCAACCATCGACAACTCCCTGGACGAGCTGGGAGTAAAGCTTCTCCGGCTTTACGGAGACGGCTTCATCGGAGTGGGAGCCGCCAAGAAGCCCAACGAGCCCGCAAATCCTGCCGCCAAGAAGGATATGCTCATTCGTGTAGCCCCCGTGGCAGCCTACAAACTCTGCGCCGAGAACATGGGATTCCGCGCCACCACCATTCCCTACGCCGACACGTACAGTGCCATTCAGACCGGGGTTTGCGACGGATGGCTCGGCGGCTCCTCGGTTATCAATTATCAGGTTTTCGGCGACGTTATCAAGTACTATATTCCCTACAACTGCCTTTTCGACCAGACCGCCTTCATGATGAACAAAAAACTCTGGGAATCCCTCCCGGACGAGGATAAGGCCATTCTGCTGGAAGCGATCAATCTGGAAGCGGACAAGAGCTTCGTGGATTGCAAGGCGGAGGACCAGGAATATATCGAAAAGATGCGTGAAAAAGGCATCGAGATCGTGGAACTTACTCCGGAAGAGCTGACCGCCATAGCCGACCACGTGCGGGAAACCGCATGGCCGGAACTCGCCAAAATCTACGGCGAAGAGGTTATGGAAAACATCGAAAAATCCCTGAAATAAAAAGCTTTTCCAATACATACAGGGACTTCGCGTGCCGGGCAGGCCTCTCTTCGGCCTGCCCGGCCTTCTCTGCAGCATTAAAGGAGGAAGAGACATGAACCGACTCGAACGCCTCAAGGTTTCCGCCTTCTGGAATACCTTGGTAAAGCTGCAACGGATTCTCCTCGTTCTGAGCAGCGTCTTCGTTGTTCTTATCATGTGTGTGGAAGTTCTTCTACGTTACGTTTTTAAGTCCGATTTGTTCGGTATCGAGGAAATCGTGGTAATCGCCGCCTTCTGGCTCTATTTCATAGGGAGCTCCTACGGAGTTTACGAGAAAAGCCACGTTACCGCAGATATTATCCCCCAGCTCCTGAGCCAGAAGATGCAGAAGGTTCTTACTCTTATCATCCACTGTACCATGTTCCTTCTCTGTGTGATCTTTTCCTGGTGGGCGGTGGATATGGTGCGCTACAGCATCGTGGAAATGCCCCGTACCACGGGACTGCGGATTCCCATTTTCATCTCCCAGAGCTCGGTGCTCGTAGGCTACCTCCTTATGACCTTCTATTCGGGAGTTCACGTTCTCGAAGACCTGCTGGACCTGGGCCCCGAAGAAAAAGCCTCGGCGGCATCCTAAGGAGGATTCGGTATGTCCATTATAATTGCATTGCTTCTCATTATCGTCACGCTTCTCTTCGGGCTCCCGGTTCCCTTCTGTTTCATGCTTTCCACTCTCTTCATGGTGATTACCCAGGGCTACGATCCCTGCTTCCTCCTCCCCTACGGCTTCAGTCAGATGAGCTCCATCGTGCTCCTGGCGATTCCTCTCTTCATTATGGTAGGAGGCATGATGGACAAGGGGGGTATCGGCACTTCTCTGGTAAATCTGGTGGATGTTTTCGTGGGCCGCGTCAAGGGAGGCCTCGGAGCGGTAGCGGTGGTTTCCTGTGCGGTTTTCGGATCCATTTCCGGAAGCTGCGCCGCCACGCTTTCCTGCATCGGCTCCATCATGTTCCCCCGGCTCCGGGAAAACGGTTATCCCATGGGGCACAGCGCCGCCCTGGTTTCCTGCGCCGCTCCTTTGGGACTTCTCATCCCTCCGAGCTCCCAGATGATTCTCTACGCCTGGGTGGGACAGCAGTCGGTGCTGGCCTGCTTCCTCGCCACGGTGGGACCGGGGATTCTCCTGATGATCCTTCTGAGCGCCCTGAATATCTTCATGCTTCGCAAGGATCCCAACGTTCACGTGGCTCCTCCTCTTCCGATGGGGGAAAGCTTTAAAATATTCGGCAAACGTTCCAAAAGCGCTCTTCCGGCTCTTCTTATGCCCATTATCGTGCTGGGAGGCATTTACGGAGGGATTATGACCCCCACCGAAGCCGCCGCAGTAGCGGTGCTTTACTCCATTCCCGTGGGATTTTTTATCTACCGGGGATTGAACAAGGAAAACTTTATGGAGGTAGTGGTGGATACCGCCACCACCACAGGAGTGGTGATGCTCATGATGTTCTGCATTATGATGCTGAGCCGCATCTACGTTATGGAACGCCTTCCCGCCATGATCATGGACTTTCTGAGCTCCATCTCCACCAACAAGAACGTCATTCTTCTCATGCTGAATATTTTTATGATCATCATCGGCATGATTATGGACGACGTAAGCGCCATGCTCCTCTGCACCCCCATTCTTCTTCCGGTAGTCATCAAGCTCGGAGTGGATCCCATTCATTTCGCCGCCATCATCGGGGTCAATCTCGGGCTCGGAAACGTAACGCCCCCCACCGCACCCACCCTCTACTTCGGAGGACGCATAGCCAAAACTCCGGTTTCTCAAATGCTGAAGCCTGCCATGGTCTTTATTATTTTCGCCTGGCTTCCTACGCTTCTTGCAGTGACCTACTTCCCGGATCTGGCTCTGTGGCTCCCGAGGCTCGTGCTGGGAGGCCGGTTCTAGGAAATCTTTTCCGCTTCTCACGTAGTTTTTCGCTTAAGGAGGATTTTTATGGTTTGTTCTTCCAAATCTCATCCGGTATACAAGCTTCTTTTACAACTTGTGGCTATCCCCAGCGTCAGTCCGGGAGCCTCCGAAGAAAACCGGATCGCCCGCTTTCTTTACGATTGGTTCGGAAAACTTCCCTATTTTAGGGAACACCCGGAAGATCTCCGGCTTCTCCCCGTAGAGGGAGATCCCCTGGAGAGACATATCGTTTTCGCCCTGGTACGGGCTTCGAATAAAACGGCAAAAACCGTACTTCTCACGGGGCACATGGATGTAGTCAATACAGATGTCTACGGCCCCTTGAAGGAGACCGCCTTTCAGGCAGAGGCCTGTACCGAGGCCATGAAAAACCAGCCCCTTTCGGAGGAGGCCCGGAAGGATCTCGATTCCGGCGAGTGGCTTTTCGGGCGAGGGGTTTCGGATATGAAATCCGGAGTCGCCTCGGCCTCGCTACTCCTTGCTCGGGCTTCGGAAAACCCGGAAGAACTCGCCGCCAATGTGGGGATTTTCTTCGTTCCCGACGAGGAAAACAACTCCCTGGGCATGCTCGGAGCGGTACGCCACCTGGTACGTTTTCAAGAGCAGGAAGGGTTGGAATATGTGGGTTGCATCAATACGGAACCCGTCTTTTCCCGCACTTTGGAAACACTCCCCACCCTTTATACGGGAAGCATCGGCAAAATCAATCCCTTTTTCTTCTGCCTCGGCAGAGAGACCCACGTAGGAGAATACTACGAAGGAGTGAGCGCAGGAGCCCTGATTTCCTCCATCAATCTTCTTCTGGACGGCAATATAGCCTTTTCGGATATCTACAAGGGGCAACGCTACTCCCCTTACGGATGCCACAAGATTCGCGATATCCGAAACGACTACTCCTCCACCATCGCCGCCAAGGCCATGGCCTACTACGGTCATCTTCCCATATTCAAGCAGCCCGGAGAAATTTTGGAGGAGCTTCGAAGCTGTGCTCGTCATGGTCTGGATAACGCCATGGAGCGGCTTCAATCCTGGAGAACCGATTTCTGGAAAAGCCGGAATGCTCCGGTTCCTCCCCGGGAAAAAGATCAGGTGCTTTCTTTCGAAGAGCTTCGGCAGATTTTTCTGGAAGAGCAAGGCGAGGAAGGATTGCGCAAAATGGGGCATTTTCTCGATTCCGGCCCTAGTGAATGGGATGAAAGGGATCGCGCCCTGGGGCTTACGGAATATATGCTGGATGAATGCGCCCTCGAAGGCCCCCTGGTGGTCTTCGGCTTTCTCCCCCCCTTCTATCCTCCTCGGATCAACGAAGGGAAAACTCCGGGAGATCAAGCCATTCTCGATATGGCTGAAAAAGTTCGAGTCAAAGCAAAAGAACTCGGCACGGAGCTTCTCCAAGCGGATCTTTTCGAAGGAGTCTGCGATCTTTCCTATTGCGGTTTTTCCCAGGGTATGGAAGAGCTTCGGATTCTCGAAAAAAACACTCCCGCATGGGGAGCTCCCTACCGCCTTCCCTCAGAAGAGCTGGTAAAACTGAATATCCCCATCTGCAACCTCGGTCCCGTGGGAAAAGATGCCCACAAGCGAACCGAACGGGTACATCTTCCCTTTCTCACGGAAATTCTTCCGCATCTCCTCCAGGAAGCGGTGGACAGCCTGAGCGGGAAATAAGAAAAAAACTCCGGGAAACGCTTTCTTAAAGCGTTCCCCGGAGTTTGCTGTAAAAATCTTCCGGTTATATTCCGGCGATGCTCTTTCTGCCGGAATACGACATGCTATTTCATGGTCGAGATGTTACCCGCCTTGGCATAACCCCGATAGGCGGCTTTGCCCTTCTGTACCTGGAGCATTTTTTTCCGCAAATCCCCCAGATGATGTTCCACCTGATCCCGAAGGTGTTCCTCCCGTTCCACGATCTGCAACACCGCGCTTCGAAGGTCCTCCACAAGATCCGTGAGATAGGTGTAGGAGCTTTCTCCTACTTTTTTCTTAACCGCATCCCAGAAAGCCGCACTTTCTCTTCCTTCGTGAACATCCAGAAAAGAAGAAAAGGAAGCCCAGGAATTCTGAAGAACCTCCTGCTCCGCAATGACCGTTTGCTTTCTTTGCAGAACTTTCAGGAGCCCCTCCCAATCCTCTTTTCCAACAAAAGCTTCCTCTTCGTCCACCATCTTTTCAAGGCGAAGATAAAGATCCCGTTCCTTCTGAAGTAATTCCTCTAGGCTCTGAAAAAATTCAGCCTGCAATGGTAAACCCTCCCTTGTTCGAGGGAGCGTTCGAAGTTTTTTCCGAAGAAGGAGAATATCCGGTTCCTCCCACCGCGACTTCCACCATGGGTTCGTCTCCAAGCCGCGGAGCACGATCCTCTTCTTCGGCACAAAGTTTTTCCATGGCTTCCACCCAAGTATTGCGAAGCTCCATGAGCATTTCCCGAACCTGCTGCACCGGCTCCACCTTGTTGGAAACGTTAGCCTGCACGAGCTGATAAAAAAGAAATTCGTAGAGATTCGTAAGATTACCTGCAAGCTCCTCATCCCGTTCGGGATTCAAGCTAACCATGAGTTCCCGCAAAACTCGCTGAGCCCGTTGAAGGGATATATTCTTGGTTTCCACGTCATTTCTCTCGATAGCTTCTTCGGCGATCTTACACGCACTAATGCCGATATCGTAGGTAATTACGAGAAGCTGTTCCCGAGATGCCGTACGAATTTGGTTCTCCCTGTACGTATCCTGGGCATGCTGCTGAAGTTTTTTATGTTCCATCAGGCATCCCTCCTAGCATAAGTATCGGCATAAAAAAGGAAAACCTTATGCTTTTTTCTCGGGTTTTTTCCCTTTCGCATGAGTCTGCAAGCCTGTTTTTCCCTTTTTTCCCAAATTCCGAAGGCTAGGTTTCATCGGATTCTGTAAGAATTCGACCCAAAAGAGAACTCCGGTTCGCCATACCTACCAAGATACCATCTTTCACCACGGGGCCCCGAATATAGCCATGCTGCACCAGAGTCATGGCCACGGTAAAATCGCTGTCATCCTCTTCGAAAAGGTCCACATCGTTGGTCATGTACTTGGAAACCTCATGACGGCTTATCTGGCGAAGTTTAGACTGAAACTGGCCGAAATCCGGAATAAAGGACGTATCCTGAAGATAATCGAAATATCCCGGAAGAGCCGCCCGAACGATATCCTTTTCACTGATAAAACCCACTACCCGCAATTCCTCATCCACCACGGGAATTCCCGTGACTCTGTGCCGGGCAAGTATTTCTATGGCCTCTCCTATGGAACGATCCTGGGTAATCGAGGTAAGGTCCCGATCCATTACATCTCCTATCCGCATGGTGAGCCTCCCGTTATTCCAGTTTATCCACCTGAATGGAAGACATAAGCTCTTCCACCGCCTTGCGGCTGTATACGCCCTTTTCCACGTGTCTGGTATCTTCACAGGCGCAAGCCATGGCAAAACGGATGTGATCCTCTTCGGACATATTTTCCTTTTTGCCCACGATAAATCCTGCCATCAGGGCTTCTCCCGCTCCAAGCATGGAGACTACTTTCTCCCGGTCAATTTCTGCGAGATAAACTCCCCCGGGAAGCGAAAAGACCTCTCCATAGCATCGATAAGAAGCAAGGCAGCATTTGATCCCCTGGGCATGGGCTTCACGAAAAAGTTCGATGATGTTATCCAGGGAAGTCGGAAGAAATCCCGTGCTTCGGGCGGAGTGGCGATAATCGAGTTTCGCAAAGGTAGGCCTGGCATCCAGAGCCGCCGCAAGGCTTACTCCTGCGGCATCCACAAAAACCTCTTTCCCCTCTTCCTTGGCCGTGGTAATGAGCTCCCTGTAAATATCCTGGGGAACTCCCGGGGGCAGAGACCCCCCTATAAAAACGAGGTTCGCCCGGCCAAGCATGCGCTTGTAATTGACAAGAAAACGTTCCAGAGCCTCTTCGGGAACGTAGGGCCCCGGCTCGGCGATACCTGTTTCCAGATTTCCCGTTTCATCCACGATAAAGACATTGGTCCGGGTCTCTCCGGAGACATGCACGAAGTTCGTGGTAATTTGATGTTTCCGAAGCTCATCCCGGACATATTCGCCGTTATATCCCGCAAGAAAACCCATGGCAGCATTTTCATATCCAAGCTGGGCCAGGATAATGGATACGTTGATGCCCTTACCTCCGGCGGAATGATCTACTTTATTGGCGCGGAACCAGCTGCCAACGTGGAATTCAGGGAGAAAGTACTCCTCGTCCACTGCGGGATTCATGGTTACCGTAAGTATCATCTTTTTTCCTCCCTTCAGGAAAAAGCCTCTACCGAACCGAAGAGCCCTTACCGAGCTCTTCTTTCAAAAATGAAGGCTTTCGAGGGATCTTTTCTAACAAGAAGAAGATACGGAAGCAAATTTTCAAGCCTGCTTAACCATAGCTGTTAAATCGTCGAGATAAAAACATTTCTTTCTATCGACTTCAGATCCCTTTCGAAGATGCAACAGCGCGGGAAGCTCGGAAACACCCATTTTCTGGGCCACCCCAGCATTTTTGTAGGCGTCGATCAAAACGATTTTCGTTTCTTTATCCGCCATCCAAAGCTCCACCTCTCCTATGAGATGAGCGTCTTTCTCGTCGATGCTGGAATAGAAAAGGGCAAACACTTCTTCCGGCTCCAGGAGCTTATGCCGGAGGTGCTGCTGCTGGGAAATATAGGCATAGGCACTCATGGCCGCCACCGCCCCGTCTCCCGCAGCGGTTACCACCTGACGAAGGAACTTGTCCCTCACGTCTCCCGCCGCAAAAACACCTTCCACGGAGGTCTCCATGCGATCGTTCGTTTCCGCCCATCCTCCCTTGGTAGTCTTTACGAACCCCTTGAAGGCTTCATCGTTCGGTACGGTCCCTACGAAAACGAACACTCCCGCCACTTCGAGATCCGAAATTTCTCCGGTTTTGACGTTTTTGAGTACCAGTTTCTCCACAAGTCCATCACCTTCGATGGATTCCACCACAGAGTTATAAATCGGTTCAATTTTCTCGTTGCTCAGGGCATGGTCGATGGCCGCTCGATCCGCCCGGAACTCGTCCCGGCGATGCACGATGTACACCTTGGAGGCGAATTGGGTAAGATACACCGCTTCTTCTACCGCGGTATTTCCTCCTCCGATGACCGCCACCACCTCGTCTTCGAAGAAGGCTCCGTCGCAGACCGCACAATAGCTGACGCCCTTGCCGGTAAGTTCCGCTTCGCCGGGGCAACCCAATTTGCGGAAGGAAGCTCCCGTAGCGAGAAGAATGGCCTCTGCCTCGATCTCCCCCTGATCGGTGACCACCACCTTGGCGCCATCCCGCAGCTCCAGGCGTTCCACCGAAGCAGTCCGGAATTCGGTGTTGAATTTTTCCGCATGTTTCCGGAAAGATTCTCCCAGTTCAGGCCCCGTAGCCATCAGTACCCCAGGCCAATTTTCAATCTCATCGGTGCTGTTGATCTGTCCTCCCGGAAGTCCTTTCTCCAGGACCACTACATCCAGCCCGGCTCTTCTGCCATAAATGGCTCCGGTCATCCCCGCAGGACCAGCTCCGATAATAACGAGTTCCCTTTTCTCCATGGTACATTTTCCTCCTTGTGTCTCCGGGGCCTCTGGAAAATCAGAGGACCGTCTCCGACGTATTTTTCGATGCACAGCTCATCTCACCGAACACTTCGGCTCCCCCGGCAATGTACCACATGAAAAAGTTTCGCCGGAAGAAACCACCCCACAAATCATGCGGATTTCCTCCACAGAAGAATCCGCTCCAGTCCATTATAATCTTTTCGTACTTTTAGAGAAACCAGATTTTTTTCTCCCATAAAGCGCAAAGGAGCCACCTGGGAAGTATCTCCGATCTCCACCGCCAAAATCCCCCCGGGAGTAAGAACTTCCTCCGCCCAGGGAATCAAGATCCGATAGGCTTCAAGTCCGTCATAGCCGCCATCGAGAGCCGGCGAGGGCTCGAAACGAACTTCCTTCATAAGGTGCGGAAGCTTTTTTGTAGGGATATAGGGAGGATTACTTATTACCAGATCCACTCCGTTTTTCCAGGGGATATCCCGAGGATCTTTCCGGTGCCATAAAAAAACCTGCCCCAAAAGCCCGTGAAACCGAAGATTTTTCCAGGCCCATTCCAGGGCGAGAGGAGAGGCATCCACTCCCAGCACCGAGGCACAAGGCCTTTCCAGAGCGAGGGTCGCGGCAATGCAGCCGCTCCCGGTCCCCCAATCTATAATTCTGCCACGTTCCGGGAGATATGCAAGAGCCTCCTCCACGAGAAGCTCCGTTTCGGGCCGAGGAATGAGGCACCCCGGGCCCACGGAAAAAGGGCGTCCGTAAAAATGAGCCTCTCCGAGAACATATTCCAGGGGAATCCTTTCAAGCCGCTTCTCCAACAGAGGAGCAAGCCTCTTTTCTCCCTCTCCGGGCATGAGATCCCCGGCATGTAAAAGAAGAGCCGCTCTGGAATATCCCAGGGCGGCGGAGAGCAATATTTCCGCGGTGCCTCCGGGATTCTCTATTCCCCGGGAGGCAAGAAGGTGGCGTACCTGCTTTTTCCGCTCTCCGATACTGAGATCGCACAAAAGCTTACTCCTGAAGGCCTTGGAGCTTTGCGGCCTGATCCGCCACGGTAAGAGCATCCACCATCTCGTAGAGATCCCCCTCCATCATCTGATCCAGCTTGTAAAGAGTGAGGCCTATGCGATGATCCGTTACCCGGTTCTGAGGAAAGTTGTAGGTTCGTATTCTTTCGGAACGGTCTCCGGTTCCGACCTGCCCCTTCCGTTCCGCCGCCTGTTCGTCGTGGCTTCTCTGAAGTTCCGCGTCATAGAGCTTGGCACGGAGAAGTTTCATGGCCTTGGCCCGGTTTTTTATCTGGGAGCGTTCGTCCTGGCAGGAAACCACGATTCCCGAAGGAAGGTGCGTGATACGCACCGCGGAATCCGTCATGTTCACATGCTGTCCTCCCGCACCGCTGGCACGGAAGGTATCGATTCTCAAATCTTCGGAACGAACCTCCACATCCACTTCTTCCACTTCGGGAAGCACCGCCACGGTGGCGGTGGAAGTATGAATTCTTCCGGAAGATTCCGTTACGGGAACCCGCTGCACCCGATGTACTCCGCTTTCGTATTTGAGACAGCTGTACACGCTCTTGCCGTCGATACGAAAAACGACTTCTTTGATACCCCCGATTTCGGTTTCGTGAAGATCCATAACCTCCACTTTCCAGCGCTCCCGCTCGGCATAACGGCTGTACATGCGGTAAAGATTTCCCGCGAAAAGAGCTGCCTCGTCGCCTCCCGCTCCGCCCCGGATCTCTACGATAACGCTTTTCTCGTCATTGGGATCCTTGGGAAGAAGGAGAAAATGAATGCGCTCCTTTTTGGTTTCCAAAAGAGGTTCAAGGGTCTCCAGCTCTTCCCTGGCCAGGGATTCCATCTCGGGATCTCCGCAGGAAAGCAGCTCCCGGGCATCTTCCTGGCGCTTGAGAAGCTCCTGATATTCCCGCCATGCCGTCATAAGATCCTGCAGATCCGCATGTTTTTTCGCAAGCTGCTGCAGCTCCTGAGGACGGGAAACCACTTCGGGATCTCCCAACTTGGTCTCGAGAGCCAAATAGTTCCTTTCTATTTCTTCGAGTTTTTTCGTTATATCCATTTTTCCGAATCTTATCCTTCCATGGGAGGCTGGTCCTGCGGTTTTCCCTCTTCTTCTTTGCCCAGAGCCACCTCAAGAGAAGCTATGCCCACTTCAAGCTGCGAAGCGTCGGGCTCCCGGGTGGTAAGATACTGCAAGGAAAGAGCAGGAGCGATAAGACGCTTTCCGAGAACAGGACTTTTATCCGCCCATCGGATAAATTCGTAGGAGACGCCGATCACCACGGGAAGGAAAAGGATTCTTGAAAGAACCTTCCACCAGAGAGGACCATTTCCCACCAGCGCAAAGACGACAATACTGACCATAACCACCACAAGCAGAAAAGAGGTACCGCAACGGGGATGAATGCGGGAAAAATTTTTCACCGATTCCGGAGTGAGCGGAGCCTCTCTCTCGTAAGCATTGATGGTTTTGTGCTCCGCTCCGTGATAGGCAAAAAAGCGCCGAGTTTCTCCCCAGAGACCGAGAACAGCCACGTAACCGATAAAGACAGCCGCCCGAGCACATCCCTCCACCACGTGGCGCGCCAGAAGACCTCCTCCCAGATGGGCAATCCAGAGATCCCCCAACCACATGGGAAGAAGCAGAAAAAGTCCCACCACCCCGCCCACGGCAAGGGAAATGGAAAGAACCATATCTTTCCACGTAAGGGATTCTTCCTCTCCCAGAGCAATTTCCGCAGATTGGGATATGGCACGCATGCCCACGGTAAGCATCTCCGCCATGGTGGCAACACCCCGAAAAACGGGAAGCTTCCAAAGGCCCCGTTTCGACCAGGAATTGCTGCCCCAGACGGTACTCCAAATATCTCCTTCGGGCTTACGCACGCAAAGGCCCCAACGAGCCTCTCCCCGCATAAGTACCCCTTCGATAACCGCTTGTCCTCCCACGGGGATTTTTTTAGCTTCCCCTGCGGAAGCACCGAACCCCATAAGAATCAGGCCGGCTGCGGAGGAAATTATTCTTCGAGCAACTCTTCTATACTCCGATACGGATTTCCACATGGTCTCTCCTCCTCACAGGAACCCTCAGATACACAAGAAGGCCCCGCCAAAGAAAAGAGAAAAGGAGCCTTCTCTCTTACCTGGCGAAGCATTTCTTTCGCTAAATCCCGAATCTCCCACTGAGCCCGCCGGCAAAGCCGAAGCCGGAAAAAGTGCATCAGCTCCCGGGCATTCATGGTAACCACAAGGGATGTCTCGAAACCATGGGGAAGAAGATATCGGGCATCTTCTTTCGGAATACCCAAAGCACAGAGAGCAAGATATGCTTCATGAGCCTTGCCGCAGGCTTCCTCAAAAATCTTCCGGGCATCTTCCCGACCCTCCACCGAAGGAGGGCATACCACCTTCGGGAACTCCATGGAAACGTATCTCTGACTTTGTTGGCTGAAACTGGCGAGACGATGGCGCACCAGCTGGTGAGAACAGACCCGGCTGATATGATCCACCGCAAAGGAAAAGGAGACGTGTTCAAAGGGAGAAAGGTGCCCGCTCCTGCGTAGCCGTTCCAGAAAAGAACGCACCTGGGAATCCGTCATCTCCTCGGTAAAACGCTCCGCCGCAGTTCCTTTGCTGTAACAAAGCCGAGCGGCCTGGGCCACACAGTAATCGGGGAACGGCGTATGAGCGATCAAACGGACAGAGCTCTTCACGCTTTCCCTCCTCCCTCCGGCATTATTTTATAATTATTTTTTTAAAGCGCAAAAAATGGGGAGCACAGGCCCCCCATTTTCGCACCAGACCTTTTGTCTACTTTTCTTCCTTGCCATACCCCGCAGCGGCGTATTTCTGGCGGAATTTCTCCACCTGCCCCGCCTGCTGGGCCATGCCACGCTTACCGGTGTAAAAAGGATGACAGACGGAGCAAACCCCCATCTTGATCTCTTTCTGGGTAGAGCGGGTTTCAAAAGTATTGCCGCAGGAACACTTTACGATGCATTTCTCATAGTTCGGATGAATTTTATCTTTCATACGGAACACCTCCATAGAATATCTGCACAATGCCACGAACATGCATAATAACACCGAAAGGAAGAGAAAACAAGAGTGTTTTCCCGTTCCTTTCCGGATATAGAGCTAAATATGCATAACCCCCAAGCCGCACCGCTCATGATGGGCCACCGCATGATAAGCGGTGTCTCCCACGATAGCCACAGCCACCCAGCCATCGTTACGAACGATGGCGATCTTAGCCCCCACACTCGCCTCAAGCATACTGGGACTCATAAATCCTCCCGTAGCTTCCAAAGCCGCATGCATGAGGGCATGCATTTCGTTGCTTGTTTTTTCCACCACCCCCGAGTTGAGAGCTGCTCCTACCACCGCTCGGGTTACCTTTTGGGGCAGGCTTCCCGCCAGCCCTCCCACTTCCGTAGCCACAGCCTTCCAGCCGGCTCCGAAAACGCTTTCCCGGATTTTGCTTTCTTCCGCATCATCCGTGGTAGCTGCAAGAATAAGTGCGACCCTTCCTATCTGGCTTCTGTCTTTTATCGCAAAATGCACATGCATTTCAAGTACAGGTACAGACTCCCGGCTTTCCCTTACTTCTTCACGCTCCTGCCGCCTAAAATCTTGCTTGTGCGATGAGAATTCCATATCCTTTTCCTCTCGTTCTATAACGTCCTCTCCGAAATTCTCCTTGTTCTTCCAAAACATAGTCTCCCCTCCCAAATAGCCCCAGTTGCCCTTTCTATGGTACTATAGCATAGTATTCCTTATGGGCCGCTACGCCAAAACAATGAAATGAGGAGAGAAGAGTACTGCAAGTTAACGAAACGACCATGTAAGGATAAGATGGTTGCGCTTTTACTCTTGATGATACCAGCGACTGATAATATACTGTAATGGAGCTTTTGTGAAGGGGGTGATGACAAACAATCTTCACGCTTTTTTCTCTAGGAGTTAGGAGTTTTCGTTTTTTCTTGGGAACACTGCTTATCAGCTGCTGTTCATAATGAGGGGAGGATTTATCGTATGAAAAAAGTAACTCTTTTTGTTCTCACAGTATTCGTTCTTGCCGCAACTTTTTGCGGCGCCGCTTTTGCCAAGGAATTTCTTTCCATCGCCACCGGTGGCACCGGGGGTACCTACTATCCTCTGGGCGGAGGTATCGCGGAAATTCTGAACAGCAACGTTCCGGATATCCAGGTCACTTCCGAGACCGGGAACGCTTCTGTGGCTAACATGAATCTCATCGGCACGGGGCAGATCGAAATGGCTTTCGCTCAGAACGACGTCGCCTTCTGGGCATGGCAGGGCAAGGAAATGTTCAAGAAGCCCTTCCCCAACGTCCGAGGCGTGGCAGTACTCTATCCCGAGCACGTACAGATGCTCACCCTGAAAGATACGGGAATTAAATCCTTCGAAGACATCAAGGACAAGAGGATTTCCGCAGGCGCTCCCGGCTCCGGCGTGGAAGCCGACGTTCGGGCTCTCTTCGACGTAGCGGGAATGACCTACAAAGATGCCAAGGTGGACTTCCTGGACTTTAACAACACCACCTCCCGCTTCAAGGACGGCCAGATCGACGCTGGCTTCGTGGTAGCCGGTTTCCCCACCGCCTCCATCATGGATCTGGCAACCCTGAAGGATGTCGACCTGGTGAGCTTCAGCGATGAATTCCTTGCAAAACTTTCCGAAGCCTATCCCTATTTCGCGAAGAGCATGATCCCCGCAGGAACCTACACCGGCGTGGATCACGATGTACAGACCCCCGCCGTGATGGCCATGCTGGTTTGCCGGGAAGATCTTCCCGAGGACCTGGTTTACAAGATTACCAAGGCCTTCTGGGAGAACGTTCGGGATCTTGACAAGGTGCACGCCAAGGCGAAGAATATCACCCTGGAAACCGCTCTCGAAGGGCTTTCCGTACCTCTTCATCCCGGCGCAGAGAAGTACTACGCCGAAGTCGGACTGGAGATTCCCGAGCTGAAGTAAAAGAGAAAACTCCTAGCATCTCTATTATGTTCTGCTTTAAAAAAACCGTTCACCGGGAAAACTTTCCCTGTGAACGGTTTTCCTTTTTTCAGGAAAAAACCGGGAAAACCTCTGGCTATAATGTCTGAAAAAGCCGCTAAAGAACCCATTTTTGCTCTTTCAGCCTTCGTGCTTGCTGCACCGCACGCTCCGCTTCCACCTTTTCTCCCGCCGCCTTCCGGCGATCCTCTTTGGCAGCCAGAGCAAGAGAAGGATTATCTTCATTCAGAGCCCTTTTTTCCAATTTCAAAGCTTCTTCTTCGGAGGACTGGGATCGACCTTTCACGAAAAGGGCATTCATCTCCTTTTCTCGTTCCCGGGCTTCCGTGGAACGGGCTTCGAAATAGCGCTCCCGATTTTCTGCGGCCTTTTCGAGAACCTCCCGGTGGCTGCGTTCCTTCCAAATTTCCTTGTTTTTTTCGAGGCCTTGCTTTACGGTTTCCTGATGCCGCTCCATCATGTCATCCTGGGCACGGTACAAATTATCCACCGCTTCCCGAAGGGCTTTTGCAAGATCTTCTTCCTTGGAAGTCTTTTTCTTTCCCGAGCCATCCATGAAAAAAGCTTTCGCACCGATACGGTTCACAGGATCCACGGGCTCCCCCCCCTTTCGGACAAGTTCCCTCATTGTCTATTGTATCGGACAAAAAAGGAAAAAGTTAAGGCAATGGGAAAAAGGGAGAGGGCTTCCGGAAAAATCCGGAAGCCCTCTCCCTTTTTCGTATAAATCGAAATGCTTCAATATCCTTTTACATGCCGAGATAGGCTTTCTGTACTTCTTCGCTCGCCAGAAGATCCCCGGCGGCTCCTTCGAGAACGATTTTTCCCGATTGAAGCACGTATCCCCGATCGGCGATTTCGAGAGCGTCCTGGACCATCTGCTCTACCAAAAAAACCGTAATACCCGCTTTTTTGATATCCTTGATGGTTTCCATCACTTTTTCCACCAGGGAAGGCATGAGCCCCAGGCTCATCTCGTCTATCATGATAAGTTTCGGCATGCTCATGAGCCCCCGGGCGATGGCAAGCATCTGCTGTTCTCCACCGCTCATGGTTTCCGCAGTTTGCGACAATCGTTCCTTTACCCGGGGAAAAAGGGAGAGCACGAAATCCAGGCGTTCCTCCACCTCTTTTTCGTCTTTCTGGAGATACGCCCCGAGAAGGAGATTTTCCCGTACCGAAAGTTTTCCGAAAAGGCGGCGTCCCTCGGGAACATAACAGAGCCCCTTCTGCACCATGCTGGCCGCGGGCAATCCCGCCACGTCCTCTCCGCAAAAGGAGATGTTCCCCTGCCAGGGACGCATAAGCCCCGACAGGCAGCGCATGGTGGTACTTTTTCCCGCGCCGTTGGCACCCACGAGAGCCACCACTTCTCCGGGTTCCACATGGAAAGAGAGGTCGTAAAGCACCGCCACGTCATCATATCCTGCCCGAAGGTTGCTTACCTTAAGCATGAGAGGCTCCCTCCTTCCGCTCTTCCATTTTCTTCTGGCGTTCCGCATATTTTTTGCCCAGGTACGCCTCGATAACTCTTTCGTTCTTGACCACCCGATCCGGAGAATCTTCGGCTATTTTGCATCCTCCATCGAGAACCACCACACGATCCGCAATGGGCATGATGGCTTCCATAATGTGCTCCACCATAAGGAGCGTCACTCCCCGCTCCCGAAGCTTCAGCATAAGCTGCACCGCATGGTTCACTTCACTGGTGGTAAGTCCCGCCATGACTTCGTCGAGAAGAAGAATCCGGGGGCGGGTAGCCAGAGCTCGGGCAACCTCCAGGCGTTTCTTGTCTCCGATGGTAAGAGAAGACGCGTTGGCCTCTCTGCGATGTTCCAGCTCGCAAAGGCTGATAACCTCTTCCGCGATCTCCCGAGCCTTTCGGGTATCCTGGGTACGGCAGAAAGCGCCTACCATCACGTTTTCCAGGACCGTCATTCCACGAAGGGGCTTCACCACCTGAAAGGTTCGGACCAATCCCATCTGGCATATCCGATGAGGCGAAAAACCCGCCACATTGGTCTTCTCGAAGAAAATTTCCCCTTCCGAGGGAGCGTAGGCACCGCTCACGCAGTTGAAAAGAGTGGTTTTCCCCGCTCCGTTGGGGCCGATAAGCCCCACGATGGACCCCTCCTCTACCGAAAAGGAGACATCGTCGTTCGCAAGAAGGGCTCCGAAACGCTTGGTGACATTTTTTACTTCCAGCAGGGCCATATTATTTCACCTCCCCGGAATCCTGGTTCTTTCCGGAATCTTCGGGGTTCCGGGATTTTCCGAAGCGGTGCGTTATTCCGTAAAGAATGCCCATCACTCCCGTGGGTTGCTTGATAACCACCACGATGATAAGCAAACCGAAGATGATGAGGTCCACCCCTCCTCCGGTTCCGCCAAGCCAGATTCGGCTGTATTCCTGGAGAGGAATGAGAATCGCCGCTCCCAGCAAGGGCCCCCAGAAGAAGCCGCATCCTCCGAGAATGGTGATAAGCACGAATTTCATGGACATATCAAGCGACATTACCATGGGAGGATCCACCCGGAAGTTGTACTGAGCGTAGAAAGCTCCGCAGAGAGCCGCAAGAAAGGCGGAAATGCCCATGGCCGCAAGCTTGACCCTGGTGCTGTTCACTCCCAGGGATTCCGCCGCTTCCTGGCCTTCCCGCACCGCCCGGAGATAGTACCCCATGCGATGTTCTTCGATCCAGCGAACCACTCCGAAAACAATGCCGAGCAAAATGAGAGCTCCGTAAAAGTAGTATTTCTTGCTGTCATACCATACGAAGGTAAGCCATCCTTCCTCCGTAAGACCGTAATCGAGTCCCAGGGCTCCTCCGATCCAGTCCCACACCATGAAAAGGCGATTGAAAATCTCCACGATGGCGAAGGTGGCTATGGCAAAGTAGTGTCCGCTGAGCTTGAAGCAGGGAAAGCTGATGGCCATGGCTACCAGGGCCGCGAGAACGGCTCCGATAAGCACCCCAGGCCAGGGAAGAAGGCCGTATTTCACCACCGCCATTCCCGCTCCGTAGGCTCCGATACCGAAGAACACCGAATGGCCGAAGGATACCTGGCCGCAGTATCCCCCTATGATGTTCCAGGCCTGAGCCATGCTGGCGTAAAGAAGAATGAGGATCATCACATGGTAGGTAAATCCACTGGTGATGAGCCCCGGGACCTGGGGGAGAACGGCGAGGATGCCGAGAAAGAGAAGAAAAAGCAGGGTTCGTCCTTTATTTTTCATAACCCTCACCACCCGAAAAGTCCCTTAGGTCGGACGAAAACCACCACGAGATAGAGCCCGAAGACCGCCACGTATTTGAAAACCGGGGCGATATAAAAACCGCTGAAGGCCTCTACCAAACCGATGAGAAGCGAGGCGAGAAGGGCTCCGGGAATGCTTCCGAAACCTCCCATGGCAACGCAGACGAAAGCGAGAAGGCTGAAAAGTCCTCCTACTTCAGGGTGCACCGCAAGGTACGAGGGCATCAGGCCTCCCGCTATTCCCACGCAGGCTCCTCCCAAACCGAAGACCAGGGTGTAGATCCATTCGGTGCGTATTCCCATGAGCTCCGCCGCTTCCTTATCCATGGCGGTAGCTTGAATCGCCCATCCAAGGCGGGTACGTTTCATGAGATAGTAGAGAAGAAGCACGGTCACAAGAGCGAACAATCCCGTCACAAGCTGAGGAAGAGGAACGATAATTTCGCCGATAAGAAAGGTTTTCCCCCCTAGAATGGAATCGTGAAGAATGCGAAAGTTCGGCGAAAAACGGTTGAGGCAAACGTTTTTCAGCAACATGGAAAGGCCGAAAGTCGCCAAAAGGGCGGACATGGCGGATTTACCAATCGTATGTTTGATAATGAGACGGTAGGTAAGAGCTCCGACGATGAAAACGAAAACCCCTGAAGCCACCCAGGAAAAGAGAGGGCTCACATGCATGATGAAACCTATCCAGTAGGAGACATACATGGCCACCATGAGAAATTCCCCGTGAGCGAAATTGATGACATCCATAACTCCCCAGATCAGGCTCAGACCGGTAGCCACGAGGGCGTAAATCATGCCGTTCAGAAGCCCGTCCAGGGCAATCTGCAGAAAAAGCGTCATGCCTTTCGGGTTCCTCCTTTCGATACAGTACCACCATGCGGCACTCGGGTTTCCCGAAAAATACGGAAGTTCCTCCCCAAAGGGCAGTAAAAAGGGGGCTTCGGAAGCCCGGTTTCCCGTTGGGTTTTCCTCTGCCCCCCGTACAATCCGTATTATTCCCCGAAGGGAACTGCCGCACACCTATCCAGGCATGCCTGGATTCGAAACAACCTAGCGATCGCTCCAGGGAACCATGGGAACCACGGGCTCCACGTCGGCAAGCTCGCTGGGGAAGATACGCTTATAGCTTCCGCCCTGAAGCTGTGTAATCATGCTCATGGCCTTGGAGTTCTGGCCTCCGGGGATGAAAGCCACTTTGCCGCCCATGGAAAGAGGGGATTCCCAAGTATTGGCGTAGAGAGTCTCCGCCACTTTGTCATAATCGAGGGTTCCCGCTTTTTCGATGGCCTGGGCGAGAATGAAGGTAGCCACGGCCTCCTGAATGGAGTCGCTGTCGAAGGGAACGCTGGGATCGGTTTTGGCCATGTAGATCTTCTCCACCGCCGCCACCGCAGGCATGAGCTCCGCGAATTCCGGAGAATAGCCGGTGCCGCCCATAAAGTAATTCGCGTCATCCTCGAGCTGCTTGGCGATCATGGGATCCTGATAGCCCGTGCAGTAATTCAGGGCTACCTTGGGAAGCCAATTGACCTTCTTCATGGTGCGCACCCAAAGGGTATAATCGCCGCCCAGGCAGGCTCCGAAAACGACATCGGGATTATCCGCCTTGAGAGTGGCCACTTCACTATCCAAGTTGGTAGCTCCGGGGTTGAAAGCCACATCCGAAACGATCTTGAATCCTGCATCCTCCGCAGCCTTCCGGCCTTCTTCGGCAGCATGTTTCCCGAACTCGGTATTTTCGTAGATGAGTCCTACCGTAACAAGTCCCGCATCCCGGTCTTCGTTAAGCCACTTCATAACTTCCACAAATTCGAGGGATTCCGTCTCGTCCGTGGGAGCCATGCGGAAAAAGCGGGTAAAATCTCTCTTGGTAAGAGCTGCGGAGCTGGAGCATCCGCACATGAAGAGTTTTTTCTTGCGCTCCGCCACAAAGCTTGCAGGCTTGGTCACCGCACTGTTGTAGCTTCCGATGATGGCGTAAACCCCTTCCTGATCGAAAAGGCGCTCCGCTTCGGACTTTCCTACATCGGGCTTACCCTGGCTATCCGCATGAATCAGCTCGATCTTGTAGCCGTCGAGAATGCCCTCCTGCTCCGCCAGAGGAACCTGAAGCTCCGGATGGCTGTTATTGATAACTTCCACCGCAGTCTCCACCGCAGCCTGGCAACGCTGCCCCGCCAAGGCACAAGGGCCGGTAAGCGGGAAGAGGGTTCCGATCTTGATCACCTTATCCGCCGCAAAAGCCGCTCCGGAAAAGGCAAATGCCACCAGAAGCCCTAAAAGCATGATTCTACTCCACGATTTTCTCATTACGAAGTCTTTCCTCCTTCCAAATATGTGAAATCTACCAAAAAAACACTCCGGGACACATCGAACGCCTTGCACATTGTATCCCAACCATTGTTATTATACTGTAACACCGTTTTTTACGTCAACAAAAATGAGGGAATTCCATTCAAGTGCGAATATTCTTTACAACGCAAGGGCTTTTTCGCATCTTTTCCATCAGATCTTATTCTGTGGTAAAGTATCACGAAAGCTCCGCCAAAATGTGGAAACCCTTTTTCTTGCACATTCCTGTACGGGGTAAGTTGGTTTCTTTCTTCATGCTTCATGGTGCAGATATGTTTAGAAAAGAGGTGTTCTATATGCACTCTCTCGTAGTATATTACTCCCTTCAAGGAAACACCAGATTTATAGCGGAGAAGATAGCCCAGGCAACGGGTTCCAGCATTCTGGAGCTTCAACCCGTGAAAGACATTCCTTCCCGGGGATTTATGAAATATATCCTGGGCGGCAAGGCGGCTCTTACAAAAACACACCCTCCGCTGAATCCTCTCTCCCGAAATCCACAGGAATTCGACCTTCTCTTTCTTGGGACTCCCGTGTGGGGCTGCACTCACGCTCCGGCTTTCAACACGCTCTTTGCGGAACACCCCTTTTTCGGCAAGGATGTGGCATTTTTCTGCTGTCACGGAGGGGGGATGGGTTCGGTCTTTTCAAAAATGGAGACGGCTCTTCCCAAGGGAAACCACCTTATCGGCTCTACGGATTTTCAAGACCCCCTAAAAAAAGATCCTTCTTCTTCCGCCTGCCGGGCAAGTGCATGGGCTCAGGAAATACTCAAAAAAGCGGAAAAGGAGGAAAACTGAAACCCCTTTCTTCTCCTCCTCTCAAGGAAGCCTCGAAAAAATCTGGATCTGTTCCTTTTCCAGGGAAAGGGATATAATGATTTTCCGTAATTTTTTCGAACATGCTTTTCATGGAGATGATTCCCTGTGCATCATGGACATTATAGAATTTCCGGGGTCGTTCAAGGAGTGGGATTCCGCCCTTTTTGCAAAATTCTCGCGGACGCTCTGAACCTTTCCGGCAGCGTCCGCAATACAGGAAGAGGTGTGGAAATTCACCTTTTCGGTTCTCGAAAAGATATAAAGCACTATATGGAGGAGCTTACCCGAAAAGCCCCTCCCCTGGCGGAAATTGAAAAGAAGGAACTCCTTCTTCAGGAAGAGGTGCCGCAAGCTTCTTTTCCCGAAGGATTTTCCATTCTTTCGAGCGATCCCCAAAACAGGGGAGAGAGCTTCATTCCTCCGGATATCGCTACGTGTAAAGATTGCAGAAGAGATTTGGGAACTCCCGGCAATCCCCGGTATGCCTATCCTTTTACGAACTGCACCAATTGCGGTCCTCGATTTACGATTATCCGAAGCCTTCCCTACGATCGCCCCAACACATCCATGGATTCCTTTCCGCTCTGTTCCTTCTGCGCGGAAGAATACCACGATCCGGGAAACCGGCGCTATCACGCCCAACCCGTGGCATGCCCGAATTGCGGCCCTCTTCTTTACGGCTCTCACTCCGGAGGCATTACCTTCATGGAAGATCGGGCCCTGGATGTTGCTGTAGAGGTACTTCAAAAGGGAGGCCTGGAGGCCATCAAGGGGCTCGGAGGCTTTCATCTCGCCTGCGATCCTGGAAACGAGACGACTCTCAAACGATTGCGGCATCATAAAAGGCGGCGGGACAAACCCTTCGCTCTCATGGCGGCAAATCTCGATGCGGCGGAAGAACTTGTTCTTCTTGGAGAAAAGGAAAGAGAACTTCTCGCCTCTCCTCAGGCTCCCATCGTTCTCTGCCCTCTTCGAAAGAATGCTCCCATCTCTCCTCTGGTGGCACCGGGGCAATCACGATTGGGGATCATGCTCCCCTACACACCTCTTCACATCTTGCTCCTCAAAAACTTCTCTTCCCTGGTTATGACCAGCGCCAACTATAGCGGAGATCCTCTTCTCACTGGAAACGAAGAAGCCTTGAAACTTCTCCTGGAAGGTCACGTGGATTTAGTGCTCTGGCACCTCCGGGAGATCGTTCACCCCCTGGATGACAGCGTTATGGCCCCATGGGAAAAAGACTTTTTCTTTCTTCGCCGTGCCCGGGGATATGTTCCGAATCCCTTTTTCCTGAAAAAGAAAACCCCCTCCATCTGCGCCGCAGGAAGCGAAATGAAAGGAACCTTCGCACTCTCTCAAAACACCACGCTTCTCGTAAGCCCCTATCTGGGAGATCTGAAAAATCTCGGAACCCATGAGCTCTACAAAAAATCTCTCCGGCATTTTCTCGAACTTTTCCACTACTCCCCGGAATATTTGGCTTACGATATGCACCCTCAATATCTCTCCACCAAAGCCGCCTCGGAGGTTCTCGGAATATCTCCGTACGACCCTCTGCGGGCTTTTCCCGTACAGCATCATCACGCTCATCTTGCGAGCTGCCTTTTCGAACACTCCCTGGAAGGCCCCGCCCTGGGAATTATTCTTGACGGCACAGGGTATGGCACGGACGGCACCATATGGGGAGGAGAATTTCTGCTGGGAGATTGTGCCTCTTTTTCCCGGCAAGGCTCCCTGCGACCCTTTTCCCTTCTCGGAGGCGACCGGGCGGCATTGGAGCCCTGGCGATCCGCGGCTTCGCTTCTTATGGAAAGCTTCTCCCTCCAGGAAGCCCGAAACTATCTTCTCTCACTCTGGCCTCGGGAAAAACCCTTTTTCGATAGTATGCCCTCTCTTCTTTCCGCAAGCCTTCTCACAACATCTACGGGGCGTTTTCTCGACGGTATCAGCGCTCTTCTTACGGGGAAAAAAGAAAGCTCCTACGACGGGCAGGCTCCTATGGAGCTGGAAGCTCTCGCCCGGGATCCCTTCGCGAAAGAGGCTCCCTTTGTAATATACGAACAGAATGACATGCTCCGTGTGGATTGGCGTCCCGCGGTAAGGTGGGTTATGGAAAACAAGAAATTTCTTTCCAAGGAGAGCCTGGCCACGGGAATTCACAAGGGCTTGGCTTCCGCTTTGGCAGAAACCGCCAAAGCTCTCTGTTCAACCGGGGGTATCTCCAAAGTAGCTCTATCGGGAGGAGTATGGCAAAATAGGCTTCTTCTCGATGAAACCTGGAAGAAGCTGGAAAAATATGGCCTTTTCCCCCTGGCTCATCGGAAAATAGCCCCCAATGATGAGGGAATCTCGGTAGGACAGCTTGTAATCGCCGCAAAAATGCTGGAAAAAGGAGCAAGCTGAGCTTAAAGCTCCGTTCGAAGCAGTTTCAAGGGCTCCGTTGCGAAGTGGAAACATCCAAAGCCGAAAGAGATATGGCGGGAAAAGATATGCGGCAGAAGAAAGCGGGCAGAACAAAGGGCAAAAGCCAGAAGCTCCGGAACTCTTTTTGAAAGAAGAGTTCCGGAGCT
>Ga0116164_10000824_pt1 | contig 24976 bp, 13 predicted proteins | sample AD_UKC109_MetaG_FD_89888 | JGI IMG/M metagenome (GOLD analysis project Ga0116164, IMG submission 89888) | Active sludge microbial communities of municipal wastewater-treating anaerobic digesters from Hong Kong - AD_UKC109_MetaG | ecosystem: Engineered > Bioreactor > Anaerobic > Digestate... | reverse complement strand
GAATTGCCCGCGCTTCGCAGGTAATCGAAATGCTCCCCGAAGCCAAACTCATGGCGGGGGCCGAGACCAACAAAAAAATCGACATTCGCCTGGGCGAAGCCCGTTTTCTTCGGGCTGCCTTCTATTTTATCCTTGCCCGGGTGTATGGAGGTGTTCCCATTGTCGATCATATTTTACTTCCATCGGAATACACGACCTTACCCCGAAATACCATTAAAGAAGTGTATGCCCACATGGAAAATGACCTGATAGCAGCAATCCCGAATTTGCCCCTCGAAAGCCAGATACCCGCCAGCGAAAAGGGGCGTGTATCAAAAGGGGCAGCACAGGCTTTGCTGGCGAAAATCTATGTGTACGAATCTTCGTACCATACTTATTATGGTACCGATGATGAACGCTTAGGCGCCGTTCAAAACCGGTGGAAAGAAGCGTACAACCTTTGCCAGGAAATCATCCAGTCGGGCGAATATGAATTGGTGGGTTCAAATGGCGAAACGTACGAAACATTCTGGAGCCCGACGACAAACGGCTTTCGCTATTTGTTCTCGGTCGAAGGCAACAACAATAAGGAAAGTGTATTTGCCATCCAGCACATCCATAGCACCGGTTATGGCAATTACAGTTACGGCTGTGCCTTGAACCAGTTTATCGGGGCACGTGCCCTTTTGCGAACAGATGGCTCGTTCCCGACCCAAAACGATCATGCCTGGGGCTTTTGGGTACCCACACACAAGCTGTTCAATATGTTCGATCCGAACGATGTGCGCCGGAAAGTAGCCATTGGCCAAAGTCCCGACTCCATCAGCGGATATCCCGGTGATAGTTTGTATGGTCAATTAACCCTTAGCGGGAAAAAAGTATCCGGCTGGTTTACCATTGCCCGTACCATTTACCAGGCAACAGGGCTCGAGAACATGAAATACGAAATTGGCCCCCACAATTCGATGATTGTTGATGGCGGCTTTCAGGGGAATACCCAAAACATGTATTATCTTCGCTATGCCGATGTTGTATTGCTGGCTGCCGAAGCAGCCCTGATGGACAATAATCCGGGCAAAGCCCTGGACTATGTGAACCTTATCCGGAAGCGTGCCCGCAATTGCGGCGATGGAATCCATCCCGCAGATTTGTCGGGGGCTGTTACCAAACAGGAAATTATGGACGAACGCGCCCGCGAATTTGCTTTGGAAGGAGAACGGTTCTTCGATTTGGTCCGATGGAAAGAGGCTGAAAAGGAAATTGGCGGCTCACGGATGGAATGGTGGGAAAACAACAGCAGCTACGATGGGATAAGCGTACGCTACGATACGAAAAACGACTTTTTCCCGCTTCCGGCGATTGAAACATCAAAGAACAGCTCTTTGAAACAATACAACGGCTGGTAAAGGCTTTTACTCGTACCAGGGTCTGTGAAATACGTAAACCACTTTTACCGGGAACAGTATTAATGCGTACTTTAGATGGTTTCGCTAGGGGGGCTACCAAAACATCGCGCCTACGGCGATTTTGTTCTACCACCCTTATCACCCCTACTACACAACGAGAACGCCAACGGCGCGCTATCATTAGCCTATGGTACAGCCATAGGTAGAGCGATCACGAAGGAGTTACGAGAGCGCCAACGGCGCGTCATAATCAGTCCGGGTCGCTCTGTCATCGCCGCATTATGCCCAAAAAATTGGGTGGAAAGGATTTTTTTTAACCGGACACTAATGAAAATGTTATGAATAAGAACCTGTTTCATTCTTCAACAATCCATCGAAAGTTTGTGCTTGCATCGATAATTGCACTTGTGCTTTTGTCGGGTACGAACAGATTATGTGCCCGGAATCGCTTGAACTCCGATCGAAAGCAATTGTTCAATTACGGCTGGAAATTCTTTTTGGGCGATAAGCCTGATGCCCAATCGGCCGATTTCGATGATGCAGGCTGGCGCACCCTCGATTTACCCCATGATTGGAGTATTGAAGGGGAAATAGACCCGAAAAATCCAACAGGCACTTCGGGTGGATATTTCCCCGCAGGGATTGGCTGGTACCGAAAAACGTTTACCGTTCCTGACGAAGTGAAGGGGAAATCTGTTTCGGTTTATTTTGAAGGCGTTTACATGAATTCGGAAGTCTTTATTAATGGTCATTCTCTGGGTGTTTATCCCTACGGATACTCTTCGTTTCGTTATGATTTGACACCGTATCTCGATTTTGAAAAGGATAATGTACTTGCCGTTAGGGTCGATAACGCACAACAATTAAACAGCCGGTGGTACAGTGGATCGGGGATTTATCGGCATGTTTGGCTTTATGTGACAGATCGGGTACACCTGGCGCCCTGGGGGGTAGCCATCACAACGCCCGGGCTTTCCGACAAAGAAGCGACGGTTCACGTCAGCGCCCGGGTGCTTAACGAAACAACAGACATGCAACGCTTGCTGGTTCAAACCCGCATTATAAGCCCTGATTCGAAAGCCACGGGAAATGTTCAGGTTGAAATTGATCTCCCTCCCAACAGCGAAAGGGATATTGTGCAAACCATTGTCCTTCATCAACCATTGTTGTGGTCGCCCGAAACCCCCCATTTGTATCGGGCCGAAGTTCAGCTGATCAAAGAAAATCACAGTATTGATCAAAGCACAACTACTTTTGGCATTCGTACCATCGCCTTTTCCTCGGAAAATGGTTTTCTGCTTAACGGCCAAGCGCTGATAATTAATGGTGGTTGTGTTCATCACGACAACGGTTGCCTGGGAGCAGCTGCTTTCGACCGGGCTGAAGAACGTAAGGTGGAACTGCTCAAAACAGCTGGTTTTAATGCTGTACGAACATCACACAACCCACCGTCAGAAGCATTTTTAGATGCCTGCGACCGGTTGGGTTTGCTGGTTGTTGACGAAGCTTTTGATGGTTGGAAAGCCCCCAAAAATCCATACGATTACTCCTTATATTTTGATGATTGGTGGAAAACGGACCTGGAATCCATGATTTTGAGGGATCGCAACCATCCTTCAATAATTATGTGGAGCATTGGAAATGAAGTGATCGAAAGAAAAGAATCTTCGGCAATAGAAATCACGAGAAGAATGTCGCAGGCAATCAAAGAGATCGATGACACCCGACCGGTTACATCGGCCATGACTACCTGGGACAATGATTGGGAAATTTTTGATCCGCTTATGGCTGCACACGATGTTTGTGGCTATAATTATCAGTTGTTTCGTGCATCATCCGATCACGAAAGAGTTCCTTCGAGAATCATTCTGAACACGGAATCCTATCCGCGCAACGCATTTTCGATTTGGGAAAGGGTGGTTGAAAACAAGTACATTATTGGTGATTTTGTCTGGACGGCCATCGATTACCTGGGAGAATCGGGTATTGGCGCCTGGTATTATCCCGGAGAGCCTGCCGGTGAACATTGGCAAAGCGACCGTTATCCCTGGCACGGCGCCTATTGTGGCGATATTGACCTTACCGGTTGGCGGAAGCCCATATCGCATTACCGGAGCATGTTGTATAACGATCGTGAAAAATTGTATATGGCCGTAAGAGAACCCAATCCCGATGATGGGAACATCGAATTAACGGCCTGGGCAGTGTGGCCCACCTGGGAAAGCTGGACCTGGCCGGGATACGAGGGGAAAGAAATACAGGTTGAAGTGTATGCAAAATATCCCAAAGTGCGGCTGTACCTTAACAACCAACTGGTAGGTGAACAGGCAACAACCCCGGAACAACAGTTCAAAGCCACCTTCGCCCTGCCCTATACACCCGGAACGGTGAAAGCAGTTGGGGTAGATAACGGAAAGGAAGTGGAGGCATGCACCCTGCAAACCGCAGGCGAAGCAGCACAGATCAATCTCACTCCCGATAAAAATGGCATGATAGCAAACGGGCAAGACCTTCTATTCATTAACATTGAACTGACCGACAGGGATGGAATTTTCCAGCCCAATGCAAGCAAGCGGCTATCCTTTGAGGTTGAGGGCCCTGCCACCCTTACCGGATTGGGAAATGCCGACTTGAAAGATACCGATCCGTATGTCGGCACTTCGCGAAAAACCTGGAAAGGAAGGGCATTGGTCGTTCTTAAAAGCACCCACATAACAGGTGAAATTAAGCTGAAGGTTCGTGCCGAAGGGCTGCCCGATGCCAGCATCACCCTTCAGTCGATTCAGGAAATGTAATCTCAATGAATACAAACAGGAAAGAACAACGGTATAATGAAGAAAAGAAAAATCAGTAAACAGACTTTTGTTTCAACAGCGTTGCTGTTCGCTATGCTGGTGTTTTCAGGCATCGTATCAACCAGGGCGCAACTTCCAACCGCACAGCAGATTGCCAGTGAAATGGATATCGGCATTAACCTGGGAAATACCCTGGAGGCCATTTGCGGCGAAGATGCCTGGGGGGCGGGCCATACATCCCAAAAACTCATTGACTCGATAAAAGCTGCCGGTTTCAACACCATTCGTCTTCCGGTTGCCTGGTTTTGCCATTCCGACACGGTGAACAGCATCATCGATGAAGCCTGGCTGACGCGGGTTGGACAGGTGGTCGATTACTGTTTGAACGCCAATCTGTATGTGATCATCAATGCGCACTGGGACAAGGGTTGGCTCGAAAACAGGGTCAATAAAGCCAATCAGTCAATCGTGAACGAACGGCAATATGCCTACTGGACACAGATTGCGGATTTTTTCAAACACTACGACGAACGCTTGCTTTTTGCCGGCGCCAACGAACCCAATGTGCACGATGCCGAAGCAATGGATGTACTGATGACCTATCATCAAACCTTTATCGATGCCGTACGGGCCAGCGGAGGCAACAATACGTCGCGCACCCTCATCGTCCAGGGGCCTTCAACCGATATCGAAACCACCAACAAATTGATGAAGTCCTTACCCAACGACGAAATTGAAGACCGCCTGATGCTTGAGATTCATTATTACACGCCGTATCAATTTTGTCTGATGACGGAGGATGCAAGCTGGGGAAAAATGTTTTACTATTGGGGGAAGGACTACCATTCAAAAACCGATGTTACCCGCAATGCCAACTGGGGCGAAGAAGCGGATGTGGAAAAATATTTCGGCATGATGAAAACCCAGTTTATCGACAAGGGCATTCCGGTTATCCTGGGTGAATATGGCGCGTACAAACGAAAATTGAACCCACCGTCCGATCAGGAACTCCACAATGCTTCGGTGGAATATTTTCTCCGCTATGTGGTCAAATCAGCCAGCGAAAAGGGCATCATCACCTATTACTGGGATACGCCGGGCGGATTGTTCAATCGAAGCACGGGAGCCATTCGCGACCGGGGTATGCTCAACGCAATCATGCAGGTGGAAAGCAACAGTTCATCGTTCGGTTACTTTAAGCAACGCGGGGTTGATTTTTGGCTTTTTCCCAATCCTTTCCATGATGAAATCATTTTCTCGGGCAATGACCTGGAGAATATCCGACAAATTGACATTTATAACGTGACGGGAAACCGGATTGAAACCATTGAACCATCGGTCCTAGAGCAGACCATCCCAATGGGAGCCTCGTTACAAAACGGTATTTACTTTGTTAAAGTCAGTGGAATAGAGGGTGCAGTGATGTACAAGATCGTGAAAAATTCCCATTTTTAATTCCGTAAATGAATCAAAGCGCATGAAAAATCATTGGATAACACAGCTCATACTTCTTTTTTCCCTATTCTTTTCGGGTTGTTCCCATCCGGAACCTCCCGATGCTTGTGGGCCTGTTCCTTCAGAAAACCATTTGCGCTGGCAGAAAATGGAATATTATGCCTTCATTCATTTCTCGCTGAATACCTATACCGATCAGTCGTGGGGTTTTGGAAACGAAGAGGTGAACCTGTTCAATCCCGACAGTCTGGATACGCGGCAATGGGCCCGGATCTGCAAAGATGCCGGCATGGAGGGCATCATCATCACCGCCAAGCATCACTGCGGATTTTGCCTGTGGCCTACAGAAACCACCGAATATTCGGTGAAAAATGCCCCATGGAAAGACGGAAAAGGCGATGTGCTTCGTGATTTGGCCGATGCGTGCAACGAATACGGGCTCAAGCTGGGGATTTATGTGTCGCCATGGGACAGGAATCATCCGGAATACGGAAATCCTGAATACATCACCGTTTTCAGAAATCAAATCAGGGAAGTATTGAGCAATTATGGTGAAGTGTTCGAAATATGGTTCGATGGGGCCAACGGCGGTACCGGCTATTACGGAGGGGCCAACGAAGAACGAAAGATCGACCGCACCACGTATTACGACTGGCAGCCAACATACCGGATGATACGCGAATTGCAGCCCAACATTGTGATCTGGAACGACGGGGGCGACCGTGCCGATTTGCGCTGGGTAGGCACCGAAGCCGGCTTTGTGGGCGAAACAAACTGGAGCCTGCTCGACAGTACCGGAGAGGTGGAATGGGGTATGTTGCACTGGGGCCTCGAAAATGGAAACGCCTGGGTGCCGGCCGAGGTGAACACGTCCATCCGACCCGAATGGTTTTACCACCCCGGCGAAGACGGTAAGGTGAAAACACTGCCCCACCTGATGGATACCTACTACCATTCCATTGGGCGGAACGGTACCTTCCTGCTCAATTTTCCCATCATGCCCAATGGCCGTATTCACCCTGCTGATGAAAAGGCAGCCCTCGATCTGGCACAAGCCGTGAAAGAAGCCTTTGCTGTTAACCTGGCCCTTAACGCCAAAGCCACAGCCTCGAATGTGCGCGATAACGCCAAAAAATTCAATGCAGCCAAAGCCATCGATCAACATTGGGAAAGCTATTGGGCAACCGACGACAGTGTTTCGGTGGCAACGCTGACCATCGATTTTGGCAAGCCAACTACCATAAACCGCTTTATGGTGCAGGAATACATCCCCCTGGGTCAACGCGTAAAATCGTTTACGCTTGAGGCACAGGTGGACAATGAATGGAAAGAACTAGCCCGGGCAACAACCATCGGCTATAAACGCATCCTTCGCTTTCCAACACTTGAGGCCGGCAAGCTCCGTTTCAGCATTATCGCTTCAAAGGCATGCCCCTTAATTTCCAACATCGGGGTGTACAACGCGCCGCAAATCCTTACCCCTCCCACCATCATCCGGAACCAGGCCGGCGAGGTGATCATTACCCCTGCCGACTCCGAGTCGGATGTCTATTACACGTTCGATGGTAGTGAGCTAACAATCCACTCGAAAAAATATACAGGGCCTGTTGCAAGCGACGGCAAGCTCGACGTGAAGGCAATTGCTTTTGAAGCTGTTTCAGGTAAAAGCAGCGCTCTGAGCCACGAAACGTTCGATCGACCCCGAACGGATTGGAAAATAACAGGGATTGATGACGAAAAAGCCCATGCAATCCTTGACGGAAACATCTATTCTGCCTGGCACCAGAACACGAAATCCCTGCCCGTCGATTTGGTCATCGATTTAGGAGCCGAATGGACCATTTCGGGATTTCGTTACCATCCCGATATGGGTTTGTGGGGACCGGGCATCATTACCGAATACCAGTTTTTTGTTTCTCTCAACAAGAAAGAATGGAAGCTGGTAAGCGAAGGCGAGTTCGCCAATATTAGGAACAATCCCCTGTGGCAAACAAAAACATTCGATGCCGAAAATGCACGCTATGTACGGTTTCGGGCCCTGAAAAATGCAGAGAACAACAACAATATTGGTTATGCCGAAATCGATCTGATCACCCAGTGAACAGGAGGAAATCACTTTTATGGGAATGCCCATGATCGTTTTGAATCCTATTTATTACTGATGCATAAAGGTATCATTCCAACGAAGAACAAGGAGGAATCCTTTGATACAAGAGATCCCTCCACCTACGACGTACCAATGATAGATTTCGTTCTACGTGTCATTTCGACGATCCCGATATCGGGAGAGGAGAAATCTACTCACATTGCAGGGATTCCTCTCCGCCAACCGGCGGATCGGAATGACACCATTTTTCAACTGTATTATAAGCATTATGCCTAAAAATTATAGATGGGGACTCGGGATGACACCAGGGCGGGAACTTTTTAAGCAATCTGTTCATTCTTTTCAGAACCCCAGGTCAACAATGATCTTCCAATAAGACTAAAGCCTGTTCCCTGTGAATTGGCATGCAAAAAAGGGTCTGGTGGGGATGAATATATCTAATTTTAGAAAATTTATATCCCAAATTGAAAATTGCCCCGATAAGCATAAAGTACTTTTAACCCTGAAAAATATGAAGTAACGGAACAGTTGAATTCAAAAACATGCATTCATCATTGTATCATCCAGCGAATCGAAGAACAGTAATTATCATCCTGCTGCAAATATTTGTTGCAACGACTGTTTATGGACAGATCGCTTCTGTTTCGTCGCCCCGGGGGAATATTCTGGTCGAGCTGGGCAAACAACAAAACGAGGATACATCAAATTGGTTTTTGCAGATCCGGTTTTTGCAGGATGGGCAAGCCCAATTGATCATCCCTGAAATAGGGCTGGGGCTTACGCGAAGCGATCAGGATTTTTCGTCTGAATTGAAATTTTTGAAAGCCGGAAAACCCGTCCGGATCAACGAACAATACACGGCCATCCACGGGAAAAGGAGCCAGCGCAGCAACTTGGCCAACGAAGTAGTTATGCTTTTCGAAAACCCGTCGAAAGCAAAAATGAATCTTGTTGTCCGGGCCTACAACGATGGTGTGGCATTTCGCTATGAGTTTCCGGAAGACAAAGGCTCTTTTTCGATTACCGATGAACATACGGCATACCGTATTCCCGATAGCACGCTTCGTTGGCTGCAAAAGTTTGATCTTTCGAACGAAGGTTTGTATAAAAAAACGGAAGTTGCAACGGAAAAGGGCGACTGGTGTTACCCGGCATTGTTCAAAGCACACGGAAGCGATCGCTGGTATCTGGTACACGAAGCCGGCGTCGACAGGAACTATTGTGCCACAAAACTCAGCAATCATGCCGAAAGCACAGCTTACAAAGTCACTCTGCCCTATCCGCACGAAGGCGAAGGCGAGGCATTGCCAACTATTGAACTCCCCTGGAAGTCGCCCTGGCGTATACTCATCATGGGCAATTTGGCCGACATTGTCGAATCCACCCTGGTGGATGATGTTTCTGCTCCTTCGGCTTTGTCCGATACCGATTGGATCCGACCAGGGCTGGTTTCGTGGAATTATTGGTCCGACAACCATGGTACCCGCGATTTTCAAACCGTATGCCGTTTTACCGATCTGGCGGCCTCCATGGGATGGCCCTATACCCTGTTCGACTGGGAATGGGACGTTATGGGCAATGGCGGAAATGTGGAAGATGCGGCAAATTATGCTGTTTCGAAGGGCGTAAAACCGCTGATTTGGTACAACTCGGGCATGTTTAAATGGATTACGGCAACACCGGTCGACCGGATGAAAACGCAGGAAAACCGCAGGAAAGAATTTGCCTGGCTGAAAAGCCTGGGCATTGCCGGGGTCAAAATTGACTTCTTTCTGAGCGAGAAGCAATATATGATCGATTACTATCTGGATATTTTAGACGATGCCGCCCAAGCCCAAATGATGGTCTATTTCCATGGCTGTCTGGTTCCCCGTGGCTGGGCGCGCACCTATCCACACCTGATGACGTATGAGGGCGTACGCGGCGCCGAATGGTACAACAACAATCCGGAACTGACGACCACAGCCCCCGAACACAACACAATCCTGCCTTTTACCCGCAATGTGGTGGGTTCCATGGATTATACACCGGTAACTTTTACCAACTCCCAACATCCGCATATAACTTCGTACGGGCACGAACTCGCCCTGAGCGTGGTGTTCGAATCGGCCCTCCAACACCTGGCCGACCGTCCCGAAGGGTACGAAAACCTGCCCGATGCAGCCCGTTCTTTCCTGAAGGAAATTCCCGCTGCATGGGATGATACAAAATTCATTGGTGGTTATCCCGGGAAAGAAGTGATCCTTGCCCGCAGGAAAGCGTTCAACTGGTACGTGGGTGGAATCAATGCCGAACTTCGGGAAAAGAAAAAGAAACTAACCTTCAGCTTTTTGCCCGATGGAGAAAAATACAAAGTTACGGTGATTGCCGACGGAATACACGATAAGGATTTTGATACATACTATGGGGTTGTGGACAAAAATTCACAACTGGATATCAAAATGCTGCGAAGGGGAGGATTTGTTTTGAAATTGGAACCAAACAAGCAATAAAGAATTTTTCGCGAAACAGTTGTGCTATGTCTCATGAAACAAGAAGATTTATGACCGAGATACATTTTTTCAGGATTATTTGATACAAAACAAACAGACTCTGTATTTACAAACGAATAAACTAACTACGTACATTATGAAAAAAATTATTTTTCTTACCACAGCTTTTTTTGCCACGATAGGTATGCTGCATGCTCAAAACAACCGTGCTCTGCAAATTAACAGCGACGGCACATCCTTTTTGCTTTCCGGTATGGAGGAAAATTTAATTAGCAACCTTACAATCGAAGGCTGGGTGAAAATTGACGAAGCAACCACTGTGGATAATTACACGGCTCTGGTCGATTTCCGAAACAGTGCTGATGTGGATTCTAAGGCGCTTATATTTAAAACATTGAATGGATCCGTAACCACTAGTTATGAGTGGTACAACAATTGGACATATGAAGGGGTGGATAACATCGTTCCCCTGGGTGAGTGGGCCCATATTGCGGTAGTCATTTCCGGCGATGATTTGGTAACCCGTTTTTATATCAACGGTTATCTGACAGGCGAAAATTCATCGTATACCGGTTTGGGGGATGAGCTCCCATTGGGGTATAGCATCCGGGTTGGTGCTGGTTTAGCGGCTGAATCCTTTAGAACATTCTTGGGTCTGATGGATGAAATACGGATTTGGACGGTGCCCAGGACAGAAGATGAACTATTGGAAAACATGGATAAAGAGATTGATCCTCTTTCAGATGGATTGCTGATGTATTACCGATGCAATGAAGAAGAAACAGCAACGGTTTTGACGGATGCAACCGGTAACGGATTCGACCTTTCTGCCGTAGGTACAATGGATTATGTTTTTGTTGATGATGATCTTCCTTTTGTGGTGAGCCAAAGTGCTGATTTCACAAGGGGAAACGGAAAATCTCTGCTTACTTTTCCAATTCCGGCCAACGATCAATTGCATTTTGCACGGGAATTCCGAAATGCACAAGTTGAAGTTTACAATATTGCAGGACAGATTGTAAAAAAAGATGAATTGAATGATTCCTCCTTATATATTGCCGACATTAAATCGGGTATATACACTTTGATTATTAAGGAAGGAAACCAGATCTATTTTGAAAAGTTCATGAAAAAATGATCCCTTCATACGCTCAATCCGGTGTGCCAATGGTCGTGAATGATCATACACAGAATTCAATTAAAAAATACAATATGAGGTCAATCTATCTTTTTTTCCTTGTCTGCTTTGTTGCCGGTAATTGTTTGTTTACCGGAAGCTTGTTCGCCCAGCTCTATCCTTTTCAAAATCCCGGACTGAGTTTTGAAGAACGCGCCGAAGACCTGATCTCGCGCTTAACACTTGAAGAAAAGGCAAGCCTGATGTGCGACCAGAGCGACGCCATTCCGCGCCTGGGCATTAAAAAATTCAACTGGTGGAGCGAAGCGCTGCACGGCTATGCCAACAACGACAGCGTAACGGTTTTCCCCGAACCTATTGGTATGGCCGCTTCGTTCAACGACGAACTACTGTACGAAATTTTCGATGCCGTTTCGGACGAAGCACGTGCCAAATACCACCAGTGGCTGAGAAGAGGCAATGAAAACAAACGTTTCCTGAGTCTTTCGGTTTGGACGCCCAACGTGAATATTTTTCGGGATCCGCGTTGGGGGCGGGGGCAGGAAACGTATGGCGAGGATCCATACCTTACATCCCGCATGGGGGTACAGGTGGTAAAGGGTCTTCAGGGACCTGACGATGCAAAATACCGAAAATTACTGGCCTGTGCCAAGCACTATGCTGTGCACTCGGGTCCGGAATGGAGCCGTCACGAGCTGAACCTGAACGAGGTGAACCCGCGTCTGTTCCACGAAACGTACCTGCCGGCGTTTAAAGCCCTGGTACAGGAAGCAGGTGTCCGCCAGGTTATGTGCGCCTATCAACGCATCGACGATGAACCCTGTTGTGGCAGCACCCGCTTGTTGCAGCGCATCCTCCGCGATGAGTGGGGCTTCCGCTACATCGTGGTATCCGATTGCGGCGCCATTACCGATTTTTTCAACTCCCACAAAGTTTCCTCAACACCGATCCATGCGGCTTCGAAAGGCGTTTTGGCCGGCACCGACGTGGAATGTGTGTGGGAAAACTACCCCTATAAAACCCTGCCTGAAGGCGTGAAACGGGGACTGATCAACGAAGAAGACATCGACAAAAGCCTGATGCGGATTCTGAAAGGCCGTTTCGAACTGGGCGACTTCGACGAAGATGCCCTCGTACCCTGGGCACAAATCCCTGCCGGAATCATCAATTGCGAACAACATCAGGATCTTGCTTATCGGATGGCCCAACAAAGCATGACTTTATTGCAGAACAAAAACAACATTCTGCCCTTGTCGAAGACGGCAAAAAAGATGGCTGTTGTTGGGCCCAATGCCAACGACGAGGTAATGCTTTGGGGTAACTACAATGGAACGCCGATACAAACTATTTCGATTCTCGAAGGGATACAAAGCAAACTTCCGGAAAAGAAAATTGTCTACGACAAGGGTTGTGATCTGGTTGAGGATAAAATCACGGAAAGTTATTTTGAGCAACTTTCGTTCGAGGGGAAACAAGGCTTTAAAGCGACCTACTGGAACAATCCCCAAAGAGACGGAGAAGCCGTAAGCACCCAGCAAATTTCCAACGCCATAAAAAAAACCACAGCCGGACAGCACGAGTTTGCTTCGGGTGTGAAACTCGAAGGCTTTTCGGCCCTTTTTCAGGCCGAATTCATTCCAAAAGTGTCCGAAGAGCTGGTGTTTAAAGGCGGGGCTACCGGCTTCTTTGAGCTGAAGGTCAACAACGAAACCTTACAACAATACAGTAATTGGCGTACGCTTCCTTCCCGGATACCCATTGGGGTGGAAGCCGGAAAGAAGTACACCATCGAAATCCGGTATGCCCAGCTTAACAATTGGCAAGCCAATATTGAACTCGATTTTGGAAAAGAAGTCGATGTGGATTATTCCGTACTTATTAATAAGCTGAAAGGCATCGAAACCGTGGTGTTTGCAGGGGGCCTTTCGGGTAAACTCGAAGGTGAAGAGATGCCTGTGAATTACCCCGGATTCAAAGGCGGAGACCGTACACATATAGAATTGCCGGCCGTGCAGCGCAATTGCCTGAAAGCCCTGAAAGCAGCTGGTAAAAAAGTAATCTTTGTTAATTGTTCGGGCTCAGCCCTGGCGTTAACACCCGAAACCGAAAGCTGCGAGGCCATTCTTCAGGCATGGTATCCGGGAGAAAAGGGCGGACTTGCCGTTGCCGATGTATTGTTTGGCGATTACAACCCATCGGGCAAATTGCCCCTTACTTTTTATAAAAACTCCGATAAACTGGGCGATTTCGAGGATTATTCCATGACGGACCGTACCTATCGATACACGTCCGATTGTCTTTTTCCTTTTGGTTTTGGACTAAGTTATACCCAATTTGAAATTGGAGAGGCGAGCATCAGCCAAACCCGTATTGCCCGCGATGAAACCATACAGATGACCATTCCGGTTAAAAATACGGGGAAACGCAACGGAACCGAAATTGTACAGGTTTATACCCGAAAGGTAAACGATGTGGAAGGTCCGCTGAAAACGCTGAGAGGATTTGAGCGCGTTACTTTGGGCAGGGGAGAAACCCGGCAGCTTACACTCGATCTTCCGCCAACATCATTCGAATTCTACGATTGGAGCCTGCGCAAAATGGCGGTGGTTCCGGGCGAATACGAGGTGTTCTATGGAAACAGTTCCGACAACCAGGATTTGAAAAGTTTCCGGATTAGGATACGCGAATGATCCAACGTTCAACGAAACAAAATCAACAAACGAATACTACTTCAAAATGAAAAAATTAAGCATTTTATTGGGCGTCCTGCTTGCCGTTTCCGGGTCCTTGTGTTCCGCTCAGGAACAAACCCGGGTCGAAGACTTTAAGCCTTCAACACTCAATCAACCCGGGCGAGAATACCCCCAGGTAAATTCGGAAGGCCGGGTGCGGGCACGCATCGAAGCGCCCGAAGCGCATAAGGTTCTACTCGATATTGGCGGCGTGAAATACGACCTGGTAAAAGATGAAAAAGGAGTGTGGACGGGCGAATCGGCCCCGCAAGACGAAGGATTTCACTATTATCAGCTCTGGATTGACGGAGCTGCTGTTCCCGATCCCAACAGCCTTTATTTTTATGGAGCCAGCCGGTGGGGCAGCGGGATTGAAATACCGGCAAAAGATCAGGATTTCTATGCCCTGAAAAATGTACCGCACGGACAGGTACGGGAACATATCTATTTTTCGGAGTCGACTAAAAGCATGCGTCGTTGTTTCGTTTATACGCCCCCGGGCTACGACAAGGACCTTGAAAAGCGTTATCCGGTACTCTATTTGCAACACGGTGGCGGAGAGGACGAAACGGGCTGGTCAAGCCAGGGACGCGCCAATCTCATTCTCGACAACCTGATTGCCGAAGGCAAAGCCCGACCCTTTATCATCGTTATGGACAATGGAACCTGGAGCATGAGCGGACCGCGCCGGAGAGAAGGAGGCACCTGGCCGCCGCAAGGCTGGGCCGATGGGTTCACAAACACACTCCTGAACGATATCATTCCCACGATCGACACAAACTACCGCACGCTTGCCGATCCGGGACACCGGGCTATGGCCGGATTATCGATGGGTGGTATGCAAACCCGGGTAATTACGCTGGCCCATCCCGAACTGTTTTCCTGGGTTGGTATGTTCAGCGGAGGTAGCATCAGCCCCGAGGATATTGAAAAGTCGCCGGGATTTAAGGAAAAGACTAAGCTTTTGTTTGTCAGTTACGGCAGCCGTGAACTCGAAAATCCAAGGCCGGGCCCCTGGGGCGATCCAAAAGAAAATACCGAAGCGTTGAAAAATGCCGGCATGAATACCCGTTTTTACGTTTCTCCTCAAACGGCCCACGAATGGCAGAGCTGGAGGCGTGGCCTTTATCAGTTTGCACCCCTGTTATTCCGGTAACATATAAGTATGATTATTTTCATGAGGAGAAGAGCGTCTGTTTTTTGTCTTGCAGCATTTCTGTTGGTGTGCATCGGACTTTCGTTTCTGCCTTTACCCGGCAATGCTCAATCGTATGCAACCTGGTACCGGAATGCCCAGGAACGAATCGATACTTTACGTAAAGGGAATTTCGGATTTCAGATTTTCGATCAACTGGGACAACCCTATACGGGCCAGGTGTCGGTACGCATGAAAAAACATGAATTTCCCTTTGGTATTGCCTTCGATTTTTATGAGGGATCAGCCAGTATGGGAAATAGCTACAGCACCACCGCAGTCATTCAGGCCGAAGCCGATGCTGAAATTTACCGTACCGAGCGCTGGAACAACTACCTGGCGTACCTGTTTCCTGTCGAAACCGGCAAGGAGTATCGGCTTACTTTACAATTTGCCGAGATATATTTCAATTCGGGCAACTCCCGGCTTTTTGATGTGTTTGTTGAAGGCAATTTGTTCCTCGATAATTTCGACGTATTTACCGAAGCTGGAGGAAAAAATATAGCCCGAGATACCAGCCTGGTTTTTTATACAATCGACAATGAGTTGAATATTGAGCTGTCGGCCGTGCGGGATAACGCAATGATTAAAGGCATCGTGATAGAGGAAACGGGAGGGGCAACCCTGTATCGCATCAATTGTGGCGGCCAGGCTTTGACCACTGCTGACGGAAACCGCTACGAAACAGAAGCCGGTTATTTTGATCCCGATGCCAATACGGTAGCATCAAAAGAGCAATGGATGCAAGCGGCTATGTATAAATATTTTAATTACGGGGTGTCCGGTAATTCGTTCAAATGGAGCGGTATTCAGCCCCAACATACAGCGCCCAATTATACAAATTTTGACAATGCTGTACGATGGACCCAAAAAGTGGGATGGGAACTCAGGGCCCATACCCTGCTTTGGGGCGGCAACGATGCGCATTCTATGCCCGACTGGATCCGGGCGCTACCAACACCCCAGGCCATTACCGACACCTGCAAAATGCGCGTGCAACGGGAAGTTACCCGATACAAGGGCATTGTTAAAGAGTACGATGTGATTAACGAACCCCTGACCGGCCATGCCGACTGGCTTCGAAAAACCGTTGGGGACTCCATCATTTGGAATTGTTTCAAATGGGCACGAGAAGCCGATCCCGATGCAGAGTTGTTTATCAACGATTACAATGTGGAATACAACTGGGGGCAGGCACGGGAGTATCGCGACCTGATAGTGAAAATAAAAGAAATGGGCGGACCGGTAACCGGCGTGGGTATCCAGGCCCACTTTTGGGATGGTATGCGGCCTAACGTCGACGAGGTGGTTAAAAATTTGAACATTATTGCCGAAGCGGGCTTACCCATGCGTTTAACCGAATACGACTGGGGTAAGGACCTTACCCAGAAACAACAGGTCGACGACTTTATTAAAGTGGCCACCATCGCTTTTTCCCATCCTTCCATTACCGGGATGATTTGTTGGGCTTTGAGCGACGATGGCGCCTGGCGGGATAATTCGGGCTTTTTCGATGCCAACCACAAACCAAAACTCGCTGCCGATACCCTGCTCTATTATACCCAAACCAAGTGGGCCACTCATTTCGATTCGGTCATTAACGCCGAGAATCCCGTGTTCTTTAATGCCTATTATGGCGATTATACCCTCGAAGTTGTTTTCGACGGGATTACAAAAGTTTTTACCCTTCCCTGCCGGAAAGCAAACGAAGATTCGGTTTTTATCCTCAACGAAACGGATGCAAAACAGAAAGGCCCCCAGCTGCTTAAGGCCGAATTATGCAGCAAAAATACCGTTCGCTTATTGTTCGATAAACCATTGGAAAGCGCATCAATCCGGAGAAACAATTTTAAATTTTTCTCGAAACGGGAGATTGGACTCACCAGCGTTCAGGCCGATCCGGAAGATGAAGGTGCCTTGTTGCTTTCCCTGGGCAGAAATGTTCCGGAAGGCGATTATATCTCAGTGGCCTATTTCCCGGGAAAACTGCAGGCAAACGATGGCAGCAGGGTCGAAGCCTTTGGTCCGGAGGGAATCCCCAATCCCGTTATCGTATCGGATGCGTTGTTGCAGCAGGAATGCCTGGGTGCGGTTTTCCCCAATCCGGCACATGCTTATTTGCAAATCGAACATCCGAATTTCCCGTTCCGGGTATCCCTCTACCACATGTTGGGCGTTCCTGTCCTGACTCAACTTTCCGAAAGCGATGCCCTATCCCTTGATGTAGGAAAACTGGCCCGCGGAATGTACCTGCTTCAAATCAGTGACGAAACGAATGAAACGACGCATCGAAAGGTGTTGCTTCAGTAAATAATGGAATTGTGTTTTATAAGAAATGGAAATGATGAAATCGCATCGTTTTTTGCTTTTTGTTAGTCTTCTGTTTGGATTGGGTAACCAAACAGGATTTTGCCAGAACCCGATCGTACAAACCTATTTCACTGCCGACCCGGCACCCATGGTTTTCAACGGAACGGTGTACCTTTATACTTCGCACGACGAAGATTCAACGGTCAATAACTTCTTCACCATGCACGACTGGCGTTGCTATTCGTCGACAGACATGGTTAACTGGACCGACCACGGGGCTATTGCCTCCCTGAAAAATTTTGCATGGTGCAAAAGGGAAAACGGAGCATGGGCGCCCCAATGTTTGGAGCGAAACGGGAAGTTTTACCTCTATGTGCCCATCCACGGCGAGGGAATATCGGTGTTGGTGGCCGATTCGCCCACTGGCCCGTTCACCGATCCGATCGGGAAACGACTGGTCGACAGCGACCATATCTGGCAGGATATTGACCCTACGGTTTTTGTCGACGAGGGGCAGGCCTACCTCTATTGGGGTAATCCGAATTTGTGGTACGTCAAATTGAATGAAGATATGGTTTCGTACGACCGGAGCATCGGCCACGACGGAATTGTTCCGGTCGAAATGACTTCCGAAGCCTTTGGCAGCCAACAAGGCCGCGATGGCAAAACACGGGCTTCGTACACCGAAGGCCCCTGGTTTTATAAACGCAACAACCTGTATTACATGATCTACGCTGCAAAAGGTATCCCCGAGTATATCGCGTATTCTACAGCGCAATCGCCGGAAGGCCCCTGGACATACCGGGGATTCATTATGGAACGGGCGCCCCATTTGGCCTTTACCAACCACGCGGGCATCATCGATTTTGCCGGGCAGCCTTATTTCTTCTATCACGACCAGCGTTTGTCGGAGGGTCAGGGTTTTAAGCGTTCGGTATGTGTCGAGTCCTTCGTCTACAATGCAGATGGCAGCATACCGCTCATCGTGCCAAGCGTGGAAGGCGTGAAACAAAGCGTAGCGCATTTGAATCCCTTTGTGAGGGTGGAAGCCGAAACCATGGCCTGGAGCAAAGGACTGAAAACAAAAGGCAACAGCCAGACAGGTGTTTTTGTGTCCAAAATTGAAAACGACGATTACCTGAAGGTGCGCAGTGTCGATTTGGGTGCCGGAGCCAAAACTTTTGAGGCATGCGTTGCATCGGCATCAAAAGGCGGATTCATCGAGATCCGACTCAATCATCCGGAGGGCGAAATGCTCGGAAAAATCAAGGTGAAAAACACAGGAGCCTGGAAAAATTGGACCATCGTTAAGGGTAAAATAAAGAAAACAACCGGGATTAACGATCTCTGCTTTGTATTCAAAGGTGAAAAGGGGGAGTTATTCAATATTGATTGGTGGAAACTTAAATAACATATGCATAAAATGTTGGATGTGAAAAGAATCGTTATCCATTTCAGCATATTATTATTGATTATTTTACACGCAAGCCAAATAAAAGCCTGGGACGGAATGCCCATGCCCGGGCTTCATGTGGAGGGGCGATACCTGAAAGACAGCTACGGACATATCGTGAATCTGCATGGCTTTGCCCAAACCTACTCACCCTGGTTTAACGAACGCGGTAACTATTGGGACCACTACGATGTGGCGGGTTGTTTGCGCTACAACCAAACGATCATCGACCGGATAATGGAAGCGGGCTGGAAAATGAATTTTGTGCGCATGCACATGGATCCCTATTGGAGCAATACTCCGGGCTGTACGGGCCGTTACGAAGGGGAGGAATGCTTTAACGAGACGCGCTTTCGAAAATACCTCGACGAGGTTTTTGTTCCTATGGCGGAGTATGCCGTTTTAAAGGGCTTGTATGTAGTAATGCGGCCCCCGGGTGTATGCCCCGAAACGATTCAAATAGGCGGTGTTTACCACGAATATCTGAAAAAGGTTTGGCGCATCGTCTCCAATCACCCGATACTGAGAAACCATCCGAACATCATGTTTGAACTGGCCAATGAACCCATTGATATCCTGGGCACGGATGGTACTTTTGGCGCCGGGAACCAGGGGCATTTTGACAATCTTAAAACCTACTTTCAGGAAATTGTCGATGTTATAAGGACGAACGCCGATAACATTTTGTGGGTGCCGGGACTGGGGTACCAATCGCTTTATGCCGGTTATGCTGTCAATCCCATCGAAGGGGAGAACATTGGCTATGCCGTTCATGTTTATCCCGGCTGGTTCAACAGCGGCCAGGGCTACGAACCTTTTCAACGCGGATGGGATAACCAGGTGCAAGCCGTAGCCGACTTTGCCCCGGTAATGGTGACCGAAATGGACTGGGCCCCGGAGCGGCATAATAAGTCGTGGGGGAAAGCCCTTACCGGAATAGCCGGGGGTGATGGTTTTGGCGCTAACTTCAAAAAAATTACCGACGACTGCGGCAATGTAAGCTGGTTGATCTTTACCGAACCTCATTTGCTGGCTGACTTTGGAAACCCGAATGCTGACGCCGATGTGGTCGACTTCCTGACCGACCCCGAAGCGTGCCCCTGGCCGGTGTATCACTGGTACCAGGAATATGCAGCTGCCTATAATTTTAGCGGCGTTACCGATGCTTATCTTACTCTTTCGGATTTGTATGTTGAAGGAGGTGAGAACCTAACGGTAATTACCAACAGTTCCCGAAGCCTGAAAATAATGGCCGTATTTGAAGACGGGCATGCGGAAAATGTGAGCTCTCTGGCAGAAATTTCGGTCGATCGGCCCGAAGTTGCCCGTGTTGTACGCGGAAGAGTCTTTGCCCTTAGCGACGGGCAGGCCTCAGCACAGGTTTCCTATACCGACAGCAAAGGTGGAAACTGGCAGTTTGCGTTATCGATCCATTGTTCTACCTTTCCTTTAACCGAAGCCTTGTTTGATCCCGATATTTTCGCCGACGGAACCTTTGATGAAAGCACCCGCACCCTGCATACCGGTCAGTGGGGGTTTGGAGGTTGGCAATACGACGGGATCGACCTGTCGGGGTACAAATACATCGTGGTCCGACTGGGCAGCGCCAACACCGCTTCGGTCGATTTCCGTCTCTTCGACGGAGCCAGTTACTGGGGGTCGCCGGCTATTTTCCCCTTTGGCAGCCGACGGGAAATTGTTGTGCCCTTAAAGAATACCCGGAAAAATGACGGAAATCCCCTAAATCCGGAGCATATATACATTGCCGGTTTCTGGTCGAACGGGAGCAATCCGTTTGTTATCGACACCGTTTTTCTATCCAATTCCGGCGAATACGACCCTCCATCGAATTATGTAAACGAATCAAGCGCCTCCGATACAGAAGTTGTTTCCACACTTTATTTTACCCTAAGCGGACAAAGGGTAATGGATATTGAGAACCAAAGGGGCGTATTTATCGTGCGGAAAAAAATGCGGGATGGGAGCCTGCGAACAAGGAAAATCACGATTGTCCGGAGCTTTCCCTACCTTTAACCGGACAATCGTGATTTTATGGCGGAATAAGGTATAATTTCCGTCGAAACAGATCACCCCAAATCAGAACAATGATGAATAATGATTACGAACGGATTATGAAACAAGCCATCCCGATTTATTGGGACAAACAAGGAGGATTACCCCGATAAATCGGGGTGGCGCGTTCTCCCGCCAAAGCGGGACAAGCTATGAGATACCAAAAATTTTTAAATTGAATCGAATGAAAATTAAAAAATTGCATGTTGCCGTTGTTTTCGTTTTTTTTCTTTGTTCGTCATCCTTCGGACAAACCTTGCAAAAAACGGATACGGGCGTTAAAGTCAGCATTGATTCCTTTGAGACGGAAATCATTTTCTATGGACCTTCCATCATCCGGGTGATGAAGTGGCCTGCGGGATCTTCGTTCCAAAAAGAAAGCCTGTCGGTTATCAAAAATCCCGAAGAAAGCCAATGGAAAATTTCCCATAAAGGAGACCGCCTTATTCTTTCGAGTGAAAAAGTGCGTGTGAATCTGAATCTGAAAAACGGAATCATATCTTTCCAAACAACCAAAGGAAAGGCATTGCTGCGGGAAAGGGAAGGAGGGCTTGTCTTTACCGATTTTAACGATGCAGGTGACAAAACCTTCAGCATAAAACAGTCGTATGTGCTCGACGATGACGAAGCCATCTATGGTTTGGGTATTTTACAGAACGGCAAAATGTCGCAACGCAACCAGGAAGTGCAAATGATTCAGAACAATACCTGGGACTTTGTGCCTTTTTTCCAGTCGGTTAAGGGGTATGGTTTGTTTTGGGACAATTATTCGCCCACAACCTTTACAGATAGATCCGGCGAAACTTCGTTTGCTTCCGAAGTGGGAGAGGGTATCGACTATTACTTCATGTACGGGGGCAATGCCGATGGCGTGGTGGCCTGCATGCGCGACCTGACCGGCCAGGTGCCCATGTTTCCCCTGTGGACCTACGGTTACTGGCAAAGCAAGGAGCGTTACAAAACCCAGGACGAAACCGTGGGCGTGGTTCGGAAATACCGCGAACTGGGCGTACCGCTCGATGGTATTATCCAGGACTGGCAATACTGGGGCAACAACTACCTGTGGAATGCGATGGAATTCCTGAATCCCGGATTTTACGACCCCCGGAAAATGGTGAACGATATTCATGCGCAAAATGCCCACATGATCATTTCCATCTGGTCGTCGTTTGGTCCCATGACCAAACAATACAGGGAACTGAACGAGAAAGGCATGTTGATGGATTTCAGCACCTGGCCCCAGTCGGGCTCCGAAAAATGGCCGCCCAACCGCGAATATCCCTCCGGGGTAAGGGTTTACGATGCCTACCACCCCGAAGCCCGCGACATTTATTGGAAATACCTGAACAAAGGTCTTTTCTCCCTGGGGATCGATGGCTGGTGGATGGACTCGACCGAGCCCGACCACCTCGACATTCAACCCGGCGATTTCGATAACAAAACCTATCTGGGATCTTTCCGGAAGGTGCGCAATGCTTACCCGCTGATGAGCGTGGGAGGTGTATACAAAAACCAGCGTGCCGTTACGTCCGATAAACGCGTATTCATACTTACCCGTTCGGCTTTTGCCGGACAACAGCGCTACGGAGCCAATACCTGGTCGGGCGATGTAGTGGCTTCGTGGGAAACCCTGCACAAGCAAATTTCGGCCGGCTTAAATTTTTCCCTGTGCGGTATCCCGCATTTCAACAGCGATATTGGCGGCTTCTTCCTGTGGAATTATAAAAACGATATTACCAATCCCGACTATAGGGAATTGTATACCCGCTGGATTCAATACGGAACCTTCTGTCCCATGATGCGTTCCCATGGTGAAGGAGCACCCCGCGAAATCTATCAGTTCGGACAAAAAGGCGACCGGGTGTACGATGCTATTGAGAAATACATCAACCTGCGTTACCGTTTGTTGCCCTATATTTACTCTTGCTCCTGGGATGTGTCGGCCAATCAGTCGAGCATGATCCGGGCGCTGGTGATGGACTTTGCCAGCGACAAGGAAGCATGGGACATTAATGACCAATACATGTTCGGCAAATCAATCCTGGTTTGTCCGGTTACCAAAGGCATGTATTCGAAGGATGGTAAGGAAGATTTCAGCCAAACGGGCGAACGGTCGTTATACCTGCCCAAAGGCGCCGGATGGATCGACTTCTGGACGGGTGAAAAACATGCCGGAGGGCAACACATTTCGAAAGAAGTTCCGCTCGATATCATTCCCCTGTATGTAAAAGCCGGTACCCTTCTGCCCATAGGCCCCGAAGTTCAGTACGCCGAAGAAAAGAATTGGGATCACCTGGAAATCCGGATTTACGAAGGAGCCAATGGTGAATTCACCCTTTACGAAGACGAAAACGATAACTACAATTACGAAAAGGGAAAGTTTTCCACCATTGCCTTTCAATGGGACGATGCGAAGAAAACCCTTAGCATTGGCGAACGAAAGGGTTCGTTCCCCGGGATGACCGGGCAACGAACATTCACGATTACAAGAGCTTCGGCCGGGACGATTGCGGGGGATAAAACGTCCGATACGTCCGACAAAAAAGTGACCTACACAGGAAAAAAAATCACGGTTAAACTTTAAGGGATATTATCAATCAAAGATGACAAAAGCCGATTGGTGTAGAACAAGCGGGAACGGTAAAAAACCACTGTACATCTATGCCTTGGGAATGCCCGAAGCAAAGGCGCCTTTCGATATCCACCAGGTGATTGAAAACAACATCCGGAGGGTTTCGGTGGTGGGCAGCGGTGTTGACGTAAAATGGACCAAAAATGAAGATGTTCTGTTCCTTACCACCCCCGCTTCATCCGATATGGATGAACTGGCTACCGTGTTTAAAGTTGACTTGGAATAAAAAATATGCAATCTAAACCTACTACGATGATGAAACAAATTTTAAGGCTTACTGTGCTTGTCGTTATCTTGTTTGTTATACAGAACCAAATCCATGCTCAGGAAAGAAACCCGGAAGCACCTGTTACGATCAGGATCGTGGAAGATGGGGGAACCGGCGCGTACCCGGCCATCATGTACACCGATACTTCGCTGGCAACCCACACCATTTTCCGACCCGATAAGCTGGAAAAATTGGGTAAGAAGAACAAACTGCCCATTATTGCCTGGGGCAACGGCGCCTGCGCCAATTCACCCTGGGAGCACATCAATTTCCTGTCCGAAGTAGCATCGCATGGTTTTCTGGTAATAGCCATCGGTCCCATGCCCCGGGAAGGGGAACGCGGAGGCGGCCGTTCGGCTTCCTCGCAACTGATCGATGCCATTGATTGGGCTATTGCGCAAAACAGCGATAAAACAAGTATTTTCTACGGGAAAATTGATGTTTCGAAAATTGCTGTGAGCGGTATGTCGTGCGGGGGGTTGCAAACCCTCGAAACAGCGCCCGATCCACGCGTGACCACTGCCGTGGTTTGCAACAGTGGCATCATTGGAAATCCGGGTGGTGGTATGCCGGGTATGCCGGGATTGAAGAAAGAACATCTGGCAAAATTACACTGTCCCACGCTCTATTTGCTTGGAGGAGAATCGGACATTGCCTATAAAAACGGGATGGACGACTTCAATCGCATCAACCATGTTCCGGTTTTTGTTGCCAACATGGATGTGGGGCATGGTGGAACCTATGGCCAGCCCCATGGGGGCGAATTTGCCAAAGTAGCCACCGCCTGGTACCAGTGGCAGTTAAAAGGCGACAAAAAAGCCGGAAAAATGTTTACCGGAAATCCCTGCGGGCTTTCCAAATCAACAGTTTGGAAAGTAGAAAAGAAAAATTTGCCGTAGTTTTTTTTGAACGGTTGAGCACGTTCCTGTTGAGACAACAGG
>Ga0116164_10000823_pt1 | contig 24977 bp, 26 predicted proteins | sample AD_UKC109_MetaG_FD_89888 | JGI IMG/M metagenome (GOLD analysis project Ga0116164, IMG submission 89888) | Active sludge microbial communities of municipal wastewater-treating anaerobic digesters from Hong Kong - AD_UKC109_MetaG | ecosystem: Engineered > Bioreactor > Anaerobic > Digestate... | reverse complement strand
GTAGAGGGCATCCCGGTTCCTTTCGATTTCACGGCAGGGTTCCGCCACGCCGGGAGTGTAGACCAGGGCCAGGTCCTTCATGGTGTTTACTTCGATGCGGCTTCCCACGGTGAGTTTTCCCCGGTATTTACGGTGAAGTTCCAGCGCTTCTTCGTAGATGGCTTCCTTCTTCAAAATGACAGATCCTCCTCAAGTTCATACGTTGCAAACATTGCAAAAAGTTTTCTGCCCCGGAAGGGAACTTTTCTCCTCCTCCGGGCCCTCATATTCTAAAGCAATTCGCCGAAAGAGAAAGCTCTGGGTCTTCTTTTCCCGGTACATAGCTATGCTTTCTTGCTATCCACCACGGGATTGGAGAGAGTGCGGAAACCGTCGATTCTGCAGGCCACCGTATCTCCGTGAGCGATATGCACCGCCCGGGGAGTTCCCGTGGAAAGCACGTCCCCGGGTTCCCAGGGAAAGACCCGGGAATGAAAGGAAACGAGATAGTCTGGAGGAAAGGTCATGTTGGATACCACGTTCTCCGCATGCACCTCGCCGTTTATCATGGTAGCCACCTTCAGGTTCAGGACCTCCGGTATTTCGTCGGGAGTCACCAGCTCCGGACCGAAACTGAAAAAGGTGTCGAAGCATTTGGAACGGGTGAGATACCGGGGATTCTTCCGCAAAATATCCTCCGCGGTCATGTCGATAATGGTGGTAAATCCCGCAACGCAGGAAAGCCAGTTTTCCCGGGAGACTTCCCGGCCGTAATCGCCAAAAACCACTCCGAGTTCCGCCTCCGCCGTGGTTCCCGAGGATTGCAGAGGAATGCGAATAGCGTCTCCATATCCGATGACGGTATTGGCGGTTTTCATGAAACTCGCAGGCTCCGTGTTGGGAGCTTTTTCCGCCAGATCCGCCGCATGATCCACGTAGTTCAGTCCGATCCCCCAGATTTTCGGAGGACGCCGATAGAGGGGAGCGTAGCGGGCCTCCTCGGGAGAGATGCGGCATCCTTCATAACGTGCGAAAAACTGCTTTCCCTCCTCCCGAAACCATCGATGAAGCTCCCGGAACTTGTGATTTTCCAGCAACCATTGAAGCGAGGGAGTCCAGGGTTTTCCGAGAAACGAAAAAATCTCTCCCAGAGGGACATACCCCTTATCTCCCAAAACAGCAGCGGTTTCACGATCTTTCCAGAAAATGGTGGCTATACGCATAAATCAGGCATCCTCTCTTTGAGCATTTTTTCGGACATCTTTCCGAAAGAGAAAGACGTGAAGGGACACCTTTCAGACACCCCTTCCCGGAAAAGCAAAAACCCACATTCCCATACTACCTCTCATTCAAGAAAAAATCTTTCGACTTTTTTCTTTTTCGCGCTCTACTCCCCGGGTAACGATAACGGCACAATCCGTTCCCGCAGGGTTTCGGAGCACCACGTCTCCGAGGGCGAGAGGAGCCGGAAGAACAAGCTTTCGAAGCTCCTGCATAACCGAAGGAATTTTTTCGAGAGGAATGGGGCGATCCGTCCGCACGCTGGCCAGAGGGGCTACCCCTCCAGCCACGAGAACGCTGCTGGCAATGGTACGTTGCGGAGCCTCCACCTCCTGTCGGGCCCAGCGGATACCCCGGGGACAAAGATGCCCTTCCACGGATTCCACCCGAGGGGGATCGTCTTCGGTACAAACTATTTTCAGAGGACAACCGTTAGGGCAAACAACGCAGGTAAGTTCACGAAGGGTCATTGAAGAATCACCTCCAGCTCATGAACTCCCAAAAGGCTTTTCGCATCGAGAGCAATACGGATCATTTCCGCAGGATGAAGACGTACCAAGCTTTTTCGAGCTACGATTTTTTCTTTTTCCCGCACCACGATAGAACGGTTTCTCCACGGAGCGGCCACACGAAGAGAGAGGGTGGTGCTTTCGGAAGAGCTGATTTTCTGAGGCAAGGTATACCGTATCCCTTCACCGGGAATCACCGAGAGCGAATTTGCCGAAGACCTTGCGGCAGCACACGACCAGGCAGCGGCAAAGCGCCCCGCCTCCTCCGCCTCCTGGGAGACGTAATCCACCAGATCGTGCACGTGAAGCACGTTACCGCAGGCGAAGATTCCCGGCACGCGAGTCATGAAAGAGGAATCCACCAAAGGGCCGTTGGTTCGGGGATCCAGGGGAATGGAGGCTTCCCGGGAAAGTTCGTTTTCCGGAATGAGTCCCACCGAAAGAAGCAGGGTATCACAGGGAACATATCGCTCGCTCCCCGCCAGGGGACACCGGTCCGGCCCCACTTGGGCCACGGTAACCCCTTCGAGACGCCGGGAACCGTGAATTTTCTGCACCGTGGTGCCGAGATACAGAGGAATGTCGTAATCGTTGAGGCACTGCTGAATGTTGCGGGGGAGCCCGCTGGAATAGGGGAGAATTTCGAAAACCCCTTCCACGGACGCTCCTTCCAGGGTCATGCGGCGAGCCATGATGAGACCGATGTCACCGGAGCCGAGAATGCAGACCCGGTTTCCCACCATGATGTTTTCCAGGTTCATGAGATGCTGAGCCGCTCCGGCGGTAAAGACGCCGCTGGGCCGGGTCCCGGGAATGGAGATGGCCCCCCGGGGACGCTCCCGGCACCCCATGGCGAGAATCACTCCCCGGGCACGAAGCGTACGGTAGGTTCCCCGAGAGGCCAAATGCAACACCCGATCCTCCCCGAGATGCAGTACCATGGTCTGCTCCAGCACCTCCACTCCGGTATTCCGAAGTTTCTCTATATACCGGGCGGCGTATTCCGGCCCCGAGAGAGCTTCATTAAAGGTATGCAGTCCGAAACCGTCGTGGATACATTGGTTGAGAATTCCCCCCAGCACCCGGTCCCGTTCCACCAGGAGGATGTCCCGGCATCCCGCCTCCCAGGCGGATATGGCTGCGGCAAGCCCCGCAGGGCCTCCTCCTATAATGACAAGATCGCGTTCTTCCAGGTTCATCGAGAGCCCTCCTCCTTCCGCACCCGACCGGGAAAAAAGAAGGACTTCTCATCCCGCAAAGAAATCTCCTCGGGAGAATAGCCAAGTTCCCGGGTCAGAATGTTTACGATTTTCGGAAGGCAAAACCCTCCCTGACAGCGCCCCATGGTGGCCCGGGTACGGTACTTGACGCTCATCAAAGTTCGAGCTCCCAAGGGATCCGAAAGGGCATCCAGAATTTCTCGTTTGGTTACCTGCTCGCAACGGCATACTATTTCACCGTAATCCGGATCTTCCGCTACCAGGGCCGCTCTTTCCTCGGGAGAACTTTCGGCGAAAGATTTTGTCCGTCCCGGAAGTTCTTCGATGAAAAGATCCTTCTCCTTCAAGTCGCAATGATTTTTCACCATGTCCCGCACCATAATTGCCAGGGCCGGGGCCGAGGTAAGCCCGGGACTTTCGATGCCCATGAGATTGATGAACCCCGGAAGGTCTTTTCGGTCTTCCACCACGAAATCCCGGTTTCCACCTTCTTCGGGAGGAGCCAGCTTGGGACGGAGTCCCGCAAAACTGCGGATAAAGTCCGAGGCGGAAAGATCCGGAAAAAGTTCCCTCCCCTTTTGGCGAAGGTTTTCCAGGATTTCCGCGGAACAGGACCAATCCTCGGGAAGCTCCGTATACTCCGCGCTGGGACCGATGAGGATGTTACCATCCACCGTGGGAGTGAGGTGAATTCCCAGGCCTGGATCGTTCTTTCGGGGAGCCGGATAGATAAGGGTCTTCAAGGTTCCCTGAAGGCGTTTGTCCAGAACGTAATACTCTCCTCGACAAGGATAGAGCGTGTAATCCCGAATCCCCACCATGCGGGCGATGCGATCCGCGAAAAGCCCCGCCGCATTGATTACCACCGATGCTTTTAACTCCTCGCCTTGAGAGTTTTCCAGAAAAAATCCGGAATCCTCCCGAGAGATACGGGCCACCTCCCAGGAAAGATAAAAATCCGTTCCATTCTGCCGGGCACTCCGGGCAAGAGCAATGGTAAGCCCGTAAGGACATACGATGCCGCTGGTAGGAGACCAGAGGGCTTTCACCCCTTCTACTCCGGGCTGTATTGTGTGCATTTCCGCAGCATCGAGAATTTCGAGCCCCGGCACGCCGTTGGCCTCTCCCTGTTCCTTCAGACGCTCGAGCTCCCGGCATTCCTCTTCGTTGAGGGCTACCGTGAGCTTGCCGATTTTGGAAATCTTCACTTTGAGCTTGCCACAGAGGGGCTCCATGAGGCGATTGCCCTCCACGTCGAGCTTCGCCCGGAGAGATCCCGGAGCATAGTTGAAACCCGCATGAAGAACGCCGCTATTCCGGGAACTGGTACCAAAGGAAACATCTCTCTCCTTTTCCACCACTCCCACGGAGAGAGCATACCGGGAAAGCTCCCGAGCAATGGCACACCCCACCACCCCTGCTCCTACAATAAGCACGTCATAGTGTTTCGTTTTTTTCACCCTGTACTCACCCACTTCTGGTTGACCAAGGTCTACCAATTTCGATAAAATCATGCTACCATTTTCCTGGTGAAAAAACAACCACTAGGAACGATGAAAGGGTATACTTTTACAGAGAAAGAGAAATACTTTTTTTCCGGCTCATCTTCCACGGAAGGAGGAATATGTCCATGAATCCTAAAAAACGAGCTTTGGCGGAAACCCTTTTGGAGCATATCCGTCAGGGAAATATCGTGGAACAGGGGAAACTGCCTCCCGAAAGAACGCTCGCCGCCATGCTGGGAGAAAAACGCCCCCAGGTGCGGGAGGCCATTCTGATTCTCGAGGCCTGGGGCATTCTCGATGTGCGGGATCGGCAGGGGATCTTTCTGGCCTCCTCGGAGGTGCCGGATTTTTCCTCGGGCTTGGAGCACATGATGCCCTCTCCCGGAGAGATGCTTCCGGAAATCATGGAAATGCGCTATCTCGTGGAAATCCCTGCGGCGGGATTCGCTGCGGCGCGACGAACCCGGGAGGATCTTGTGGAGATACAGCGATGCATGGATACCTTGGAAGAGCTCGCCGTCACCTGCCAGGGACAGGACGCCGCCACGGGAGCCCGATGGAACTCCTTTCTGCACCACGCCATCATCCGGGCCACTCACAACCGGGTGCTTATACGATTCCACGAGGGGTTGGCCTCGGTGATGGAAAAATCGGTCATTCTTCTGCGAAGCCGAAGGGCGGCTCAGAAACCCCGCATCTGGTCGCGGCATATTCTTTCCCAACACCGCAAGATCGTGCAGCATATCCTGGACCAAAACGCCCAGGAGGCCCAGGAAACCATGCGGGAACATCTGGAGGATACCGCAAGGGGACTTGCGGAGGAAAAAGAGGAGTTCGCGGAAAGATTCCATCCTCAGAGAGGCGCTCCGGCGGAGAAGATATAATTCATAAGGAGGGGAGACTCCATGCATCGATACGCTCAGGAAATTGCGGAATCCACCGCCCAGGTTGTCGGCTTCGACGTGGTGATCACCGATACCGACGGAGTGATCGTGGGAGCCAGCGATACGGAACGCCTGGGAACCCGGAATCTTCCCGCCCTGGAGGTCATGTCGGAGCGCAAGGGAATCACCCACGATAAGGACGAAGCCAAACACTACGAAGGAAATCGCCCCGGTATCATGTATCCTCTGGAGAATTTCGCCGGCGAGGTAGTGGGAGCCATGGCCATTACCGGAAATCCCGATCAGGTACGCCCCTTCGCGCTGATCGTGAAAAAACAGATAGAGATGCTTCTTCGGGAAAAGACCCTGCTCCATGCGGAGTTTCATCAGAACCGTGCCATCCGCGACTTTCTGGACGATCTCAACAACTATGTTCCCGCCCTGGGAGGCGAAGAGGCCATCGTCGAACGGGGGCAGCGCCTGGGATATTTGCACGGCCAGCCTTACCGGGCTATCGCCCTGACCTTCCGGAGAGCTCCTTCAAACACCGCTCCCCTGGAATACTATAACGCCACCACCTTTCTCCCTCATCTTTCCCGGATACGGGGCGTTTTCGACAGCGCTTCGGACCTTCTCGCTCCGGCAGGGGAAAACCGCTTTCTTCTGCTACACCATCTCGGAAAGAACGAAGACCTTCCGCAGCTTTTTGCCACGCTGCAATCCCGTTTTCGGGATATGGGGCTCTGCCTCTTCGCAGGCATGGGAGAACGGGCCAAAAACCTTCAAAACCTTGCACGATCCTGCAGAGAGGCCTGGCAGGCTCTGGAGCTGGGAACTCTTCTCCAGCCCGCAGAGCGGTTTTTCTCCATCGAAGATCTCCGCCCGGAACGGCTTCTTTCCCAGGTACCCCGGGAGGAGGCCCTCTATTACCGAAATCTTTTTCTGGAACCCCTGAAGGAGCGCAAAGACTGGGAGGATCTTCGAGAAACCATTGTCGCCTGGTGTCACGGAGGGTTCAACTACGTTCGAGCTTCCGAGAGCATTCACGTTCACCGCAACACTCTGGACTATCGATTGGATAAAATAGCTCAGATCACTGGAGCGGATATCCGGCATTTCCGTCATGCCATGGCTCTTTACGGCGCTCTCCGGCTGGACTGCCTTCTTTCCAAGAAACCGGAACCCCGCCAAAATTTTTAATTCCCCTGGAAAAAAGTAAAAACGAGAACCTCTTGAGATTTTCGCATTTTATCCGTTAGGCATTTATGATTTTGCCATATCCCCAACTCGTTTTTATTTGCTATAATTCCCTGCAGATTCATCCCTGCGCGGATGAAAGGGTTTTTTTATTTATCAAAAGGATGTGGTAGATATGCAGAAAAAGATGTGGGCAGTACGGATTCTTCTGGTAAGCGTGGTAGCTCTTTTCACTTTGGCCGTCAGCACGGCAGCCTTTGCGGCGGTACAGGATTTCACCATCGTCAACAACACGGGAACGGATCTTTACGGCCTTTTCATTTCTTCCGCGGCTTCCGAGTCCTGGGAAGAGAACATGATCGAGGGTCAGGTTTTCCCCGCAGGGAACAGCCTTACCGTCTCCTTCGAAGGATTCGACCGGAATCAGTGCATCTGGGATATCATGGTAAGCGATGAAAACGAGGATGCCCTTACATGGGAAGGCTTGAACCTCTGCGAGATCAGCCAGGTTGTTCTCAACTGGAACGGTGAAGAGGGCTGGGTAGATCTGCAGTAACGCACTTCTTGAGCCGCGCTTTTAAATCACAAGGCAAAGGCGTTCTTCCCGACCGGGAAGAACGCCTTTGCCTTGTGATTTAAAAAGAACGAAGAGCTTCGAGAGAATCCAGGTCCGGAGCGGACTCGTCCACTCCCACAAAGGGGAGGACAAGACCTCTCTCCTTCAGCATGTTTTCCAGGAGAGCCATATACACTCCCCTTCCGGGGCTTAGATACGCTTTATGCTCGCCCTCTCCGCAGGAGCCTCCCCGATATCCCCGGCAGGTAAAACCCACTCCGCAGCTGGGACTTCCCTCGACTCCGAGCACTCCAAGTACCCGGTACCCCGTATCGAGAGCATCCTCCACCTGATAAATCAAAGGTTCCAGAAGTTTCCGGGAGTGAGCGCGAAAAGGGGGAATATCATACTGTTCCGAAGTCATTCCCCAGCGCCGCATGCCGAGAAAGGTGCATTCCGGGCAGGGGAGCTGTATTAAACCTACTCCGGCCTCCAAAAAGGGGAGGATCACCTCCCCCATGGCACCTCCAAAGGGAGCCAATCCCTTCACCTTGGCATTGGCATTCAAAAGACAGTGCGCTACCACGAGAAGCGTTCCATTCCGACGCATGCGAGAGACTCCTCGTTCTTCCTTAGGAAGGGTTCTTGAAAAAGGGATTATTTCCCTTGGCCAGAACGTGAGCGGGAAGCGCGGGAATAAGAAGAGCCACCACGGAAGCGCAAACCACCTTGTCCAGCAGGTTGCCTATTATCCGGGGAATAAAGGCAGCGGTAAAGATTTTGTGTCCCGAGGATTTGAGCCAGAGAAAAATGAAGTCCGTCCCGCCCCCGGTAAGTCCACCGTAGAGCCACACCGCAATGGGGGTGCCGATGAGGGGCGCCACTACTGCAAGAACAAGTCCTGTAAGGATAGCTACGGGGAGGGTGAAGCGGAACTTACGGGCCACCAACCCCACCACGAGACCGATGGTCATGTTGACGAGAGCGAAGGGGATATCCCGGGGATTCGTGAGAACTCCCTGCACCACATTAGTAAGCAGACCGATTATCACTCCGTAAAAGGGCCCCAGAAGAACCGCCCCAAAGATGGTTCCCAGGGTATCCATAAAAAGCATGGGGATGTGAAGCATGGCTACCACGGTTCCAAGTACGAGATTCACCACTACACAAAGGGCGCTGAAGGTAAGAGCGAACGTCGATTTTTGCATAATTTCGTATTCCTCCTCTTTTGTTTTTTCTCGCTATCCGAGAAACTCCGTATTCTTCGGGTTCCGCCGGAAGGACACCTTCGCGGGAAAAAGAATCATTCGAGGAGAAGCCCCTCTTTTTCAGGGGCTATTGCAAAAAGGGCGGGGATCTCCAGAAAAGTTCGTCTTTTTCCGAGGGGGCCTTCCGTGCATGCCATGCACGATTATGCTTCCTCAGATCTTCCGGAAATCCATGGTTTCTCCTCCCTTTTTCGATGAATTCTATCTCTATGGTATGTCGCACAAAACCGCTCCCCATGGTATAGGAAGGCTCCGGAATGTCAATGAAAAAGTTCCCCTCTTACCTCAGATAAACCGGATGCGGGTCTGTTTGAGGTATTTTTCCTCCAGGATCGCCGCCAACCCCCGAACGATGGTCCGGCGTATTTCGATATCCATGGGAAGCGAGGGGTCCTGATGAGCCTCGTTGATCCGGGTTCCCACCACGAAATCGATAAGATCGCTTTCCAGAAGCAAGTTCGCCAGCCTGGCGCCGGGGCTGAGAGGAGAGATGTTTTCCCGGGATTCCAATATTTTTCGAACCGCCGTAAGCGTAAGGATTCCCTCGGTGATGAGATCCACCCCTTCCATGTGGGAAATCGGGGGCAGACCGTACCGGCAGGTATCGAGATTCGTGGTTATTTCCCTATCCAGCTCCCGGGCGATAATATCCGAAGTGGTACCTCCGCAGATCACCTTTTTGCCGGGAAAGGAATCGAGAAGCGCCGCATACTCCTTATCCCGCTCCTGGCGAAAGGGAGGCCCCGTAAGCAGAATGAGCCTGCGGGGCTTGCGAAAGTAAAGAACCCCGCAGGTCATGTCATCCCCCGCCCTTTGGCGCGGCTCTTTGAGAAGCGCTTCCCGAAGCATGATTCCCGCAAGCTCTCCCGCAGCAATCTGGGGATTGCGCTGCACCTTGCTCCGCACGAAGGAGGCACAGTCCTCCCGTCGCCACCCCAGGGGAAAAGCCCGGCTTCCCATCCCCGCCTGGGTGATGCCGTCGGAGAAGAGAAGCAGCCGGTCCTCGGGACGGTTGAGAATTTCGCTGAAATATATTTTTCTTTCGTTCCAACGCGGAGAGCTGACTTCCCGCTGGGGAATCTCCAGGATGTCCCCGTCCCGGAGCAGAAAATACCCGGGATTGTCCATCTGGATGATCCGGGTCCATTTATGGAGCACGCTATCCACCACGGTAAAGGTGGCATAGCTGATTTTTCGCACCTGACAGATGGGCAGAGCATCCATCATAACCTCCGCAGCCCGGAGGAAATCCATGTTGCTGGTGGCGAATTTCATGGCCATGGAGGCGGTCATGGAGGAGAGGATGTTCGCCTTGACCCCGCTTCCGAGACCATCCGAAAGAACTCCGATAACCCGGTTTTCTTCGGGAATGCGCTGCACGAAGAAAGAATCGCCGCAGATGGCCTCACCGTGCTTGATGCTCTGGACGAAGTCCACTTCGAGAAAAAGGGAATCCACGGCTATCCTCTTTTTTCCGAAGAGTACCCTTCGGCGATGGAGCGCAGCAGGATCTCCGTATCCGCCATGTGTTCCCCCAGCTTACAGGCGATTTCCTGCACCGTGATGAGATTCTTCTGGATAACCTCCTCCGCCCGGTGAGCGATTTGATCCCTTTTGAGCTCCCGCCGGGTAACGTCGGTGAGCACCGCCCCCACGGTCTGATAGGGTTCAATAGGAAAAATGGTGATCTCGAAAAGCATATCCCCATGCCGAAAGTGATCGCAGGAAACCTCCTGGTTCGTTTCGAGAACCCCCTGAAAAAGATGATCCAAGGGAAAGATCTTGGAGAGAAGAGAGCCCTTCATGCCGGGGATCACTTGGTAAATGGCGTATATTTCCTCTCCCAGAAAGCGGGCGAAACGTTCGTTGCATTCCACGATCTTCATATCCTGATCCACGATAACCACTCCGGCGGGCATACTCCGCAAAAGGGCGTTGGCCTTTTTCTGGGCCTTTTTGCGCATATAGGAAACGCACATGGTGGGTTCCGCCCGCCCCATTACGAGGGCCCGGGCAAACTCGCGGCAGGATTCGTAACCACAGCCACCGCAATTTTTTTCGTCCTCCGGAGAGAACTTGCCCACGCTCTGAAAAGCCCGGGTAAGCTCCTCTTCCGAGATTTCCCGGGAGGGCAGCTCCTCTTCCCGGTAGTGCTGTTCCACCTCCACCTCCAAGGGGGGGAAGCACTCTTTCCTAACCTCCGGAGCATATTCTTCGACATCCATCCAACGCTCCAGCACCGGGCGCTCTCCCTCCGAGGCGGGGCCGTTGATGCATCCTCCGGGACAGGCCAGGCACTCTACGAAAAGAGGGCAGTGCAACCTGGCTGGGTTGATTCCCTCCAGGGCTTCCCGAAGATTTCCCATCCCCGTGAGGGTAAGAAAGCGCACCTTCCGCCCATCCCCCATTCCCATATGTTCGATGGTGCGAATCATGCCTCCCTCCACGGGATAGTGCGCCCCCTCCCGGGCCATTTCAGGGTAGAAGGAATATTCCCTTTCCTTTTCCGAAAAATCCTCGAAGCAAATCCCCTCCTCCTCCATCCATCGCCGGAGATCCTTGAAGGTAAGGGCCAACCGGATCTCATCGGGCCGGGAGTCGGACTCCCACTTTTTGGCGATGCAGGGGCCGAAAAAAACCACCTGCACCCTTTCGCCCATTTTCCGGTGAATCAGCCGGGCATGGGCCAGAAGAGGAGAACTCTGGGGAAGAAGGGAAGGTACCAGGTAGGGAAGATATTTTTGAACGTACTGCACCGCTGCGGGACAGGCCGTAGAGAGATAGATCCCCGGAGAAGCCTGCTGCAGGAATGCCGCCGCCGCCGCGCTCACTTCCTGAGCTCCCAAGGCGGTTTCTCCCACCCCGGTAAAGCCGAGTTTTTGCATAACCCCCGCCATCTTTCCCGGGGATACGCCGGGGAATTCCCCTACCCAGGAAGGAGCCAGGGATACAAAAACGGGAGCTCCCGAGGCCACCAGGTCCTTCGCCTCCTGAAGGTCGTCCCGGATTTTCTTGGCTCCCACGGGACAGATCGTGACACATACTCCGCAGAGTACGCAAAGCTCCGGCAAAATGCGGGCATGCCCGTCCTTGATCTGAATGGCCTTGACGGAGCACGCCCGAAGACATTTATAACAATCCTGACAGTTGTTTTCTTCGGTAAATATGGGAAAGGTCATGACCTTCGATCTCCCTCCAGGGGGAAAAATCTTTCCAGAAGCTCCTCCAGATTTTCCGGAAACACCCGATTAAAGGTCTCTCCCCGAATGGTTATGTTGGGCCCCACGAGACAATGCCCTTCACAGCGGCTCCCCCGAAGAAACACCCTCTCCTCCAGCCCCCGGCGCTTCAAAAAAGCCTGGATAATCTCCAGGTTACGGCTGTTTCCCCGGGCAAAACAGGAGCTCCCCATGCAGATAACGATTTCGCTTTTACTCATTCTCATCCCCCGAATTCAAAAAGGATCCCTTTCAGCTTGATTGTTCGTTCACATATTGTCAAGCGCCTTCCTTCGTCTCCTCTCACGACAGAAGGGATGACATTTTCCCTGTCCCGTATAGGGGTGACATTATTCCTGTCCCGTTCCAAAAAAGCCTTTTCCCATTGACACCCTCCGGAAAGAGATCTATAATGCCAGGCAATTTATCGAAGGGAGGAGATCTTCATGATGTATAGGATGAGCTGTGGCATTTCCGCTTTTTCGAAGAGTCTCCTCTGGTGGCGGGCCTGGAGAGGTCCGTCGCGATAGCCTGCTGCATCTGTAAAAACAGTTTTTCCCCAAGCATTCAAGGCCGCGACAGGAACCGTACTATTCCTGGAGCGGTCTTTTTTTGTACCCATGTTTCCCCCAAAGAGGGAACAATTTATCGAGGAGGTTAGACGAGCATGAGCGTTAAGACGAGCACGAGCGTAGCGGAGGTTACAAAGGGATTTTTCGGAGAGTTCGGCGGAAGCTATGTCCCCGAAGAGATTCAGGGACTTCTCAAAGAGCTTGAAGAAGCATACGAAGAGGCCCGGAAGGATCCGGAATTCAGGAAGGAATATCTGGGACTTCTCAAAGAGTACGTGGGGCGCCCTTCGGCGATCACCGAGTGCCGCAATTTCTCCCGGGAGCTGGGAGGCGGAAGGCTCTTTCTGAAACGAGAGGATCTGAACCACACCGGAGCTCACAAAATCAACAACGCCCTGGGGCAGGCTCTTCTGGCGAAACGCATGGGCAAAACCGAGCTCATCGCGGAAACCGGAGCGGGTATGCACGGCACCGCCTCCGCCACCGTAGCAGCTCTGATGGGCATGAAATGCACCGTCTACATGGGAGCCCTGGATGTACAGCGCCAGGCCCCCAACGTCCTTCGTATGAAAGCCCTGGGAGCGGAAGTAAGAGCGGTGGAGCGGGGACAGCGTTCTCTCAAGGAGGCGGTGGACGCCGCCCTGGAGGCCTGGATGCAGAACACCGGAGCTTTCTACCTTCTCGGCTCCGCCGTGGGCCCCCATCCCTACCCTTCCATGGTTCGGGATTTTCAGAGCATCATCGGCACCGAAGCCCGGCAGCAGATCCTGGAACGGGAGGGAAAGCTTCCCCACTCCATCGTCGCCTGTGTTGGAGGAGGAAGCAACGCCATCGGCCTCTTTTCGGGATTTCTCGAAGATAGGAACGTGAACATCGTGGGAGTGGAGCCCGCGGGAAGAGGGCTTGCCACGGGAAAACACGCCGCCACCCTCTGCAAAGGAAAGCCCGGAGTGCTTCACGGTTTTCGGAGCTACGTTCTTACGGATTCCGAGGGGAACCCCGCCCTGGTCTATTCCGTGGCGGCGGGACTGGACTATCCCTCGGTAGGCCCCGAACACGCCCATCTCAAGGATACCGGGCGGGTACACTATACCTCGGTCACCGACGACGAAGCCCTGGATGCCTTTTTCCGGCTCTGCCGCACCGAAGGAATCATTCCCGCCATCGAAAGCTCCCACGCCTTGGCCTATGCCCTGAAGGCCCTGCCGGAGATGAGCCCAGAAGATATTCTTCTGGTGAATCTCTCAGGCCGGGGCGATAAGGATATGCCCATCGTGGAGCCGCTTCTGGAAAAAGGTGCCTTTTAACGCAAAGCGCCGCGGCGGGAATTTGTTCCCGCCGCGGCGCTTTGCAGTGAGCACCTTTTCACGAAGACTACTGTTTTAGAGGGGATAGAAAAGTAAAGGGTTCCGCCTTTTGGAATCCTCCAGTTTGGTCGCCCCCGAGATCCCATCGATCTACCAAGAGAAGTTTTCGCGCTCCGGAGTTCTCGGAAAAATCGATTTTCTCCAGTTTTATCCAGAGAACGCTGGGATTGGCGGTGTCTTCGAAATAGTAGATCCGGTTTTTCTGATCCCCCACCACACGCCAGATGGTGGAAGAAATGTTCGGTTTTTCAGGAGTGCTGATTCCCCGAGGCACGCTTACGTTACGGATGACGCTAAAGACGTCCGCCACCGCCTCCCGGGAATCCGAACTCTGTCGGCAGGCATTGATGTAAAAGGAGACCCGCACGAAGCGATCCGCCGCCCTGTTGGTTCCGGGAAGCATCACGGTACCTCCGAGTTCCTTCCAGTAAGCGTTCAGGGCAAGCTGCTGATCGTATACGGGGGAATTGGTCATCACCTGGTATTCTCTTCCATGATGAATCCGCAACTTCCCCCGGATGTACTCGAATATGGCGGAATCTCCCGAGGCATCCGAAAGAGCCAGGTGTCCGTTTCCCGCTATGCCGTTCGGAGTTTCCACGGGAACCACCCGGAAGGCTTCCCTTTCCAGGGCCTCCACCGCCTCTTTCACGGTGGCAAAATTATCCAGCACGTACTGCGCCCAGGTACTGATGACCAGGGCGGGCCGGGGATCCCCGGAAGGAGGAAATTCCGATTCCGCCAGATAAAGCAGATTTGCCACCAGCCCCTTTTCGTTCATGCCGTCCGCGGTGGCCCCTTCGTAAATGGAGGCCACCAGGCTGCCGTATTTGCTGGTCCATTCCAGGGAATCCTTTCCCAGAGCTCCATTCCGCTTCATTCCCCGGGGAAAGATCCAGAGATTGGTACCCATATCCTCGGCCCAGTCCATGGTACGCCCCGTGACGACTTGGTTTTCCTCCCCCAGGTATACAGCCCGGCTGCATGCGAAGGAAGGCTGAAGAAGGAAAAGCCCCAGCATGCCAAGCAAGAGGAAAAGCCCTCCCGAACAATACGCAATCCACCTCGAAATTTTATGCTCCAATTTCTCTTCTCCCCTTTCCGATATTCTTCCTTTCAGAGTAAAAGAAAAGATTCCGGAAAACAAGAGGGAAAAACGACATGGCGTTCCATGCACATTGGGGGAAAAGAGGCGCACCCCTTTTCCCCCAATGCACGAGTTGCTCTATCTTATTTCAAAGGAGGTGTTTCCCTGTTTTTCGAATTCCGGGAGATCTAAAATCCCTCCTGAGCGGTACGGGCGAGGATCTCCTCCTGGTGATAGACGTCGAGATCCACGAAATAGTCGCTGTATCCCGCCACCCGGACGAGAAGATTCTTGTACTCTTCGGGATGCTTCTGGGCCTCCCGAAGAGTGGCGCTATCCACCACGTTGAACTGCACGTGATGCCCCCCCATCTTGAAGTAGGTCCGGATAAGGGAAACGAGCTTGTCGATCCCCTCTTCATCCTGGAGTACCGAGGGGAGAAAGCGCTGGTTCAACAAGGTGCCCCCGGATTTCGCCTGGTCCATCTTTCCCAGGGATTTCACCACCGCCGTGGGACCGTGCCGATCCGCTCCGTGGGAGGGAGAGGTGCCGTCGGATTCGGGGAGAAAGGCCAGGCGCCCGTTGGGAGTGGCCCCCAGTTTCTTGCCGAAATAGACGTGGCACGTGGTGGAGAGCATGTTGATGTGGTGCGCGGTTCCCTTGGTGTTGGGCTTACCGTCGATGGTGCCGAAAAGATCCCCGTAGACCCGCTGCATGATGCTGTCCGCATAGTCCTCGTCGTTGCCGAAGCAGGGCGTTTTGTTCACCAGCATCTGCCGAAGCGGCTCCTTGCCCTCGAAGTTCACCGAAAGGGCCTCCAGGAGATCATCCATTTTCAGAACCTTCTCTTCGAAAACGTGCTTCTTCATGGCGGAGAAGCTGTCCGTCACGGTACCGATACCGCAGCACTGGATGTAGGTAGTGTTGTACCGGGGGCCGCCGTCGTAATAATCCTTGCCCTTCTGGATACAGTCCTCGGTGAGTACCGAAAGGAACGTCGCCGGGGCATAGGTAGCGTACATACGCTCCAGATAGTTGTTTACCCGCACCTTCACATCCACCACATAGGCAAGCTGTTTCCGGAAGGCTTCGTAAAGCTCCTCGAAGGAGGTGAATTCCAACGGATTTCCGGTTTCGATACCGATCTTCTTACCCGTAAGGGGGTCCGTGCCATTGTTGAGGGTGAGCTCCAAAATCTTGGGAACGTTAAGATACCCCGTAAGAAGATAGGCCTCCCTGCCGAAGCATCCCGTTTCGATACAACCACTGGTGCCGCCCTCCCGGGCATCTTCCACGGTTTTACCCATTCCCACCTGTTCCATGATCACCATATCCGCATTGAATACCGAGGGATATCCCATGCCGTTCCGGATAACCCTGCAGGCCGCCTTGAGAAAGTGATCCGGCGTGAGAGGGCTTACCTGCACGTTCGCCTGGGGCTGGAGAAGCCGAAGCTCGTCGAGAATTTCCAGGCAAATATAGGAGACCTCGCTTACGCCGTCGGAACCGTCCCGTTTGAGCCCTCCCAAATTGATATTGGTAAAATCGTTGTAAGTACCGCTTTCTGCGGCGGTAACCCCCACCTTGGGAGGTGCGGGAGTGTTGTTGAACTTGATCCAGAAACAGGAAAGAAGCTCCTTGGCCTTATCCCGATCCAGGGTTCCTTCCGCGAGCTCCGCCTCGTAGAAGGGAGCCAAATGCTGGTCCAGATGCCCCGGGCTCATGGCATCCCAGCCGTTAAGCTCCGTAATGGTTCCCAGATGACAGAACCAGTACATTTGCAGAGCCTCCCAGAAATTTCGGGGAGCCTCCGCAGGAACCCGGCGGCAGTTGGAGGCGATAATCCGCAGCTCCTCTTTACGCCGGGGATCCGCCTCCTCCGTAGCCATCTCCTCCGCCAGATCCGCATGACGCTGTGCAAAGATCATGACGGCATCGCAGGAGATGTCCATGGCCTTGAGCTCTTCATCCTTGGCGGTGGCCTCGGGATCCTTCAGGAAATCGAGCTTCTCCCGGGCCTCCCGGATTTCTCGCTTGAAATCCAGCATTCCCTTGCGGTAGATGTTGCCTCCCAGGGTGGTATGCCCCGGAGCGCGTTGCTCCATGAACTCCGTGAAAACTCCCGCCTCGTAGAGATCCTTCCACTCCTGGGGAATGTCGGCGAAAGCCCTATCACGCATACTCCGCCCCTTCCAGTAGGGAATAACCTTTTCTCTGTAGGTGGCAATATCTTCTTCCGTCACAGAGTAGCTCGCCATTTCCCGGGAGTTGAGAATCTGCAAATCCTCCTCGGAATGACAGGTAAGCTCGGGAAAGGTGGATACCGCCTTGGGACGGGGGCCCCGCTCCCCTACGACAAGTTCCTCCGGTCCGATGTAGATCGTCTTTGTGGCACAGAGATTCTTGAAGTTCAGCGCCCGCAAAACGGGAGTGGAGTATTTTCCGGCATTTTCCCGGTAAAACTCCGTCTCCGACACCGCCCGCTCCACGGAAATGCTGGGATGGGTTTCAAAACTTTCCTTCCGCAGCCGCATAATTCGTTCGTTCATGCTCCTCATCCCCTTATTTTTACGGTAAGGCCGCAGCCTTCTACTATTCTTGCCGCCTGTCGCAATTGGTGCTCCGAGGGAGGCAGAACGTCCTTTAAAAGGTAGTCCCGCCCGAGTTTATGGTATTTCTCCATGGCCGCCGCATGATAGGGAAGCAGCGACACCGTATAGGCTTTCGGTAAGGAGGAGAGAAACCGTGCGGTCTCCAGAAGATTTTCCCGGGAATCGTTGATCCCCGGAATAAAGGGAATGCGGATATTCACCTCCGCATTGCGGGAGGCGAGTTTTTGAAGGTTGGTCAGAATCAGGGCATTGTCCACTCCGGTATATTTCTTGTGCTCCTCCGGATTCATGTGCTTCAGATCGTAGAGGAAAAGATCCGTCTCCTCGGCGATGTGCAGAAGCACCTCGGAAGAAGCGAATCCCGTAGTATCCACCGCCCGATGGATACCGCGGGCGCCGCAAGCCCGAAGAACCTCGAAAAGAAACTCGTGCTGCATCAAAGGCTCTCCTCCGGAAAAGGTGACCCCTCCCCGGGATTCATCGTAAAAAGCCCGGTCTTTCAGCACTTCCGCCATGACATCCTCTACGGACATGGGAATTCCCGTCATCTCGAGAGCTTCCGTGGGGCAGGCCTTTACGCAGGCTCCGCAGTGGATACAGGCATCCTGATCCACCATCACACCCCGAGCGGAATAACGAATCGCTCCCCGGGGACATGCTTCCACACAAGCTCCGCAACCGATGCAGCGTTTCGGAGAATAGAGAACCCGAGGCCCCGGATCCATGCTCTCGGGATTGTGACACCACCAGCATGCCAGGGGACATCCCTTGAGAAACACGGTGGTTCGAATTCCCGGACCGTCATGAACGGAATAGCGCTTAATATCGAAGACCAGTCCTGATTTTGGCACTTACGGCATATCCTCCCTGTGTTTTTTCTGATCCAGCTCTTCCTGGCTCGCAAAATAGTAGCGCCGGATATAGGGCTCCTGGACCTTGAAGTTCCAGTGCACATCCCGGGCATATTCCGCGGCTCCCTTGACATCCCCTTTCCGCAGAAGCGAGGCTACCATGTTATGTTCATCTGCGGAGGCAATTTCCCACTCCTTGATAAAGCCCTTGTTTCGAGGAAAATCGTAAAGCCGTTCCCGAAGAATGCCTACCATTTTTCGAAGATCCGCATTTTCGCTCAATCCCACGCAAACACCGTGAAAAGCCACGTTTCTCTCGTGAAAAAGATCGAAATCATCTTCATCCAGGGCTTCGCGCATTCCCTTGTAGAGAGAATCCATATAATCGAAATCCTTTTCGGTGAGTTTTTCCCCCACCTCGATTATGGCAGCACTCTCCAAAGCTCCCATGATCTGGTAGATGTTCCGGATCTTTTCCAGGGTAAGTACGTTTACCATGGCTCCCTTGCGGGGGAAAATGGTAACGAAACCTTCGGCTTCAAGCTGAAAAAGAGCGTCCCGAAGGGGAGTCTTGCTTATGCCGAGCTGCTGGCTGATCTCGTTGACGTTGAGAAAAGCCCCCTGGGCAAGACGTCCTTCGTTCATTTCTTCCTTAAGATATTCGTACACTCTTTCTCGCAACGACTTCAAAACAAAGCGATTTGGCCGTTCCAACAGCGTTTCCCTCCTTGCATTCCCGTCAATATGTGGGATGCAATACATCAGAAGTCTAGTGCACCCCGCTATTATTGTCAAGAAATTCCTTATTTATTCCGCCAAGTTACAGTTTCCTTTACATCAAGCTCCTCGAAAAAGCCTCTGAAATACTGCAAAATGTGATCTTGCATGCTTTTTCTTGTTTTTATTTTTTAAACAAAACCAGAAAAATTTTCTCACTATTGATATATCAGCCTCCTCCAAGAACGTTGCGGACATTTTTTTCTTATGGTGCATGCCACGAAAGGACAGAAATATTATACACAAAATTCTCTCGTTTCTCTTCCTTCGAAAGCAATTTGTTTTCAAATCCGCTCCAGCCGCACTCCCAGCTCTTGCATCTCTCGGAAAAAAACTTTTTCCTCCTCCTCAAAACCCTTTACGGGGCTCATGGCGTTTTGGAGAAGTGCTATTTTTTCCGGATCCATGTATTCCACAAGATCCTCCACGGTGGAACGCACGCAATGAGAAGAGGCTTCTCCTCCAATGTAGACGGCACGGTACCGGAGAAGCAGCGTAAGCAATTTCTCATGAAGCAGGGTCTTCTCGTCCTCCCGATCCTCCACTTCCGCATGAAAAACCGAGTAATGTTCGGTCTTCGGGGACATCCCCTTCAAAACATATTCTACCTGCTTCTTTTTGCGGCGTTCCCAATGCTGCAGCTCCCGGAAAAGATCCGGATAGACGCAGTGCCCCCAAGATCCGATAAGGCAATGTTCGGGCCATATCATGAGCTTGTACTGCCCCAAACGCTCCAGCTTCCGCACATAAAAATTCGCCCATTCTCCATAAAGGTCCTCCCGAGAGGGGCGATATTCCCCAAGATTTTCCTCGCCGATAACCGTAAAGGGAGGGGGGTTCATTCCCCGGGAATCCACCCAGAAAGAGGGATGAGCAATATCGAAGGTATGGTGGGAATCCAGGGAAACCACCACGTGGTCTATACGATCTCCCTGAAAGGCGAGATAGGAGGCGAGGCGTTTCATATCTCCCTCGGCACCGGCAATGGAAAGAGTTCCTCGGGGATCACAGAAATCGTTCTGGGGGTCTACGATAAAGAGGAGAGTATCCGTTTTCATGAGTATGCAGTCTCCTTTCTTTTACATGGAGATAATAGAAAAGGCCTCTTTATAGAATACCATTCAACAGGCTATTTCGCTTGTTTTTTGAAAATTTTTCCGGATTGGCCAGAGCAAAACAAAACGAAAGAGCCCTCTTGCAAGAGAGCTCTTTCGCTGGATTTCTTCCGGTAAATCCCGGTAGGTTTTAGTGATCGCAGGTGTTCTGTCCCGTTTGAAGAGTTCCTTCCAAATAGGCTTTTGCGAGTTCCTCGGGAGTTCCACAAGAGGCTCCCACAATCACGGAAATACCGTTTTGGGCAAAGAGATCCTGAGCCCTGGAGCCCATACCCCCCGCAATAATCACGTCTACATTCTTTTCCGCAAGCCACCGGGGAAGCACTCCGGGTTCATGAGGAGGAGGGGTCGTAGCTTCTACCTGCTTTACCGATTTGCTGTCCGCATCCACCTCCACCAGGGCGAACTCCTCACAATGGCCGAAGTGCATACACAGTTTTCCGTTGACGCAGGGAATGGCTATACGCATCTACTTCATCTCCTTCTCTTTGTTTTCTACGAGGGCAATTATGCGCTCCGCAACTTCCTCGAAGGCCTTGGCTCCCGGAGTGCCTGCAAAATTGCGCAGAAGCACCTTTCCTTCGTCGCAAGCCTTGACGATATTGGGATCCAGGGGAATTTTCCCGAGGAAGGGCACCCCTTCCTCCTGAGCCATTTTCTCGCCTCCGCCGGAACTGAAGACATCCACCACGGTCCCACAGTTGGGGCAGACGAAACCGCTCATATTTTCGATAACTCCCAAAACCGGAAGATCGAGCTTCCGGCAAAAGGAAACACAACGGCGGCAGTCCGAAAGGGATACTTCCTGAGGTGTGGTAACCACGATGCCGCCATCCGCTCCCTCCACCAGCTGACACGCCGAGAGAGCTTCATCTCCAGTGCCCGGAGGGAAATCCATGATCATGTAATCCAAATCCCCCCAGCGGACATTTTCGAAAAGTTGCTTGATAACCCCCGCCTTCATGGGACCCCGCCAGATAACTGCATCCTTCTTACCCTGAAGGAGCAATCCCATGGACATAATTTTGAGAGTTCCCATTTCGAGAGGAAGAATGTCCTCGCCGTCCGTAACCACTCCGGTATTCTGGAAACCAAGCATGGTAGGCACGCTGGGCCCGTGAAAATCGATATCCAAAAGCCCCACGCTATGCCCTTCAAGAGCGAGGTAGAGAGCAAGGTTCACCGCCACGGAACTTTTGCCCACGCCCCCCTTGCCGGAAAGCACCATGATCTTGTGCTTCATGCCGGAAAGGCTCTTTTTCAGCCGCTCCTCACAGTTTTCTTTGGAGGCACAACCGCTGCAGCTGCTACTGGAACAAGGTTCGCTCATTTTTCAGCATCTCCCATATCGTTAAAATTGCTTTCCCCGCCGAAGAATCCGGCATCTCCACCACCGGCAGAGTCCGTATCATGGCTCTTGTCACCGAGGCATCGTAGGGAATCTCGCCGAGCCATTGTACACCCTTTTCCTCTCCGAAGGCTCGGATTTTTTGCGTATTTTCCGCGTTAAGATCCGCTTTATTCACGCAAAGATAGGCGGGAATGCGAAAATGTTTGCAAAGCTCGTAGACCCGTTCCAAGTCATGCATACCGCTCACGGTGGGCTCCGTAACGATAAGTACCGCATCCGCCCCGGTAAGGGAGGCAATAACGGAACATCCTATTCCCGGAGGACCATCGGTGATCATAAGCGAACGTCCCTGCTCTTCTCCCAAAGCCTTGGCCCGTTGCTTAACCTCGCTCACGAGTTTCCCCGAATTCTCTCCTCCCGCTCCAAGCCGGGCATGCACCAGGGGGCCATAGGAAGTGGACGAGACATACAAATCCCCGCAAAGCCGGGGATCGAAAGAAATCGCTCCCACGGGACAATGATCGTAGCAGACTCCGCAACCTTCGCAAGCCAAAGGATCCACCGAGAACTCTCCATCCTCCGCTCGGATGGCGTCGAACCGGCAAAGGCGGTAACACTTGCCGCATCCCATACACCGGGAATTATCGATGGATGCAAGGGAGCCGGAATAAAAGTCTTCTCTCTGCTGTTCCTGAGGTTTGAGAATCAGCGCCATATCCGCCGCATCAACGTCACAATCCGCAAAGATGGCGTTTTCCGCCAGCGCCGCCAGAGACACGGTAATGCTTGTTTTTCCAGTCCCTCCTTTGCCGCTGATAACGAGAAGCTCTTTCATTCTTTCCACCCCCCTTCCCGAAGATACCCGGCAAGATCATCCACGATTTTCCCCAGTTCCGGAAAGAGGTTGTAAAAAAGCTCTCCCCGGGAATAGGCTTCGGCAATTTCCCGGGAGTAGGGAATTTTTGCGATAATCGGCACGCCTCTGGAAATGCAGTATTCCTCCAGGGCATCATCCCCGGAACCGTATCGATTGATCACCACACCGAAGGGCAATTTGAGCTCTTCCACCGCATCCATGGCGATGATGAGGTCGTTAAGCCCGAAGGGAGTGGGTTCGCTCACGAGAATTATATAATCCATCTCCCGCACTGCCTCTATCATGGCACAGGCCGCCCCGGGAGGGGCGTCGATAAGCACCATTTCCGCAGGAGGGAGATTCTTTTTCATCTGCCGGATAAGAGGAGTGGCCATGGCCTCTCCCACATCGAGAAGTCCCGAGAGGAAGGCAAGGTTCCCCCGGGAAGCATGGCGGATCACTCCGTTATTGCGGGTACCTTCTATGATGGCCTGATGAGGCCAGGCAAGAACGCACCCTCCGCAGGCATGACACATTTCGAGAAAGAAAAGGGGACGATCCGGAAGAGAAGCGATGGCGTTGAACCGGCATGCCCGGGCACAGGCTCCGCAGCCATCACACCGGGAAATATCACAGGAGAAGCTCGGCAGTACGCCGGGCTCCTCCCGAGAATACTCCATCTGCAAAAAAAGATTGCAGTTCGGTTCTTCCACATCGCAATCCGCGAGAACCACCGAGCCCTGCCGTTCAAGGGCAAGAGCAAGGTTGGCGGCCACCGTGGTTTTTCCGGTTCCCCCCTTGCCGGAAGCAATGGCGATTTTCACGAAGAAAACCTACCAGTGCCCCTGGGTTTTGTTGGGCATATTGGAAGAAGAAAAATTCCCCTCCCGGATACTCTGCAACACGTCCCGTACGGAGCCCTTGCAATCCTGAAAAATATGAACTCTCGCCGCCGAAAGAACCTGAAAAGCCTTGGGACCGCAGAAACCCGTAGCTACCGCCTGGGCTCCCGCATTTACCACGTTCTGAGCCGCCTGGACTCCCGCTCCCTGAAGAGCGTTCAGGTTCTGTTCGTTGGAGAGATATTCACACTCCTCGGTCTCGGTATCACAAAGCACAAACCCCGAGGTCCTTCCAAACCGACTATCCACGAGAGAATCCAAGCCTTTGTTCTCGGTTACACAGATTGCGACTTTCACCGTATTCTACCCTCCGAATCTTCCAAATCCACCTCGACCGCGGCCTCTGCCGCCGCCGAAACCATATCCGCCTCCGCCTCCTCGGCAAAAGAAGCCTCGGCCTCTTCCGAAGAAGGGAAACGGAAACGCTCCGTTCTGCGGGGGATTATACACCGCTCCCTGAGGAGCCTGAGGCGTTTCCTCGACATTCTCCGAAGGCACCTGTTGTGCCTGGGAGGGCGCCTGCTGCTGAGGAGTACGGCAAAAGCCTCTTCCCCATCCCGTAAGCGGCCCCTGGCCCAACGGCCCTGTTCCATTGCGTGCTGGCATAGTACATACCTCCCTTTTTTAAATGTGTGGCAGAAAGAACTTTTCGTCCTCTCCATATCTAGCATATGCTAATAATAACAGTTTTTCAAAAAAGGTCAAGACACGCAAAAAAGCCTTTTCCCCCCTCTTTTTTCCAGTTTTTTCAAGGGGTTATATAAGGAAGAAGTTCCGTCTCCCGCATTTCGGCTTTCCGGAACGGGATCTTTGATGCCTCCCCCGCAATAAGGTACTATACATCATACTCTTTAGAAACTCTAGAGACATATAACTCAGGAGGTTTTTCATGCATCCCTCGTCTCGAAACGTAAGAACATCCGAAGATCTGCAAAAAATGCTGCGCAGAAATCAACGATCTTCCCGGCTTCCGGAAGGAGAACATCCTCTTGCCCCCCGGATTTTTGGAATTGCCGCTGCCCTGAATCAGATGAACTGGAACCATGAAGAGTGAAAAGTGACAATATTTTTACTAGATCTATTTTATGAAAAAAGATTGCGAAAAAACCAGCTCCCTGTATGGTAAAACTCGAAGAGGAGAAGGTGCTCTCCCCCTTCGAATTTGAAGGGAAACAACATCGCTTAGGGAGGAAATCGTTTATGAGCAAGGTTCGGGTAGCAATCAACGGGTTCGGTCGTATCGGCAGGCTGGTAGTACGATGCATGTACGATTATGACGAGGAGGGGCTTTTCGACGTCGTGGCTACCAACAGCCGGTCCCTGGCGGATCAGCGGGCCCATCTCCTGAAGTACGATTCGGTGCACCGTCGGTTCAAAGAAGAAGTTACCCACGACGAGGAGCACGTCTACATCAACGGAAAAGCTCTGAAAAATCTCCGGGTGAAGGATCCCGAATCCTATCCCTGGGGCGATCTGGGAATCGACATCGTCATCGAGGCTTCGGGAAAATTTACCCGTCCCGAACAGGCCCGGGCTCATCTCGAAAGAGGAGCTAAAAAGGTAATCCTCACCGCCCCGAGTCACAACAACAGCATGACCACCATCGTTATGGGGGTTAACGAAGAGAGCTACGACCCCGCCAGGGACTCCATGATTTCCAACGCCTCCTGCACCACCAACTGCCTCGCCCCCGTGGTAAAGGTGCTTCATCAGAGCTTCGGCCTCCGAGATGCCATGATGACCACGGTACATTCCTATACCAACGATCAGAGTACCCTCGATTCGGCGCACTCCAAGTTCAATCGGGGCCGGGCCAACGCTATGTCCATGATTCCCACCACCACGGGAGCCGCCAGCGCCATCGGAGCGG
>Ga0116164_10000817_pt1 | contig 25076 bp, 20 predicted proteins | sample AD_UKC109_MetaG_FD_89888 | JGI IMG/M metagenome (GOLD analysis project Ga0116164, IMG submission 89888) | Active sludge microbial communities of municipal wastewater-treating anaerobic digesters from Hong Kong - AD_UKC109_MetaG | ecosystem: Engineered > Bioreactor > Anaerobic > Digestate... | reverse complement strand
GGACGACGACCGCTATGTATACGCCTGCGATCTGGGCATCGATAAAATTATGATCTACCGCTTCGACGGCGGGAACGGCACGCTTGCGCCCGCCGAGACGCCGTGGATCGATCTGCCCGCGGGCGAAGGCCCGCGCCACATCGCCATCCATCCGGACGGCGCGTACGCCTATCTGGTCACGGAGCTGGGCAACAGACTGTTCACCTACGCCCGCAGCGCGGCCACCGGCGCGCTGACGCAGCTTGGCGCGCCCCGCCCCCTGACGCCCGCCGCGTTTACGCAAACAAATTACCCGTCGGAGATTCTCGTGCATCCCAACGGGCAGTTCCTCTATCAGCTCAACCGGGGCCATGACAGCGTCGGCGTCTGGAGCCTCCGCGATCCCGCCGCGCCCGAGCCTGTCGCCTATATCCCCAGCGGGGGCGCCACCCCGCGGCAGATGGCCTTTTCCCCGGACGCGAAGCAGCTGTTCGTCGCCAATCAGGACGGCTGCACGCTGGCCGCGTTCGACCTGCCGGCAAACGGCATTCCCTCGCCGTGGCCGGCGGCGGCGCAGATGCCGCGCCCGATGTGCATCGCCGTTTTATAAATTTGTATTAGCCCTTTAATCCGCTGGTGGAGATGCCCTCCACCAGATATTTTTGCAGAAAGATAAAGATGAGCATCACCGGCAGGATGGAAAGCGAGGACATCGCAAACATCGCGCCGTAATCCGATGAGGAGCCCGGATCGCTGAACAGCTTGAGCGCAAGGCTCACGGGATACTTGTCGGAGCTCTTCACGTACAGGAGCGCGGACAGGAAATCGTCCCACCGCCAGATGAATGAAAAGATCATTCCGGTGATCAGCACCGGCACCATCAGCGGCAGAATGATATGCGTGAAGATGCCGTAGATCGAGCAGCCGTCGATTTTCGCGGCCTCGTCCAGCTCACGGGGCAGGCCGCCGATAAAGTTCACCATCAGGAACACGAAGAACCCCTGAATCGCGAAATAGTACGGCACGATCAGCGGCAGGTAGGAGCCGACCCACCCCAGGGTCTGATACCACAGATACTGCGGAATCATCAGCACCTGCGCGGGCAGCATCAGCGACGCCAGCATCGCCCCGAACAGCACTCTCCTGCCGAAAAACTGCATCCGCGCAAAGCCGTACGCCACGATCGCGGACGAGAGCACCGTGCCCAGCGTCGCGGTCAGCGAGATGAACAGGGAGTTGCGGAAAAAGATATCGAAGCCGTACTTGCCGAAACCGCGCCAGCCGTTGCGGTAGTTTTCCAGCGTCCACTGGGAGGGGATCAGCTGCTGCGCGGTGGTGAAGATCGTATTGGTCGGCTTCAGGGAGCTGAAAAACATCCACAGCAGCGGATAGACCATGAGGATGCCCAGCCCGAAAACAAGGATATGGTACACGGCGCGGTTGACGATTATTTTTCGTTTCATGCTAATATCCCCCATCATAGACCCAGAGCTTTTTGGTGAGGAACAGAAACGCCGTGAACAGGCCGATCAGCACGAGCATCACCCATGCCATGGCCGACGCGTATCCGGTGTTGTAAAACTCAAAGGACTGCTGGTACATGTAGACGACGTAAAACAGCGTGGAGTTCAGCGGCTTGCCCTGCGTGATGATGTAGCACTGCGTGAACGCCAGGAACCCGTTGATCATCTGCATGACAAGGTTGAAGAAAATCGTGGGCGTCAGAAGCGGCAGGGTGATTTTGAAAAACTGGGCCGTGCGGCTCGCGCCGTCCACATGCGCGGCCTCGTACAGCCCGGCCGGAATCTGCTTGAGGGACGCCAGAAAAATGAGCATCGAGGAGCCGAACTGCCATACCGCGAGGATGATCAGCGTCCAGATGGCGGTGCCGGTGTTGCCCAGCCAGGCAAAGCTGGAGTTGATTCCGATGCTTTTCAAAAGCATGTTCACGGTGCCGTTGATCGCGAACATCCGCTTCCACAGGATCGCCACGGCCACGGACCCGCCGATGATCGACGGCAGGTAATACGCGGCGCGGTAAAACGGCGTGAGCTTCGTGCTCCGCTTGAGCACCATGGCGACGGCAAGCGCGAAAATCAGCCGCAGCGGCACCGAAACGAACGCGAAATAGAACGTCACGCCGATCGACTTGACGAATTTCGGATCGTTGGTAAAGATTTTGACGTAGTTGGCAAAGCCGATCCATTTCGGCGGCGACAGGATATCGAAATCGCACATCGAATAATAGGCGGAAATCAGCATGGGTACGATCAGAAAGAGAAAAAAGCCCAGCGAAAAAGGCAGCGTGCAGATAAGCCCCGCGACATTCTCCTGATTGAGAACCTGTTTCAGGCTCTTTTTCTTTTTCACCGGGCGGCCTGCCGTTGTCAAATGCTCCATGGTCTTGCTCCTTTTTCAGGATACCGCGCGCTGGTCCGAATTCCGATCCCGGGAAGGGTTTCAAATCCAAACAGAAGCGGAGCCGCTTTACGCCTATTCGTGCGTAAGGCGACTCCGCAAAATCCGATCGAAGCGGCGGGTTGGATTACTGGTTCTTGTCCGCCATAATCTGGGTCGCCTGCTCTACGAACGTCGCGGCGGCGGTGGCGGCGTCGGTCGCGCCGTAGCACACCTGCTCCTGCAGCTCGTCGGCCAGGGCGAACACCTCGCTGGCGCCGTTGGGAATGGGCTTGGGCACAGGGGTGGAATGGCTGCTGACGTAATCGATATACGCCTGCACCTTCTGGTTGATTTCATCCAGCAGCGGGGAAATGGCGGCCGCAACCTTGGAGGATGCGGGAATGCCGCGCTCGCCCAGCAGAACCTCGTTGCACGCCACGTCGTTGGTGAAGTAATCGACGATCTTCACGGCCTCGGCGGGATTGGCGGAATCAACAGTTACGGAGAAGAACTGGCTGGGCTTGAGGTAGTTGGACTGGTCGGGATCAATCGACGGCCAGGTGGTAATACCGACCTCCACGCCCTCGGGCGCGGCGGCCTGCAGAGCCGTCATCTGGTTGGACCAGAAGAAGGCGCACCAGGACATGTTGGAGGGATCGGAGCCGTAGACCATCGGGTCCTGCTCCACCGAGCCGATCGTCGTCTCGGCAAACACCTCGGAGCCCAGATGCCAGCCTTCCGTGATGCCGTCCTCATACAGCTTGAAGTACGCTTCCGCGTCCTCCACGGTCGCCGTCAGCTCGCTGCCGGTGAATTCCGATTTGCCTTCGCCGCGCAGGAGATAGTCAAACACGTGGTCGGAGCCGAAGCCGATGTTGGTCTTATAGCCGGTCTTTTCGTAGATCTCCTTGGACAGGGCGATGAACTCGTCAAGCGTCATGCCGTCCTTGACGGTAATGCCGTTTTCGTCCAGCAGGGTCTTGTTATACAAAAGCGCGGGCGCGTTCACGCCCAGGCAGATCGCGTACAGGCCGCCGTCCACGGAGCCGGACTCGATGATGCCGTCGTTGACGCTGCTGATGTCCAGCGTTCCGTCCTCCACATAGGGATTCAGGTCAACCAGCAGGTTGTTGGACACATACTGTACCAGGTACTGGTAGTCCATCTGCACCACGTCGGGCAGCGTATGGCCCGCGGACGCCGTGGCCAGCTTATTCCAGTAATCCGCCCAGGCGACAAACTGCGGATCGATGGAGATGCCGGGATTGAGCGTCTGATAGGTCTCCAGCACGCTTTGCGTGCGCTCGTTGCGCGTCTGATTTCCCCACCAGGCCACGATCAGCTGATCGTCCGCCAGCGCGGGAAGCACGACGATGGAACAAAGCATTGCCAGTACGACAAGGAAAGCGAATTTCTTCATTATGAATTTCCTCCTTTATTGATTGGGATATGGCCCACACTCATAGGATAATTATAACAAAGGCTATCGCCGGCGGTAATCGAATTCGCAGATCATTTTCAGCTAAAAAACCGCTACAATTTTTCCGTGGTCAGGATTTTAAACACGGTTTTTTACACGCTTTTCCGCCTTGAACCGCAGGATCGTTTCCCCTATAATAATAAAAACAAAGCGGACTATGCCCGCGAAAGGAACAGTATGAGGCAGAAGCGGTTGCGCTGGTTTGTAAACCTCCCGTTGAAAAAGAAAATACTGGGCATCGTCATCGTCGTGAATATCCTGCTGATCACCGTCGCCTCCGTGGTCGGCATGAAGTTCGTCGTCAATTCCAGCGAAAAGCTGCTGGGGCAGACCATGGCCCACTCGCTGAGCTACAGCTCCACCAAAATCGCCGATACGCTGGATACGGCCAAATCGCTGTCCAACATCATCTTCTCCAACGATACCATACAAAACGAGCTGCTGGTGATCAAAACGTCCGAGGACAGCCTGGACCGCATGAGCGCGTACCAGCAGCTGTTTTCCAGCATTCAGGCCTATTACACGGAATACCGCAAATACCCGATCCGCTACATCAGCCTGCTCAACGATTCGTTTACCACGAATTCCGACGATACCGTCGCCGCGAAAACCCCCGGGGAGGTGACCGATCTTCTCGTCAGCCGCGCGCTTGCCCGCGACGGCGCCATGGCCTTCGAAACGGATTACTGCGAGCAGTACGGCCTGTTCGTCACGCGCTCCGTGCGCGAGATCGCCCACTTCAGCATGCAGACGCTGGGCACGCTGCTGATCTGCCTGGACCTGGACGAGATCGTCAGCCGGGCGACGGATTTCGGCAGCACCTACCAAGAGGCGTTCTATATCCTGCTGGACCAGGACCGGGTCATCTACCACAGCCCGGCGCTGTCCGCCGATTCCACGCAGGACGCGCAGGCGCAGCTCACGGACACGTACGGCATCGTGGAGCTGGACCGTCACCGGTATTTCGCCGTCAAGGGCAGCGTTACGGGCTACGGCTGGGAATCGATCTGCATGGTCTCCTACGACGCGAATTACCACCAGCTTCTCTTTTCGTACTGGCTGTTCGTCGGGATGATCGGCCTGGCGACGCTGGTGGCCATCCTGCTGTCCAACTGGCTGATCAATTCCCTGTCCCGGCATTTCAACGCGCTGATCGTGAAAATGCAGTCCTTCCGCGGCCACAAGGAGGAAATCCCCGGCGACGAGTACGACTACCGCGGGCGTACCGACGAAATCGGCCTGCTGCACCAGCAGTTCAACGGCATGGCCGAGGAGATCAACACGCTGATTCAGGAAAACTACACGCAGGAGCTTCTGGCGAAGGATTCGCAGCTGCGGGCGCTGGAAACGCAGATCAACCCGCATTTCCTGTACAACATCCTGGAATCCATCAACTGGCACGCGCGCGCCATCAAGGCAAACGAGATTTCCGCCATGGTGGAGGCGCTCGGCCATTTCCTGCGCATCACGCTGGATAAATCCCGCAAGCTGTTCACCCTCAGCGAGGAAATGGATCTGGTTCATTATTATATCACCATCCAGCAGATCCGCTTTCAGGACCAGCTGCAATATGAGGAAACGATCGATCCGGATGTGCTGTCCGCATCCGTTCCCAAAATGGTGGTGCAGCCGCTGGTTGAAAACGCGGTGCGCTACGCGGTGGAAAGCAGCCTGGACCTCTGCCGGATCTCCGTGATCATTTCCCGCGCCGGGGACGACCTGCAAATCGACGTGGAAAACAGCGGCTCCCAGTTCGAAAGCGACCTGCTGGAGAAGCTGCAAAACGCCCAGATCGCCCCGCACGGCTTCGGCATCGGCCTGATCAACATTCAGGAGCGGCTGCAGCTTACCTTCGGCAGGCAGTACGGGCTGACCCTGTTCAACCGGAACGGCTGTGCCGTGGCCCGGATTACCATTCCCTTCCGGCCCTATGAAAACAAGGGGGTCTGACCATGCTGCGTATGATCATCGTGGACGATGAAAAGGCGATCCGGGAATCGATCCATACCCTGATCGACTGGGACAAGCTGGGCATCACGATCATCGGGCTTTGCAAAAACGGCGCGGAAGCCTACGATATGATCCTGGACGAATACCCCGATATCATCCTCACGGATATCAAGATGCCGGGCCTGACGGGGCTGGAGCTGATCTCGCGCATTACCCAGGCGCAGCTCAACGTGGAGTTCGTCATCCTGTCCGGATACGGGGAGTTCGAGTTTGCCAAGGAGGCCATGCACTACGGCGTGAAGCATTATCTGCTCAAGCCGACGTCCGAGGCGCAGATCATCGAGGTGATGAAGGCCGTCAAGGAGGATTGCTTCCGCAGGCGCATCAACTCCGACATCCGGGAAAAGCACCGCCAGTTCTCGGCGATGGTGTACCGGCGCACGATTCAGGACGCGCTGACCGCGGCCATCTCGGGCAATATGCCGCTGCAGGCCGTGATCGAGCAGGAGAACCGGTTTATCGATTTTGAAAACACGAATTACGAGCTGTGCTACTTCTATTATTTGGAAGAAAAGGACCTCGCGGGCTGCCTGCGGGAGCTGACGGCCTACCAGCAGCGCCAGGCGCCGGGCATCGATCTGCACCTCATCTACGTGAATTACGCGCTGATCGTGTTTTTCAAGGGGTACGCTTCCGATTACGCGGCGTTTGATTCGTTTGCGGCGGCCCTGCGGCCGTCGGTGCAGTACGAACGCGTTTCCTTCCAGAACCTTGCGGACCTGCTGGGCGTGCTGGTGAAAAAGCTCCGGCGCTTCGAGACCGTATCGCTGCTGGACGGCGAGAACCGCATCTCCCTGTGCAACTATTCCGGTCTCCTGCAGCGGATCGAGCAGCTGACCCTCCGGCTGAAGCAGGCCGGGGGCGACGAGCGGCGGGAGCGGTTGGAAGAGTTGACGGGGCTGCTGTCGGAGATTACCGATATCGATTTTCTGTCGGTCCTGGTCACCAGCCTGCTGCTCAAGCACTCCGTCCTCTTCGGCGACAGCGCGACGCCCGCGAACATCAGTAAATTCCTGACGGCGCTCAAAAAATGCGAAACGGCGGAGGACCTGCGCAGGCTGCTGCTTTCGCAGCTGGACGCCCTGTTTGCAAAAAACGCCGCAGCGCAGCCGGAATACAAGGATTGCGCCGCGCGGATCATTCAATACGTGGAGCACAATCTGGATAACCCGCAGCTCTCGCTGAAATGGCTTGCCGAAAATCAGCTGTTCATGAACGTCGATTATCTGAGCAAGCAGTTCGCCAGGCAGACCGGCGAGCGCTTTTCCGCCTTCCTGACCCGCAAGCGGATCGAGAAGGCCATGGCGCTGCTGGCAAGCTGCGGGAACGATAAGATCTACAACGTCGCCGAGGCCGTGGGCTGCGGCAACAATCCGCAGTACTTCAGCCAGATTTTCAAGCGCGCCGTGGGCATGACGCCCTCGGAATACAGCAAGTCCGTTTCGGGCTGAGGCGGACGGCCCGCCGGTGAGTATGTACACCTAGGTTTCAAAAGATTCAAGATTTTCTCACCGGATGGGAGATCGACTACCGGCGCTTCATCCCCAGAAGCCTCGCCTCCTCTGCACGAATAAAGCCTACTGATCCAAATCGGTGCTAAAAAACCATGATCTTCTTCACAGACTCGGGAAGGAAAGACATGCCGGTTGTAAAAAGGATTATTACAATAACTCAACTAATACTGAACACTTATATCGGTTCGATCAAGTAAAAAGGCGGGATATAATATGCCATCATTATCTTGCGCGTACTATGAAATTAAAAGTAACCCCGAAGCGTGCTTCTATTATCCTGTTGGATTTTTTCCGATACCAGATAGACCATGGGAAAGTATTAAGAATGCAGAGGACTTCCTCAAATCATATCTTGAGTATGGCGGAAAAAGCGCTATCCTTAGAAGCACTAAAGATGGAACATATTTATCATTGATTGAAGGGCGCAATATGCATACTGTGTCCACATATTTTTTAGGTGCTTTCTTGATGGAACATGTATTAAGGACAAGGATTAAAGCGCGAGACGAATATAGCCAACGTACGTTTTTATATTCATGGTTCATCGCATGTTTGTCTCACGATTTCGGATACTTGTTTGAAGAAAGCGATATATATAAGCAATTTGTTGGAAAGATAGAAACTGGTGGCATTGATGCTTTCTACAACGAATTCATATCATCCCCACCAGATGGTCGTATCTTTAAGTCTTATACCTATGAACAGGTAGATTACTACTTTCGAAAAAGAGCAAAAGAGTTTCATTGCATAGATCACGGTATCGTGGGTGGTATTCTCCTATATACAAACTTGCTAAAAGCGTTGGAAGAATGGAAGTGTCTTACGAAAGTTCCTGGCAATTCAAGTTTAAGGTATTATCATGATCGATTATTCCGAATACCAATGAATCCCAGAAAGTATTTTGCTGAGTTTGCAGATTCAATAATCTCTCACAATATTTTTATTAAAAAAATGAATCAATGGCGCGCTAACGATCAAATGGAGGATTTGAAACATAAACCTTTCTCAATGAAGTATAAGCGATTAGCCTTTATTCTCGGTTTAGCTGATACTTTAGAGCCTATTAAAAGATTTGATTATAATCCTTCATGTTTGGATCATATCAGCATAGAGATAAAAAATAACGACAGAATAGTAATCACCTGTGATGAAAATATCAACACAACGAATTATTTTTTAGGCATCAAGGACATGGAAGGCTGGCTAAATGTTAAGGTTGTTGCTTGTAACAGGTCAATAACTATTATTCTAATTTAATCTGTGTTATGAACATAATCGAAGCTATATATCAGCCTCCCGGACCACGAAAATTTTTCTTTTGAAATCTAAATATAGCGTTTCATTGCACCCCGGAATGTGTATATATTGATTCGTAAGGCATTTCCCATTCCGACCTCCGCCGGAAAGCCGCTCCGGCCGCAGGCGGGGGGCGGCGAAACAGCCGCTTCGCCCTTGACAGGAAATCAGGGATTCGGTACGATGCCACTGCGAAGAAAAACAGGCCTTATTCTCCTGTCGTGAGGCGGTATGATGATGATTTCTGGACTGCAAAGGGTTACGCTGCTGGACTATCCGGGAAAGGTTGCCGCCACGGTGTTCCTCGGCGGCTGCAATTTCCGCTGCCCTTACTGCCACAACGCGTCGCTGGTGGAAAACGTATCCCGGGCGGACGGCATTGCGGAAGACGAGTTCTTTTCCTTTCTCCGCAAGCGCAAGGGGCTGCTCGACGGCGTGTGCGTATCGGGCGGGGAACCGCTGATGCAGGAGGATCTCGCGCCGTTTCTGGAGCAGATCAAGGCGCTCGGATTCCTGGTCAAGCTCGATACCAACGGCAGCTATCCCGCCAGGCTCAAGGCGCTTGTCCGCAGCGGACTGGTGGACTGCGTCGCGATGGACATCAAGAATGCTCCCGCCAAATACGCCGCTACGGCGGGAACCACCGACGCAGCCCTGCCCGGTATCCGGGAAAGCGTCGACTATCTGCTGACCGCCCCCGTCGAATACGAATTCCGCACCACGGTCGTCAAGCCGCTGCACACCGTGGAGGATATGCGCCGGATCGGCGAATGGATCCGGGGCGCCCGACAATATTTTCTGCAGAATTTTGTGGATTCCGGCAATGTGCTCCAGCCTGGATTGCAGGGATTTGAATCCGAGGAAATGGCCGAATTTGTTAAGGTTTTACGCCCTTTTGTGCCCTCCGTTCAAGTCCGCAGCGAATAGGAAATTCCCGCAATTTTACCATGATTTTGTATGATCTAGCGTTTAAATACACAATATCTTGATTTTCCCCCTTGACAACCCCAGACATGCGGTTTAAAATAGTCTTACTTCTTTGTTACACATTTGTTGCGAAATTGGCTTTACGACAGAAGCCCTATTACGCAACACTCAATCTTGACGAACGGAGGGATCGAACGATGTATAAGGTCGTAAAACGTGACGGAGCCATTGCGGAATTCGATATCAATAAGATTGTCAGTGCTATTTCCAAAGCATTTAATGCCCAGAGCAAGCAATATAATCCCAGCGATATCGATTTTCTGGCGCTGAAGGTGACGGCCGATTACCAGGAGCAGATCCAGGGCAACCTCATCGGCGTGGAAGCCATTCAGGACAGCGTGGAGCGCGTGCTGGTGCAGGCCGGGTATGCCGACGTGGCCAAGGCCTACATCCTGTACCGCAAGCAGCACGAAAAGGTGCGCAACACCTCCACCACGCTTCTGGACTACAAGAAGCTTGTCAACGGCTATGTGAAGATCGACGACTGGCGCGTGAAGGAAAACTCCACCGTCACCTATTCGGTCGGCGGCCTGATTTTGAGCAACTCGGGCGCGATTACGGCCAACTACTGGCTGTCGGAGGTGTATGACGAAGAAATCGCCAACGCCCACCGCAGCGCCGATATGCACATCCACGACCTGAGCATGCTCACGGGCTACTGCGCGGGCTGGTCCCTGAAGCAGCTCATTCAGGAGGGCCTCGGCGGCATTCCCGGCAAGATCACCTCCTCCCCCGCCAGCCACCTGTCCACGCTGTGCAACCAGATGGTCAACTTTCTGGGCATTATGCAGAACGAGTGGGCCGGCGCGCAGGCAGTGTCTTCTTTTGATACCTATCTTGCGCCCTTCGTGAAGGTGGACAGCCTGAATTACAAAGAGGTGAAGCAGTCCCTCCAGTCCTTCATCTTCGGCGTGAACACCCCCAGCCGCTGGGGCACACAGGCGCCATTCACCAACGTGACGCTGGACTGGACGGTGCCCGCCGATCTGGCCGACCAGCACGCGATCGTCGGCGGCAGGGAGCTGGACTTCTGTTATAAGGACTGCCAGAAGGAGATGGACGTGATCAACAAGGCGTTCATCGACATCATGATCGAGGGCGACGCCAACGGCCGCGGCTTCCAGTACCCGATCCCGACCTATTCCATCACCAAGGATTTCGACTGGAGCGACACCGAAAACAACCGCCTGCTCTTCGAGATGACCGCCAAATACGGCACGCCGTATTTCTCCAACTATATCAACTCCGATATGGAGCCCAGCGACGTGCGCTCCATGTGCTGCCGCCTCCGGCTCGATCTGCGGGAGCTGCGCAAAAAGGGCGGCGGGTTCTTCGGCAGCGGCGAGAGCACCGGCTCCATCGGCGTGGTGACCATCAACCTGCCCCGCATCGCCTATCTGGCGGCGGACGAGAAGGACTTCTACGCGCGTCTGGACAGGATGATGGATATCGCCGCCCGGTCGCTGGATACCAAGCGCACCGTGATCACCAACCTGATGAACGCGGGACTCTACCCCTACACCAAGCGGTATCTGGGAACGTTTAACAACCACTTCTCCACCATCGGGCTTTTGGGCATGAACGAGGTCGGGCTCAACGCGAATTGGCTACGGGCCGACCTGACCCACGAGAACACGCAGGCGTTTGCCAAGGACGTGCTCAATCACATGCGCGACCGGCTGGTGCAGTATCAGGAGAAGTTCGGCGCGCTGTTCAACCTGGAGGCGACGCCCGCCGAAAGCACCACCTACCGCCTCGCCAAGCACGACAAGAAGCGCTACCCCGATATCATCACCGCGGCCGAGGAAGGCAAGAAGCCCTACTACACCAATTCCTCCCACCTGCCCGTAGGCGCAACGGACGATATCTTCGAAGCCCTTTCCGTGCAGGACGACCTGCAGGTGCTCTATACCTCCGGCACGGTGTTCCACACCTATCTGGGCGAGAAGCTGCCCGACTGGAAGGCCGCAGCGACCCTCGTGCGGAAGATCGCCGAGAACTTCAAGCTCCCCTATTACACCATTTCCCCCACCTATTCCGTGTGCGAGGAAGACGGCTACATCGCCGGCGAGCACAAGCTCTGCCCCGCATGCGGGCGCGAGGCCGAGGTCTACAGCCGGATCACGGGCTACTACCGGCCGGTGAAGAACTGGAACGACGGCAAGGCGCAGGAGTTCCTGGACCGCAAGGTGTACGAGGTCGGCGGCTCCGGCGCGCAGGCCGCGGCCCGCAGGGCGGCGCAGGCGGAAAAGCTGCTGCTGTTCACCACCCCCACCTGCGCAAGCTGCGCCATGGTGAAAAAGCAGCTCGCACAAGCCCGGATCGCCTACGAGCTGATCGACGCCGCCCAGCATCAGGACCTTGTGGAATTCTACGGCGTATCGCAGGCCCCGACGCTCGTGCGGGTGAAGGGCGGCGACACGGAGAAATACGCCGGCGCGGCCAAGGTGATGGACTACGCAAAAGCCCACGCCGCGCAGCACCAGATTGCGTAGGTAACGTTTATCCCCGTATATGTATGGAAGGGAATCCCGATGGGGTTCCCTTCCGCTTTATACGGGGATCTCCCATCGGCAAAGGGGTTCGGATTTATCTTATGTATTTGGAACAAGCATCAGAGAGTCTATGTGATTGCCCCCCTTACGCTTGCTATGATATAATGAGCCGATCAATATCCGTGGGGAACAGGAATTTGAAAAAGCTTGAGGAAGGAGGAAAAACAGCGGCATGCAAAAAACACAGGTAATTATCTTGAGCAATTATCTCTGTACAAGGTCTGATGAATGGACGAGTCTTGTGCAGAGTATGATAAAATAAAGGTTTCTCGTCCGCATTGGACTTTGTACTTATAAGGAATTTATCTTATAAGGAGAAGTACAATGAAGAAAAACAAGAAAGCTAATTTCCTGATATTCTGGATTGGCCAGACTATATCCCAGCTGGGCAGTTCTATAACAAGTTTTGCCTTGACAATCTGGGTATATGAACAAACCCAATCTGCTATGGCAGTATCGCTGATCATCCTGTGTTCGTATTTACCCTATATTTTGGTGAGTATTATATCGGGAGGCATCGTCGATCAACTCTCCAAAAAAGCAATCCTTATTGTAGCAGACACGATAGCCGCCTTATGTACGATCGGCATTGCGATAAGTATTTATGCGGGTATACTGTCCGTTTGGAAGATTTATATTGCCAATGCGATTATAGGCTTTTCAAACGCATTTCAATCTCCAGCGTCAGCTGTAGTAACGGGAATATTGGTTCCTGATAATCAATACGATAAAGCCAGCGGATTGAATTCGATTTCAAGTAATCTGGTAACGATAGCTGCTCCGATGCTCGCCGGGGCGCTCATTGCTTTTGCCGGGCTCAAAGTAGTCCTATTATTCGATTTCTCAACATTTTTGTTTGCTGCAATTTCTTTACTGTTTTTTGTTAATATCAATGAACCCTCGCAGCCGGAGGATCGGGAGCATACAAAGTGGCTTAGTGGCTTTCGGCAGGGTTATGCCTACTTGAAAAAGCAAAAAGGGCTTCTGCATATTATGCTCAGCATGGCGTTAATCAATTTCTTTTCCCGATTGACCTATGAGAACATTCTGTCTCCGATGATTTTATCCAGAAGCAATGGAAACAGCACTGTTTATGGAATCGTCAGCGGAATCCTTGGATTGGGCGGAGTCCTTGGAGGTTTTTTGATTTCAATCAGAAAAAAGCAGAAAGATTCTCTGAAATTGATTTATTTTTCAGCCGTATTCTCCTTCCTGTTCGGCGACTTGTTGATGGGGATCGGCAGAAATCTCTGGCAATGGGGTATCGCCGGACTGGCGGCGAGTATCCCTATTCCCTTTATTCTGGCAGGGCAAAGCATAATAATGTACCATGAAATCCCTCAGCAAATGCAGGGAAGAATGTTTGCAGTCAGGAATGCAATTCAGTTTTCGACAATTCCACTTGGAATTTTTCTGGGCGGCTATCTGGCCGACTATGTTTTTGAACCTTTTATGGCATCAAGCAACACACTTGCTGTTGTGCTCCAGAAAATCGTAGGGATTGGCGACGGAAGCGGTATGGCAGTTATGTTTCTATGCACCGGTATTTTGGGAAGCATGGCCAGTTGTATGGGATATCGCAATAAGAATATTCAGGCATTACGAAAACGTTGAACTTCCAATCTGCATGAAAAAAGCCAGCAAGCGCAAAATCAATCTCATACCGAGTCGTCTTAGCCGTCACGAGATACCCCAGAAAGCGGAGGATAAGGCTTTTCCCTTATCCATCGCTCAGCTTATCAAAAAGTTCCTCTGACATGATTTTTACAGGCTGGCGAAGCCCCGACGGGCTTCGCTTTTATGTGTCAAAACGGCAGCTTTGATTTCGTTCTGTTTGCGGATCCGTATTCGTTATTCCGCGCGGCGTCCTCCCATTCGGCCTGTTCCAGCATTGCCCGATCCTGATGCTGCTCCACGCGGAGAAGGACACACAAAACCAGTAGCAGCAGGGCGGCGAGCCCCCAGAGGATGCAGGCGATAAGCCGGCCTCCAAACACATGGAACACGGCGCCCAGCAGGAAGAGTATGCCGATTGCCTTGCACAGCGTGAATCCCGGTTCCAGCATATTCAGCTTATGCCTGTAGGGGCGGGTTCTCACGGTTCGCATGCTTGAAAAAGGCGGCTCAGCGCCGCGTCCAGCAGCGCCTTGGTTTCCTTTTCTCCGGCAAAGCTTTGCAGGGTGATCTCCAGATTGCCCCGCACCGTCACCATGCCGAACAGCAGCCTCGCGTTGGGCACCATCGGCGGATAAAACGCGATCCGTTCGACGGCGCCGTTCCCCAGCGGCGCGCGCAGCAGATTGGTGACGGAGCAGCTTTTGGGATGCCCGTCGTACCCGAACATCGCACTGATCCTCCTTGCCGCGCCGTTTTCCAGCCCGTCGAACGCGGCGAAATACGAGGCGTCGATCAGCGTGGGCGACAGCGCCCGCAGGAAGCGCAGCAGAAAATCCCGTTTGCGGATATCCCCGGTCTTTCGGCGCATCCGGCGGTGTATCTTCCGCGCCGCGTGCCAGAATTCCACGCCATTCCATGCGCAGCGGACGCTGATGCCCGTAGCCCAGTTCGCCATGGCTTCCAGGCCCTCCGGCCGGATGCTCACGGCGATTCCGGCGTCCATCGTCCCCTTTTCCAAAAACCAAACGGCCGTGAGCCAGGCGGCGGTCAGGGTAACGCGCTGCGCGCGGCAGGCCTTGAGAAGCTTCTCCAGCCGCTGCGCGTCCACCACCGCGTGCGCCATGCCGAGGCTGCGGCTCGCCCAGTAGGCGTCCGTCATCCGCGCGCGGTCCTCCGGCCCGAAGGTCCGCCCGGTTTTCCCCCACTGCCGGTTGAGCGCGCGGACGCCCATGCGGATGGGCAAAGGCAGCGCGCCGCCCGGCGAGCACAGCGCAAGCGGCTCCCGTTCCCGGGTGCGTCCGCCGTCCGCAAGCGCGGCCTCCACATCCCGGATAAAATATAAAAGCGCAATCCCGTCCCCGGCCATGTGATGGCAGCAGAGCAGCCAGACCGATTTTCCGTCCTCCTCCGCGAGGAAGTGCCGCATCCACTCCCCCCGCTCAACGGCGAACGGCGTGCGCATTTCCCGCCGCATCACCGCCTCCGGCGTTTCCCCCGGCGCGGCCGGCAGGACGCGCGGCACAGGCGGATCGCAGGGAACGAAGAACGCGGAGCCGTCCGGCCGCTGCTCCACAAGGCTGCAAAGAGCGACCTGCCCGGCGGCGGCCCTGCCGACAGCCGATTGCAGGGCGTCCGCCGGAATGATCCCCTGGAACGTGACCTTCATGAAAATCATTGCCGCCGGCGCAAACAGATAGATCCGTTCCTTCTCAATCGCGTGCAGTGAATCCGTCATCCTGCCGTCCTCTCCCTTCACTTCACCGGTGGAACGCTTCATAGGCATGGATCAGCATGGCCCGCTGCTCCGCCGGCGACCGGCGCAGCGTTTGATAGGCCGACATCATAATCATCCCGTTGGCGTAAATCAGCATGTCCGAATCGAAGCGGATCTGCCGGCCCGCGGTCATCATCTGCCCAAGCATCCCGACGCCTGAGGTGAAGATCAGCTGAAACAGCTTCTTCTCCCGGTCGGCAAACCGCACATATCCGATGAAAACGTTGAGCTCGTCGGGCAGCGAATCGTCCTTCTGCTCCATCACGAACCACATCATCTGCGCGACCGCCTGCTTGGTGACGGCGGTTTTCAGCGCGGCCATATCCTGGAATGCCCGGTAAATCGGCTGCGTGGAGCAGTGCAGCGCGTCGGCAAGCCCCCGCGCGGTGATCCGCTCGAAGCCGGTTTCCCTGGTAAGCGCAAAGGCTTTTTCCAGAATCATCGCTTCGGTTATCTGCTTTTTCGGCGGCATCGAACATCCTCCTTTCGGGCAATAACGTCGTTATATAACGATGTTATTATACGCGCGCAGACAGCCGTCTGTCAAGCCCGTCTGCGCCAATTCCGGAAATCCGGCCATTGCGGGCGCTTTTCCACGCGCCGCGGCAGGGAAACGGCTGTGCGGAATGGAAGTACCCATGCATTCTGTTTTTTGGAGTCGTGAACTGATGAACGTATTTCTGGAGTGTCTGCCCTGTAACCTGCGACAGGCGTTTGAAGCGTCCCAAATGGCAACCGGCGACCGGGATCTGCAAATCAAAATCATGGATGAGGCCATCGACGTGATCCGCCGGTACAGAGAGTATCCCAACTCGCCCGCGATCGCCCAGCAAATCCACCGGATCGTCCGGGCGCACACGGGCAGCGCCGATCCGTACGCGGAGGTGAAGCGGCGCGACCTGCAAAAAGCGCTGGAGCTTCTGCCCGGAATCACGCGGCAGGTGGAGGAACAGGAGGATCGCCTGTACTGGGCGCTGAAGGCCGCCGCCGCGGGGAACGCCATGGATTCCGCCATCGGCGCGGGCTACGACCTGAGCCGGTTCGACACGGAGGTGTTCCGGCCCTTCGCCGTCTGCGATCTGCCCGTGCTGCGGGAGAAGCTCCGGACCGCCAAAAGCCTGCTGGCGATCGGCGACAATACAGGCGAATCGGTGTTCGACGGCCTGCTGCTCAAGCAATTCCCCCAGCTGAAGCGGACCTACGCGGTGCGCAGCGCCCCCGTGCTCAACGACGTAACGGAGGCCGAGGCGCGCGCCTCCGGCATCGAAGCCTATGCGGAGCTCCTGTCCACCGGCTGCCACGCCCCGGGCGTGCTGCTTGCGGAATGCAGCGAGGCGTTTTTAACCGTTTTTCGTCACGCGGATATCGTGATCGCCAAGGGACAGGGCAACTACGAAACCCTGTCGGACTGCCCCCGTGATATCTTCTTCCTGCTCAAGGCCAAGTGCCCGGTCATCTCGGGTCTGTTCGGCGTGGGGCTGAACGAGTACGTGTTCCGGGCATCGGATCCGAACCGATCATCGAACTGAAGCGGCAGCACGCATGCCGATCACCCGCGGGCCGCATCGGCACGCCGGGGGATATCGCGCACGCCGTGCCGTTTCTCTGCGGGGAGGAAAGCGGGTTTATCACCGGGCAGGCGCTCACCGTGGACGGCGGGATGACCAAACGGATGATCTACCACGGCGACGAGGGCTGGACGTATACGCCGGAGTAATCTTCGAACGTCGGCCGGTATCGTATCCGGTTTACATTGCGGTTCGCTGATGCGCGTCCAGGCGCAAGCAGTCCATACACAGGCCAGCGGCCCCGGCTTCCAGGGGCCTCCGGCCTGTGTTTCCCTGATGCATTCAAACGCAGTCTGCCGCCATACGTCAGCCGAACCTCTACCTTTTTGTACGGCGCACCACAGCGAGTGAAACAATCCCGACAACCATCGCCAGGCTGATCGCCAGCCACGCGGCAAACGGGAAGCCGTCTCCCGTTTCGGGCATTTCGACCGTTGCAAAAACGGCTGTGATGGTTACGTTCGCGGCAGGCATGGTGAACACGCCGTTTGTGTTGGGAATCACTGCCATTGTGTCGTTGCGGCTGACGATAATCGAGGTAAGGCGGTACCCGCTTTTGGGCGTTGCAGTCGCCGTTACGATCCCGCCCGCGCCGGAAACGCTTCTGTCGGACGTCACGGTGCCGCCGGTAATTTTCGGATCAATTGCAATCGTGTACGCTGTTCCCAGGATCAGGTTGTTCCCGTCTCCGATCACGCCCTTTGTCGTGTGGGAAAAGAACGCGGCATACGGATACGCGGTTCCCAGCGAATACAGCTGGCTGTTCACCGTTACGCTGCCGGGCACTGCAACGACGCGTCCAAGCAGATCGTCAGCCGGCGATGCCGTTTCTAATGTATACGTATTGCCCGTTGGCGCGCCCACCAGCGTAACCACCTCGTCGTCAATCGCTGTACCGGTTCCATCTCCATTTAAGTATATATTTCCGGAAACCGCAAAGACCGCGGCATTCAGGTTCAGCGTGGTTCCCTCATGGAAAATCGCGTCGCCGTTCCCGGCGGCCGTATTGCCGCTGATCGATCCGCCAATGAGATTGACGGTAGCGGTGGCCCCTGCCATGAGATTAATCCCGCCGCCATCCACAGTGGCCGTGTTGTTAAGAATGGACGCGCTGTCCAGCATTGTCAGCGTGCCGGAATACACCTTGACGCCGCCGCCGTCTTCCGAATCATTGTCGTGAATGGATGCCGAGCCGCTCATTTCCACCGTTGAACCGCCGGATATCATCACCGTGCCGATGGTACTTTCATTGTTATAAATCTGAGCGTTGCCCGACATATTGAAGGTAGAACCGCTGCGTATATACAATGTGGCGCATTCTATCCCGGAGTCTTGGGTGTTTTCCCGTATTACCGCATTCCCGCTCATACTCACGGCAGAGTTGCTCGCATAGACAATTGTGCCTCCGTAGAAGGTGCCGGTATGCAGATAGCAGCTTTGAATAGTGCCGCCCGTCATATTGAACGTACACAGGTACAAATTAAATCCGGCCGAGCAGTTGGATGAAGTCCCCGCTATATACGTTCCGCACCGCTGAATGACGGAACCCTGTTTCATGTTGATCGTGCTGGATTGTGCCTTCACCACGGCGGCTTCATTGTTGATGGAATCGTTTGCGTCAACATTCTCAATCACCGCGCCGCTTTCCAGATTGAGGGTGGACGACGATATCATTTCGATCAACGGGCTATCCGCTTTGACGCCTGAATTGGTTCTAGTTTTCGCGGCCGCCGCAGTTAACGCTGTATCTGACCATACGGCGCCGCCGTCGATTACGACATTCTGCAGTGTCAGCGTTGCGCCGTTGGACAGGCTAAACACAGGATTCGCAGTCAATGACGCGGCCCGTTTGACCGTATACGGTCCGCCCGTACCGCTGATGATGGTAATGTTTTTATTGTCAATCGCGCAGGTCACATCCACCTCGCTGTCCATCAACACGGTAATTGTTGCCGTGCCGCCTGAGCCTACGCTGTCGATGGCGGCCTTGATGGATGAAAAAGGTGAACCGCCGATACTGCATACGTCCGCCGCAAACGCCGCGGGCGTAAATGTGAATAACAACCCGATGGAAATCGCAATCGCAACCAGATAATACCGTATCTTCGCTTTTTTGTACATGAAATAGCCTCCCGCTCCTCATACTCAGAATCGCCGAAGATCCAATCGGTCGTACAGGTTCGGTTGTGCCGCCGTCGTTTGCCGTTATATAGTTTCCTTTATCAAATCAATCCAATATAGTATCCGGTAGATTCTATTGGATTGATGATAGCGTGCGGTTGTAATCAAATTGTTATATGCCAAAATATCCAGTGATCCGATATGCTTATCGCTGTCAGGGTTATATGTAAATTCGCTTTGAATTTCCGCGGGGATACTACTGTCGTTGTAGATACTATACTATTTGTCACCCTTATTCAACGATTTATGTTAAGACTATATAAAATGTTATTTATGAAATTTAACTATTCAGATATCTTATTGTAATGTTTAAATGCCAGAATATACCATCATTGCTAACTTTTTCCGGTTATGCATAGTTTGCTTCCTCCGGTTACCCTGTGTGGAGCATACCCTTTCCCCGAATCCTTTTATGCCTATAACGTATTATTTGCTTCTATAAAAAGGACGGACGCGCACGGTAAAAGGGCGGTCGTTTGCCAACTGACCGCCCGGCTGTATTCATGCTTATGCAGATGTTAAGTATTTGTGTTTTTTACCCTGTATCCGCAGCGTTACGACAGCTTTTGTTTTTGCATAGCATAACGCAACGTTTGAGATTTCCTGCGTTTGCAGCCATACGCACACGCGGGACAGACCCGATCCGCAGCGCCTAATCCGTTTTGCGGATCGCGCAGGGGCGCTTGTGCCGCTTGGCCTCGTAGAGATAGCGGTCCGCGTCGTTGACAATCTTGGAAATCTCCAGCCCCTGGTTGCACGTGAAGTGCGCGATGCCGACGCTCGCCTCCACATAATAGGGCAGGCCGGACGTCTTGTTGAACGCCGTGAACGATTTCTGGAGCCTGGTGCGGAAAATGTTATCGTACTCCGGCGTATCGATGATGAACATCCCCACGAATTCGTCGCCCCCGATGCGCGCCACCAGATCATTGTTGCGCACGGTCTGCTTGAGGATGTCGCTCACCGCCAGCAGGGCGATATCGCCCTGCGAATGGCCGAAGGTATCGTTGATCTCCTTGAGATGATCCAGATCCATAAACACGCAGATGGCGTGCTTGCCGGCGTTCTCGCGGTTCAGCCGGATGGCGCGCTCGATGAACCCGCGCCGGTTGAGGATGGAGCACTGCGAATCGTACTCCGACAGAAAGTTCAGAATTTCGTTGCGCTCGCGGATGTTTTCCAGCTCGCTGCCGACGATCTTCTCCTTCTGCTTGAGCTCCAGAAAGTTTACCAGGATTCCCAGCTGCAGCCCGATGATGTGCATCAGCGGGCTTCTTTGGATATCCACCTCGCACATAAAGATGCCGTATTGCGTATCGCCGGAGAAGATGCTAAAGCACATCAGGTTTGCCGTGGGGCTGAGATCCGGCACATCGCGCAGCGAATGCTCCAGATCGATCACCGGCATTTTGGAAAACCGGAACGCCCTGGTCTGCCCGCCGCTTTGGTAGGCCGCAAGCAGCAGCTTGGAGGGTATATCCAGATGTCCGGAATCGTGCAGCGGGCGCGCCTCCGGCAGCAGGCAGATGTAAACGTTTTCAATATGAATACCATGCAGCCGCTCCACGACGTTCAAAAACACGCTCTCGTTTTCGATATCGTAGCCGACCAGATCACGGATCAGCTCGGGGATAAACCAGGACTGCGCGCGGAAATCGTCCAGATTTTTTTCGGCGCTCCGCGCCCGAAACGAGAACAGGAACCCCTGCGTGAACGACAGGATATCGTACAGCTTCCGGGTGCCGGCCATGTTCTTGCAGGCGCCCGGCATCAGCATGATGTACTCGTTCACCCGTTTGGCGAGGATCATGGTGGCGGCGGCGTACGTTTCGCAGTACGACTGCAGCCAGTCCGCGTATTCCATGCGGTCGAACCCTTCCGGCGAATCCCCCTCGCACAGCTGCGCCATGTGATCCGTCAGCCGGTGCACCAGCTGCTCGGACTGCGCGCGCTCGCTCTGCGTATAGGCGTTGACCAGATCCGTGGCGATCAGCTGGATCACGGCCTTGAGGTCCGTGTGCTCATCCTCCAAGCAGCCCTGGAACAGGCGGGTGACCGTATCCGGACTGCAGCCGCACGAACGGCGGATGTGGAGCTTGGTGTTCAGCTTCACGCAGCAGACCGGCTCCTCCTTCAGCAGCGCCACCGCCTGCTGCACCGCCATCGCGCCCATTTGGTAGGTGTTCTGGGAGATGGTCGTCAGCGGCGGAATGAGGGAGCGGCTCGTGGAGAAGTTATCAAAGCCCGTGATCGCGATATCCTTCCCGATTTTAAGCCCCCGCCGCTGGCACTCCCGGTAGCCGCCCTTGGCCATCTCGTCGTTGCAGAACGCGATGGCCTCCAGCCCCGGATTGTGATCGAGCAGCCACGCGACATGGCTTTCGGAATATTCGGAATAGTCCCCGTACACAATCATGCTGTCCTGTACGGGCAGACCGTGCTTCTCCATGGTTTTGCGGTAGGCCGCCAGGCGTTCCCTGGTATCCGGGTGTTCCTTCAGCCCGCCGACAAAGCCGATTTTCCGGCACCCGTGCACCTGCACCAAATGCTCGATACACTGCGAAAAGCTGGACTCGTTATCCACGGTAATGCAGGAAAAGGGACCCGTGATATCCATATTTTCCTGTAAAATCACATAGGGTGCGCCCTCGAAGCGCTTGAGGAATTCCTGATAGGTGTTCTCTGACTCAAAACCGGACAGGGCGCCGCAGGAGAATACATACGCATCCGCGCCGGACAGGCTCGCATAATCGTAAACGCTGTTGTAATGGTAGATCACGTTGGCCGCGCTTTCCGGATCAAAGTGGCCGGCGTGCCGCGGCATCCCCATCATCAGGAGCAGCCGCACGCCCTCCTTACCGGCCGAATCGAAGCAGCCCTTCATCAATTCCAGGGAAAAATCGTAACTGACGTCGCCGATCATCACGCAGATCAGCTTCCGGCCCCTATCCGTCGTTTCATTCACGGTGCTATCATCCTCTTTTCATTGGTCGCTCACTCCGCAAAGCGATGAGCCCGGGCCGGAAGCAAACACGCCGCTCCTGCGCTTACCGGCGGCACAAGCGGTAAAAACGTATTTTGAACAAATGGAATGAACGCATTCCAATACATTTCGTCGTTTCCTTCCGTCCCTTACGGCGATCGCGCCGGCATCAACCTGCGTTGATTTGCCCGGCAATGCAAGTGTTGTACGTATCGCAATGAGTATTGCACTGGCAAGTATACGGTTCATCCACTGCGTGGTTTTCCATAATCCGCTCATCTGTCTCTGATGGCCGCGCCATATATTGAGTTATTATACCATACGGGAAGCATAATGGACAAGACTTCTTTTGCCCGGTCCAAGCCCCCGGTTTAAGCCATAGATACTGCACGCCGCATTCACGGACAGGCAATCGGCCGCCCGCGATTTTTCCGCGGCAAACGCAGGGAATTCCGCCATACCGCTTTACAAACTTTTTCCTGTATGATATATTTATATTCGCTCTCCCGAACCATGGGGCATTAGCGCAGTTGGTAGCGCACAACACTGGCAGTGTTGGGGTCAGGAGTTCGAGTCTCCTATGCTCCACCAAGACGGAAACCCTTGATCCATAAAGGATTGAGGGTTTCTCTTTGTTTGCTGATTTGTATGGATTTTTATCATTTGACAGCAGTTTTGACAGCAACCCGGATTTTTGGAGAGGAAAAGGTTTCATTTTCGGCACGTGTGATGAAAACGCCCGCCAAAACCGCCAAAAGGCTTGAAACCCATGCTACACAACAAATATACGCCTGACAAAAGTCATGACACTTCCCTGCCATAACCGACAAAAGTCTTTATCCGGAGAAAATAACAAAAGTGCTTCCTCCGCTCCCTTTCGTGCACTATCAGATGCAGTAATGCCTTGTATGTCATTTCATGCTTGCCCCTTCTTCTGGCCATGAACAACTATACTCCTTTTGATTCAAAAAAATCCATAAGATGTCCAATAAGCAAATCATTAATGCAGTATTTATTTTCAAATTCAGATTGTATCTCTAAGGGTATTTTAATAATAATCTCACCGCATTTTTTCATCTTATCATCAAACATAGTTCCCTTAAGAATATATGCATAATCTTGAAGCATTGAGCTAACCAAATTGTTGAGTTCCATGCCCTCAACTCGAACACCCTTAAGTGCATCTCTTCTTAGAATAAGGAATTGTCGCAAACTTTCCTCATCAAGAAGATTCAATCTAATCTTATCAATTTTAACTAGATCACCTTCATTAAGTGGATCTAGTTTAGAAACAGTAGTGCATTGATTAATTACACGACGAAGCAAAATAGATTTTGTTGTTTTAACCTCTAGAGTCTCGATAACTCTTGAAGAAGACAAAGACGTTTCATTAGCATTCGATGATAAAGATGCTTTGATTCCCGCCAAGAACGCTGTTGTTCCTTGTGCCGATACTGATGAATTAAAACCATATTGCTCTTCAAAGCTCGTCGTTTGATCTTTCTCAACTTGTGTCAGAATTACATTATTAATCATCATTGCTATCTCATATGTTTTTGTCAATGGATTGAAGCACGCTTGTAATCGTTTGCTTGAATTCATCTGGATCAACCGGTTTGAGCAGGTATTCCAGCACGTCCAGCGAGATCGCGGCGCGGGCATAGGAAAACTCGCTGAAGCCGCTGAAGAGTATAATCGGAATCTCGGTATCCATCTTGCGAACGAGCTTAGATAGCTCCAGTCCGTCCATATAGGGCATCTTGATATCCGTCAGCAGGATATCGAATTTTTCACGCTTGAACATCCCAAGCGCTTCCTGGCCGTTGCAGGCAATTCGCGTCGTCAGCGGAAACGCGAACTTCTGCACCAAAAATTGCATGCATTCGGTTTCCGCCGCATTATCATCCACGATCAGCATTTTATACATCAAGCATATCCCCTCATGATAATATTCCAATATTATGTATATTTTATTATACACATCTTTTCCCTTCGTGGTTGCAATGGACCCTGATCCGTGTGAATATTGACATGGATCATAGGATTCTAATATTTACTTCTTTTTTGTTGTTTCTTACAATTAGATTAATCATCGAAAGCATGCAACCGGCCGGCTGCGCAATGCGCTTCTCGAGAAAACGAAATCAGGAAAGGAAGCAAATTTATGAAAAAAGTGTTGTGTATGGCAATGATCACCGCAATTTTGCTTGCACTCTGCCCGTCGACGCTTGCCGAGGAGAGTGTCGATCCCTACGGTCCCGTCAGCGACGAGACGACCGTAATTACCGTTGGACGCGAGGAATCCTCAAACATTGCCTATGACGAGGGAGAAGATTCCTACAACAACTACATTGTCAAGTACCTGGAAGAGCAGCTGAATGTGAAATATGAGTATGCTTTCTCCGTGGACTCCTCCACGTATTCCACCAAGGTCAACCTGGCCATCGCATCCGGCGACATGCCCGATGTGATGAACGTTTCCTACATGCAGCTGGTGCAGCTTGTGGAAGCGGACGCCATTGAGGATCTGACGGATGCGTTCGACACCTATTGCTCCGATTCGCTTCGCAAATGCTTCGATTCCACCAACGGCGTCACCGAAGCGCTGTCGACCTTCGACGGCAAGCTCATGGCGATCGGCAATATTTACCCCGGCATGGACTGCGTACCCGTACTGTGGGTTCGCGGCGACTGGCTGGAAGCGTGCGGGCTGGATACGCCCACGACCTGGG
>Ga0116164_10000816_pt1 | contig 25094 bp, 22 predicted proteins | sample AD_UKC109_MetaG_FD_89888 | JGI IMG/M metagenome (GOLD analysis project Ga0116164, IMG submission 89888) | Active sludge microbial communities of municipal wastewater-treating anaerobic digesters from Hong Kong - AD_UKC109_MetaG | ecosystem: Engineered > Bioreactor > Anaerobic > Digestate... | reverse complement strand
GGGCGGCCGCGTGGTTCGCCTGCAGCAGGGGGATTACGATCTGATGACCGTATATTCCGACGATCCCGTGGAAACCGCCAAGGGCTTTTTATATGCGGGTGCCAGCCAGCTGCACGTAGTGGATTTGGACGGCGCCAAGGACGGCAGCCCCAAAAACCGCGACGCCATCCGCGCGCTGCGCCAGCTGCCGCTGGAGGTACAGGTGGGCGGCGGCATCCGCGATGAGGCGGCCATCAAGGCAACGCTGAAGCTTGGCGCAAAGCGCGTGATTCTGGGCACGGTTGCCGTGAAGGATTTCGGTTTCACCCAAAGAATGGGCAGCAAGTACGGCGAGCAACTCGCCGTAGGCGTGGATGTGAAGGACGGCATGGTCGCCACCCACGGCTGGACTGAAACCTCGGAACTTGCAGGCTTTACCTTCTGCCAGCAAATTCGCGACGCGGGGATTTCCACGGTCATCTACACCGATATTGCCAAGGACGGACTGCTTTCCGGCACGAACCTCACCGCGTACGAGCAGCTTGCAACCATCAAAGGGCTGAACATCATCGCCTCGGGCGGAATCACCGGCGAAGACGAGATTCAAACCCTGCGCGGCCTGAACGTTTACGGCGCGATCATCGGCAAGGCGCTGTACGCGGGTACCCTGTCGCTGAAACGGGCGCTGTCCATCGCCAAAGGAGATGCCGCATGCTGACCAAACGCATTATCCCCTGCCTGGACGTGAAAAACGGACGCGTGGTGAAGGGCGTTAACTTCGAAGGCCTCCGTGATATTGAAGATCCCGTTGCGCTCGCTTCCTTCTACAATCAGTCCGGCGCGGACGAGCTGGTGTTTTACGATATCACAGCGAGTTTCGAGGGTCGGCCGCTGTTTGCCGACGTGCTGAAGCATGTGGCGGCGCAGGTCTTTATCCCCCTCACCGTCGGCGGCAGCATCAACAGCCTGGATGATTTCGACCGCGTGCTGAAATGCGGGGCGGACAAGGTGAGCGTGAACTCCGGCGCGATTCACAACCCCAAGCTCATCGCCGATGCCGCCAAGCGCTACGGCGACCAGTGCGTGGTGCTTTCCATGGATGTCAAGCGCGTGAACGGTTCCTTTCATGTGTTCGCCAAGGGCGGGCGCGAGGATACGGGGCTGGATGCCGTGGAATGGGTCAAGTTCGGGGAGCAGTCCGGCGCGGGCGAAGTGGTGGTTAACTCCATCGATACCGACGGCGTACGCGGCGGCTTTGACCTGGATATGCTCACGGCCATCGGCGATGCGGTGCAGCTGCCCCTGATCACTTCGGGCGGCGCGGGCAAGCCGGAGGATTTTATCGAGCTGTTCCAGCTCCCGCGTGTGGACGCGGGGCTTGCAGCGAGCATTTTCCACTCCCGCGAGGTGGATATCAAAGACCTGAAACAACTGCTGCAGCGAAACGGCATCCCCATGCGGATATAACGGAGGGCTTATGGATTATCAGGAAATCGAAACGAAACTAAAATTTGACGATCAGGGCTTGATTCCCGCCATTGTGCAGGATTACGCGACCCACGAGGTGCTGACGCTTGCGTACATGAACCGGGAAAGCCTGCAATTCAGCCTGCAGGAGGGCCGTACCTGTTTTTACAGCCGCAGCCGCAAGCAGCTGTGGCGCAAGGGTGAAACCAGCGGCAATGTGCAAACGATTGTCGCCATGCGGGCGGATTGCGACGGCGACGCGCTGGTCGTCGAGGTGAAAAAGCTGGGCCCCGCCTGCCACACGGGCGCGGAAAGCTGTTTTTTTGAAGATCTCTACGAAAACGAGACCATAAAACCCTTTTCCATCAGCGCTCTGGATGCCGTGATCCGCGGCCGCAAGGAAAGCCCCAAGGAGGGCAGCTATACCACCTACCTGTTTGAAAAAGGACTGGACAAAATCCTCAAAAAGGTCGGCGAGGAATGCACCGAGGTGATCATTGCCGCCGCCAAGGGCGATCAGGCGGAAACCGTATACGAGCTCGGTGATCTTGCTTATCACGCGCTGGTGCTGATGGCGGAGATGGGCATCACGTTTGAAGACCTGATCAACGAGCTTGCCAAGCGCCACGTCGTGGACCGCAAGGTCAAGCAGGAGCGCATGCAATGACATTTTTATCCAACGCGCATACCCACTCGACCTATGTGGACGGGCGTGACAGCATTCCGGCCATGGTGCGCCGGGCCCAGGCGCTTGGTTTTGTCAGCCTTGGCTTTTCGGAGCACGGCTATCAGGGCTTTGATCCGGACTATAGTCTCTCCGAGGCGAACCGGCAGGCCTATATTACTGAGCTTCGCGCACTGCAAGCCTTGCATAAAACGCTTGGCATTCCCCCAAGGCTCTATGTGGGGCTTGAGCAGGACGCATTGACCCCGCAGGCAGTCAAAGACCGCAACCGCGAAGACTTTGACTATATCATCGGTTCGGTGCATTACCTGTCCGATGCCAAGGATGGCAAAACCGAGGCTGTGGACGGCCCCCGCGACATGCTGGAGCGCTTTGTGACCGAGGCGTTTCAGGGCGACGCCGTGGCGCTTGCCAAGGCGTATTACAAGCTGCTGGGCGAAAGCATCAGGGCAGACAAACCCGATATCATAGGCCATTTCGACGTGGTGCGCAAGCACGCCGCCGTGATTGGGCTCAACACGAGAGACAAAGCTTACCAAAAGGCAGCCGTTGACGCGATGGCAGAAGCTATGCAGGGCTGCAGGATGCTGGAGGTCAACACCGGCAACATCGCCAGGGGGTACGACACCCTCCCCTATCCGGCGGATTTCCTGCTGGATGCCTGGCGGGAGATGGGCGGGCAGCTTACCCTGACCTCCGATTGCCACAATGCCCGTGATCTGGACTGCGCGTTTGCGCAAACCCTTTCCATGCTCAGGCAAAAAGGATTTACCCACATTTACCGTCTTGGCACGGGCGACAGCCTTTGGGATAGTGTGGAGCTTTGACAGCCCATATACAGCATGACGAACCGGCGCGATAGACGCGCCGGTTTTTTCATTCCACGCTACATTTTTATGGTATAATTGATCTACCATCAACGCGCCGAATATAACCACAGCCAACATAAAGGAGAACGGTCATGCAGAGCAACCGGTTCAAGGACGTCGCCGCGACGCCCGCGCACCCCCATTGGGAGCAGCTCGTTGCCCGGCAGGGCAAGCTGCACTACCGCGCGGACGACATCCGCAGCCCCTTTGCGCGGGACTACACCCGCATCCTCCACTCCAAGGCCTATCGCCGCCTGAAGCACAAGACGCAGGTGTTTTTCAACATCGACAACGACCATATCTGCACCCGGATGGAGCATGTACAGCATGTGGAATCGGTCGCAACGACCATCGCCAAGTTTCTGGGGCTGAACGAGGAGCTCACCAAGGCGATCGCCACCGGGCACGACCTGGGACACGCGCCGTTCGGCCACCAGGGCGAGGTTGTGCTCAAAGCGCTGGCAAAGCAGCACCTGGACCTTAACTTCTGGCACGAGCGCAACAGCCTGCGCTTTGTGGACGATATCGAGCTATTGGAGGACGAATACCGCAAGCATAAAAACCTCGGCCTCACCTACGCCGTGCGCGACGGCATCATATCCCACTGCGGCGAAGTGGACGAAAACGGGCTGGTGCCGCGCCAAAGCCTGATGGAACTACAGGAGTTCGACCAGCCGGGCAAGTACCAGGCGGCTACCTGGGAAGGCTGCGTGGTGAAGATTTCCGATAAAATCGCCTATCTGGGCCGCGACATTGAAGACGCTATTCATCTGGGCTTTCTGGAGCAGGCGCAAAAGGACGAGCTTTTGGTGATGGCGCGGGAAAACGACGCAAACGTCATGAACACCACCGTGATCATGTACAACATGATCACCGATATCTGCAAAAACTCCTCGCCGGATCAGGGAATCGCCCTGAGCCCCAAGATGAGTCAGCAGCTCAAGGATATTAAGGATTTCAATTACAAGTACATTTATAAGCATGTGCGGCAGGAGCCGTTCCGCAAGTATTCCGAGCTTGTGATCTCGCAGATCTTTGAGCTTCTGGAAGACTGTTACGACGGCAGACGAACCTGGGATGCGCTGGACGCCAAAGGCGACATCTATCCCAAATCCGTGGAGTATTTCAGAAAGTGGCTGGCGCGGTACTGCCATCCGGAATTCGTTCCGGCCGGAGAGCTGCGGAATCTGTCGCTGCAATGCGTCAACCGCAAGATCTACGCAGACCTCCCCGACAGGCAGGTTTACGTGCAGGCAATTCTGGATTATATCTCCAGCATGACCGACCGCTTCGCCATTGAGCTGTTCAACGAAACGGTCACCTATTAAAGCCAATACGCGACAAAAAAAGCGCGGATACCAAAAGGCATCCGCGCTTTTTGTACGCTCTATTCCGTGATTGATTCCGCAATCGCCGCCTGCGCAGCCTGTTTCCTGTCGCGCTGCTCCACGATCATATACCAGGTAAGCCCGACCAGAATAATACAGCCGCCCACAAGGGAGTACAGGCTCGGCGGATCGCTGAGGAACAGCATCACGATCAAGGGTCCGGTGATAATCCCCGACATCATGATCGCGGATACCGTCGCGGCCTTGAAATACTTCAGCGAAACGCTGGCCATGCTGTGCCCAAGCAGTGTGGAAACGATCGCCAGCATCAGCCCCCAGAAAAGCCCCTCTGCGGGCACGCTCTGCGGTACGCCCATCACAAGCGCCGTGACGATCATCCAAAACAGCGTGAACGAGTACAGGATCATGGTATAGCTGACAGCGCTCATATTCTCGCGCGCCTTGCGCCCGCACAGCACGTACAGCGCTTCGGTCACCGCGGCAAACAGCGCGAACATGTTTCCGCTCAGGCGGCCGAATCCACCGCCGAGGTTGCAGACTACCACGCCCGCCGTTGCGATCACCAGCCCGATCAGCGCGCCTCTGGTGGTTTTCTCCTTCAAAATCAAGGCTGAAAACAATACCGTGAGCAGTACGTAGGTACCAAGGATCGTCGACGCGGCAAACGCGTCGGTATACACCAGCGAAAGCGCCCAACCGTTGAGGTGGAAGGCCAGCAGCGTGCCCGCAAGCGCGCTGATCCAGAACGAACGCCTGGGAACGCTGAAAATCTCTTTTCTGTATTTGGGATTCAAAAAGGTGATCCCCGCCATGATGACCACGGTAAACGCCAAACGGAACACGTTGAGCCACAAAGCGTTCAGACCCGTGAGGAAGCCCAACCTGTAAAAAAGCGGCGAGAACGAGATCCCTACCACACAAACCGTGATTGCCAGATACCCTTGAAACATCCGGTTGCCGCCTTGCATTGCCATCCTCGCGTCCCCTATCGTAAAGGTATAAGGTGCAGTATACGCGCAGCCGCTTCGCCCGTCAACGGCTTGACGCATATCGGCGGACGGCATATAATAACAGATGTTCCTGAAGTGTGCGCCAGCGTCTAGTTTTTACCGACACTTCACAAATGGAACTTGCGTTCATTCACGGATGTCAGGCCCCCGTAGCAATACGTCAGGGGAAGGCAAATGTGTGTGACAGAGTACCAACCTGCTTATACATAGCGGGTGAAAAACGTGACGCAGCCGCACTTTGGGATTATTTTTTGCCTATTTGCCTTTGAAGGAGAGCCCCTATGCCCAACCAAACCCCCGGCAGCCGGGACGTGGCCCGCGCCGCAATACTGATGAGCATGACCCGCACGCGCGAAGAAGAAATGCAGATGAAGAAGACGCTCCTGCTGCAGGAGATACAAGCAGCTGCCGTCGATTTCGGCGGCGAATTTGTGCCGTCCATCATCCGCATTGTTGAGCGCACGGTTGTCGCCGCCAAGCGCGAGGGACTGATCAACGAAAGCCACCTGGAAGAGGGCGGCGTAGCCGGAGCTGCCAGAGAAGCGCTCAGTCAGATCACCACCAAGGCGCTGGGGATGAACGTCGGCGGCAAAATCGGCATCGCGCGGCACAAAGACCATGTCGCGGTCGCGGTGTATTTTGGCATCGGGCTTGGGCATCTGGATGAAATCTGTATTGGATTGGGGCACCGCGCGATATGACGGACAAGCACATTACCATCGCCATCGACGGACCCGGCGGCGCCGGAAAATCCACCGTGGCTGATGAGGTTGCCAAAAAATTAGGGATTCTGCATTTAGACACGGGCGCTATGTACCGTGCCTTTGCCTTTCAGGCGTTATCGGAGGGCATCGATCCCTCCGACGAAGCGGCTTTGACCGAGCTGGTCGGCCGAACCCAAATTGATGTGGAACTGCTGGAAAACGGCGTACAGCGCACGCTGGTCAACGGCGTCGACGTTACCGACAAAATACGGACGCCGGAAATATCCTTTGCGGCGTCCACAAGCTCCAAATGCGGCGCGGTGCGCCGGTTTATGGTGCAAAAGCAGCAGGCGCTTGCCAAGACCCGCTCCATGATACTGGATGGGCGCGATATCGGCACCAAGGTGCTGACGGATGCAACCCTGAAGGTTTTCCTGACCGCAACGCCGCAGGAGCGCGCCAAACGGCGCTATGAGCAGATGCTGGCGGCCGGGCAGCCCGCCGATTACCAACAGGTGCTTTCAGACGTGATCGCGCGCGATCATCAGGATTCCACCCGGAAGATCGACCCGCTGCGGCCCGCGGAAGATGCCGTGATTGTAGATAATACCGATTTCGTACAGGCGCAAACGGTTGCCGCCATTCTCAAGCTCCTGGAGGACAGACTATGAAGGATTCCGTCGCCAGGCCAAACCGTTTCTCCCTGTTGTATGCGCTGGTCGTGGGCATTGCGGCCGTTTTATTCCGTACCTTCGTTCCCGTCAAGTATCACAACATCGAGCGCGCCAAGCTGGACGCGCCCTATATCCTGATCGCCAACCACCTGTCGATGATCGATCCGGTCATCATCGGTTATGGCTGCCGCAAGTACCAGATTCGGTTTCTGGGCAAGGCCGACCTGACCAAAAACCCCATCCTGCGGTTTTTGTTCGGGCGCATCCATATGATCTCCGTTCGCCGCTACAATACCGATATGAAGGCCCTGCGCGCATCCTTGCAGGTGCTCAAGGACGGAAACGTTTTGGGCATCTTCCCCGAGGGCACACGCTATAAGGAAGGCGTCATGGAGGACATGGAAGGCGGCATCGGGATGATCGCCCTGCAGTCAGGCGTACCCATTCTGCCAGCCTACATCCAGCAAAAGCCGGGTCTGTTCCGTACAACGCATTGTTATTTCGGTGAGGTATTCACGGTTTCGGATCTAAAGGCCAAGGGTATTAATAAGGATACGGGTCAGGAAGTTCTGCAGCGCATCCGCGAAATTTACCGGAAATTTGTGCGGGATACCGCGCAAACGCAGGAATAATCACTGTTTTTTCGCTTTTTATCGGAAAAATAGAAGGAATTTGCAAGTTTGAACCGAATATAAAGACTGATTACCCGTATGGAGGTTTTTCAATGCCGATACGCACGGCAAAATACGCTGGCTTCTGCATGGGAGTCCAGCGCGCTGTGGATGAGGCAATGAAGGCTTCCGAGCAATACGGCAGCATCGTGACCATCGGCGAGCTGGTACACAACCCGCAGGTGATTGAGCTTCTGGAAACCAAGGGTGTCAAAGCGGTGGATACGGCGGCGGAGGCTTCCGGGCAAACTGCGGTCATCCGCAGCCACGGCGTAGCGCCGGCGGTGTATGAGGAGCTTGAAACAGAGGGCTGTGTGACGCTCGACCTGACCTGCCCCTTCGTCAGAAGGCAGCACGAAATTGTCAGCCGGTATTCACACGACGGCAAAACGGTCATCCTGGCGGGTCAGCCGGATCATCCCGAAGTGATCGGGACCATCGGCTGGTGCCGGGGCCGGGTGTACACCGTGGCAAGCGCCCAGGAGGCAGAAGCCCTGCCGGAAATGGACGAAGCGCTGCTTGCGGCACAGACCACCTTCCCGCCCGAACGCTGGGCCAGTATCCTGCCCGTGATCCAGCGCAAAGTCAAGCACCTGACGGTCGAAGACACCATTTGCACCGCCACGGCGCAGCGGCAGGACGAGGCGCGCAAACTCGCGGCCGAGGTAGACGCCATGCTCGTATTGGGCGGCAAAAAAAGCGCCAATACGCAAAAGCTCTACGAAACGTGCAAGGCGATTTGCCCGCGAATATTGCTGATAGAGTCCGCAGACGATATTCCCGCGGACTTTGCAGATATTCATTCCGAAATCATTGGAATAACCACCGGCGCAAGCACTCCGGATTGGTTACTGAAGGAGGTTGTCACACGCATGACAGACAATGAACAAATGGACCAACAAGTACCCGTTGAAGAGACGGAAGAAAACAGCTTTATGGCAGATGTCGAAGCCACGCTGGTGAAGATCCGGCCGGGCCAGACTGTCACTGGTACTGTTGTACAGATGACAGATGACGAAGTCTGTGTCAACATCGGTTTCAAATCCGATGGGCTGATCAAACGCGAAGACCTGGTCACCGAGGACGTGAAAATGGGCGACGAGATCGAAGTCGAGGTCGTGAAAGTCAACGACGGCGACGGAAACGTGCTCCTGTCCCAGCGCAATATCCTCAAGCGGAAAGCCTTTGCGAAACTTGTTGAAAAGTTTGACAATGACGAATACGTGGAGGGCGTAGGCAAGGAAGTCGTCAAAGGCGGCCTGATCTGCGACGTGGACGGTATTCGCGCGTTTGTACCGGCGTCTCAACTCTCCAATCGTTACGTGGAAAAGATCGGCGAGTTCATTGGGCAGACCCTGACCCTGAAAATCATCGAGCTCGACGAGCAGAAACGCCGCATCGTTGCCAGCCGCAAGGCTGTCATGAAGGCCGAAGAAGCCGAAAAGAAGACCGAAGCCTGGGCTTCGCTTGAAGAAGGCGCGGTCGTTAAGGGCATCGTTCGCAGGCTGACCGATTTCGGCGCGTTTGTGGATATCGGCGGCGTAGACGGTTTGATTCACGTGACCGACCTCAGCTGGTCGCATGTCAAGCATCCGTCCGAGATCGTGCATCCGGATCAGGAAGTGGAAGTCAAAATCCTCAACCTCGATCACGAGCGCGAGCGCATCCAGCTTGGCCTCAAGCAAATGCAGCCCAAGCCCTGGGACGTCGCCCCGCAGAAGTACCCCGAAGGCTCCGTTGTGGTCGGCAAGGTCGTCCGCATCACCACCTTCGGCGCGTTTGTGGAGCTGGAACCCGGTGTGGATGGCCTGGTGCACATCAGCCAGTGCGCAACAACCCGCATTGATAAGGTAGAGGATGCCGTAACCGTTGGCGACGAAATCAACGTGAAGGTGTTGAGCATCGATCCGCAGGCCAAGCGCATCAGCCTGAGCATCCGTGCCCTGTTGGAAGACGAAGCGCCCAAGCCCGCGCAAAGCGCTGCCCAGCCTGAGGCTGTTGATGAAATCGTTCCGGTTGATATCGAAGCCGTAGGCAAGCAGCTGGAAGAGGACGCCCAGAAGGAAGAAGCCAAGGAAGAAGCCGTGGCTGAAACCGAAACCCAGGAAGAAGCGGACGAGAAGCCCAAGAAAAAAGCGCCTGCCAAGAAAGCCGCGAAAAGCGACGACACGCAAGAAGAAACCGAGGCCTAACCTCTGTTACACATCACGGGGCTGCCGTAAGGGCAGCCCCGTTTTTAACCTATCAGGGAGGTATTCCTATGCCGGAAACCATCACTTCTGCACAGAGGGACGCTCTGCTGCAAACCTTGTCCATACGATTTGCGGATACCGCGCGCCTGCACCCGGCTCTCCGCTGGGAGCAGGTGAAAACCAAGCTGGAGGCCGCACCGGAAAGGCTTGCGGCGCTGCATGCCATGGAGGCGACCGGCGGCGAGCCGAATGTCGTTCCCGATCCCGAGCATCCGCAGGATATCGTATTCATGGACTGCGCGGCGGAAAGCCCTGCTGGCCGCCGCAGCGTATGCTACGATGAAGACGCGCGCCTGTCGCGCAAGGCAAACGCGCCGGCAGACAGTGCCGAGCACATGGCGGAAACGATGGGCATCACGCTTTTGTCCCAAGCACAGTACCGCGCGTTGCAGACGCTGCTGGATCTGGATCTGAAAACGTCCAGCTGGGTACGAACACCCCAGAATATTCGAAGCCTCGGCGGCGCGTTGTTTTGCGATAAGCGCTACGGGCAGGTATTTCTATATCACAACGGCGCAGACAGCTATTATGCCAGCCGTGGGTTCCGGGGGTTTCTTATACTGTAATATTCGTTGTTTCAGGCCCTGGAACGTGCTATACTATACGTCATGCTCATAGACGCATCCACGCGCCATCTTCCAAATACTGGAGGGTTCTCTTTGACCAACTGGCTTTTCAGACATTTCATCAAATCCCCGGACGACCTTGCCGATCGCGGCGTACGCGCGGCGTACGGAACGCTTGGCAGCGTGACGGGGATTATTGTCAATGTGCTGCTGGCAACGCTTAAGTTTGTTGTCGGAACGCTGTCGGGCTCGCTGGCCGCCACAGCGGACGCCGTGAATAACCTGTCGGACTCGGCAGGATCGCTGATGGCGCTGATTACAGTGCGCATGGCCGTCAAACCCAACGACGACTCTCACCCCTTCGGCCATGGCCGTATGGAGTACCTTGGCGCGCTTGCGGTGGGCGTGATTATCCTGATCGCCGGCGGAAAGCTGTTCTACGAAGGCATCAAAAGCGCCATCTCCCCCGCCGCGCTGAACGTAAGCCTGGTGCTGCTGAGCCTGATGGCGGCGTCCATCCTGGTCAAGTTCTGGCTGTATTTCTATTACCGCAGAATCGCGCGGCTGATCAACTCTAAAACCCTGTTCGCCGCCGCCAAGGATAGCCTGTCCGATATGCTGGCAACCGGCGCGGTCGTGATCAGCATGCTTTTGCAGTGGATATTCGGCTGGCGGATTGACGGATACATAGGCGTGGTGGTTGCGCTGTTTGTTTTAAAGACCGGGTTCGATGTCTGCAAGGATACCATCGACAGCCTCTTGGGCGGGAAATCCGACCCGACCCTGGTGCGTGATATCAAGCGAATTATGCTGCAGTACGATGAGATTTCCGGCCTGCACGACCTGATTCTCCACGATTACGGTCCCGGCCGCTGCATCGCCTCGGTACACGCGGAGGTCAGCGCGTCCGGCGATATTGTGGCCATTCATGAGGTGATCGACCGGGCGGAGCGCGACCTGAAGGATCAGCTGGGCATCGAGGTTTGCATTCATATGGACCCTACCGTGACCGACGATCCCAAGATCAACGCCCTGCGCAAAAAAATCTCCGCCTTTTTGAAATCACAGGACGAGCGGCTGTCGCTGCACGATTTCCGCGTGGTACCCGGCGAAAAGCAGATCAACCTGGTGTTTGACTGCCTTCTACCCAACGAAGAGATCGATAAAGAGCAGCTTTACACAGCGCTTCAGGCGTTTGTCAAGCAGCTCGATCAACGCTATGCGCTTGTGGTGCAGTTCGATACGGATTTCACATAATTTGACGGGCGTTGGTTGTTCATCCGGCTTGCTTAGAAGACCTGCGTTGCAGGATGCAAAAGCGTCAAAACGGGGTCGCTTACCCTAGGGTAAGCGACCCCGTTGCCATCCTTTGGCTTACAACGCAGATTCAGTTTCTGAACAGCCCTTTATTTTGCCTTGTGGCGGAGCAGCCGGTAGTACCGGTCGTTATCGGCATGCATGACAAGCACTTCCAGTTCCTGGTCGCCCATCACGGTGTTGCGGCCCTCGGCATAGAGGGCGTCCACCTGTTCCTTCACGCTCTTGACCAGATCGTCCTGCTTGTTGACACGATGCGCGCCCTTGAGGCGGAAGAACGCGTTCATCCAGTGCGCGACGCCCGCAAGTCCGGAATGACTGTCCACGGATACTGTCGGCGGACGGTTCAAAATCTTCGTCGTGTTGAAAATGTTATAGATTTCCTCGTCCTTAAGCATGCCGTCGGCGTGGATGCCCGCGCGGGTGACGTTGAAATGCCTGCCGACAAACGGCTGCCGGGGGCTGATTTCAATGCCGATCTCTTTTTCCATGTATTCGGCAATTTCCGTCACAACTGTCAGGTCCATGCCGCCGGTTGAGCCGCGCAGCGCCTGATACTCAATCGCCATCGCTTCCAGCGGGCAGTTGCCCGTGCGCTCCCCGATGCCCAGCAGCGAACAGTTCACGCTGGAGCAGCCGTACAGCCACGCCGTTCCCGCATTGGAAACCACGCGGTAGAAATCGTTATGACCGTGCCACTCCAAGAGCTCGCTTGGGATCTGCGCATAGTGGTTCAGGCCGTAAATGATGCCCTGCACGCTTCTGGGCAGCGCCGCGCCGGGATAGCTGACGCCGTAGCCCATTGTGTCGCAGGCGCGAACCTTGACGGGGATGCCGCTCTGCTCGGAAAGATCGTTGAGCTTCTCTGCAAACGGCAGCACAAAGCCGTAAAAGTCGGCGCGGGTGATGTCCTCAAAGTGGCAGCGCGGGCGAATCCCCTTTTCCATGGCCGCTGTGACGATTTTCAGGTACTGGTCCATGGCCTGAGCGCGCGTCATTTTCATTTTTTTGAAAATATGATAATCGCTGCACGATACCAGAATACCGGTCTCCTCCACGCCCGCCGCCTTGACCAGATCAAAATCCGCCGGATTGGCGCGAATCCAGGTGGTGATTTCCGGAAACTTGAGGCCCAGCGCCTGGCATTTTTCCAGCGCCTCCCGGTCTTTATTGGTGTAGACAAAGAACTCGCTCTGGCGTACCAGGCCGTTCTCTCCCCCAAGTCTGGAAAGGAGCTTGAACAGATGCACGATCTGTTTGACCGAGAACGGGCTTACGCTCTGCTGGCCGTCGCGGAAGGTGGTATCGGTCATCCAAATCTCGTCGGGCATATTGGGGGGCACCAGACGGTTGTTGAACGTTACCTTGGGGATTGTGTCGTAATCATAGATTTCGCGGTATAAATTGGGTTCCGCAACATCCTGCAGATCATACTGGTATTTGGACTGCATCAACTGATTGTTTCGCTTGTTGAACTCGATCATACGCGGCTACTCCCTTTCCCGAACTGCTCCGGATTTGTCAATAAAATGTGGATAACGCCGGAATAACCCTCTGTTTTTGTGGAAAACCTATGGAAAACGGTAGGGAAACCAGTGGATTGCCGCTCCCAGGTTTTCCGTATTGCTGTGGAATTTGCCTTGTGCAGGCCGGCAAACAGTGACAGGAATTCAGTTCTGAGCATCTTCACGATATGGAAAAGCAAGTGGAAACGTTATGGGTAGGAATCAGTCGGTCAGCCCTTCCGCGAAATTTCGGATGCGCCTGACGCCCTCCAGGAGGTTTTCCATCGACAGGGCGTAGGTCAGGCGGCAAAATCCAGGCGCATAGAACTCGGCTCCGGGTACGACGGCAACCTTCTCCTGCTCCAGCAGCATTTCGGCGAAGGTGGAACAGCTGTCGACCTCCTTGCCGTCTTTCTTTTTGCCGATCAGCTTTTTCACGTTCATCATGACATAGAACGCGCCATCGGGCTTCAGGCAGGAAATGCCCTCGATTGCGTTGAGGCCTTCCACCAGCGCGTCTCTGCGCTGCTTAAAGGCTTCGCACATCACGTGTACAGGCTCCTGGTCCATGGTCAGCGCCGTTATGGCCGCGTACTGGGCGGGGGTGTTGGGCGCGGAGGTCGCCTGGCTCTGGCAGGCGGCGATCGCTTTCATCACATCCTTGGGGCCCGCCGCATAGCCGATGCGGAACCCGGTCATGGCGTAGGTTTTGCTGACGCCGTTGATGGTGATGGTCCTCTCCTTCACCTTTTCGCCAAGGGTGGCGATGGAGATATTCTTCTCGCCATTGTAGAGCAGGTGCTCATAGATTTCATCGGTGATAATATAAAAATCGTGCTTTACGGCCAGGTCCGCCAGCGCCTGTAAATCGGCAAGCCCCCAGCAGCTACCGTTGGGGTTGGAGGGCGAGGTCAGCATGAACGCCTTGGTTTTTCCGGTGATTGCAGCTTCGATCTGCGAGGGCTTGAGCACAAAATTGTCCTCTTCGGTGGTTTGCGCAAATACCGGAACACCGCCGCACATTTTGACCATTTCAGGATAGCTCACCCAGCATGGCGTAGGGATAATCACTTCGTCGCCGTCATCAATCAGCGCAAAAAAAGCATTGAAAATAGAATGCTTGGCACCGTTGGAGACCACGATCTGGCTGATATCATAGTCAAGGCCGTTCTCAGCCAGCAATTTCTGCTGGATCGCTTTACGGAGTTCAGGCGTACCGGAGGCGGCTGTATAACGGGTTTTCCCCGTATCCAAAGCGGTTTTAGCGGCGTCGCGAATCGCGACCGGTGTATCAAAATCCGGCTCTCCGCTTGCAAATCCGATGACCTTTTCTCCCGCAGCTTTCATCGCGGTAACCTTTGCGTTCAGCGCCAGCGTAGCGGATGGCGCAATCCCGGCAGCTTTCCTGGAAATTCCCAAAGCCATATTGAATCCCTCCTGTCGGTCTGCAGTGATTTTCATACATTTTACACCTTGTGGCTTGTATAAAAACAATTCGCATTATACCATGGAGGTATGTATTGCGTAAAGAACTATACGTTTCAGAGCAATACATTTTGGTTACAATATTTCGAGAGGTGATTAATTATGCGACTAACATTCAAAAAGGCAATCGGTATCCTGTTGGCGGTCCTTTTGGTGACCACCATTTTTGTGACTGGTATTGCGGACGACGACAAGTACGAAAACGACGACGATCGTTACGAAGACAGCGACCGTTACGCAGACGACGACCGCTACGCAGACGACGACTCGGACTCCAGCCCGGACCGTACCGAGGACAGCGAGTACAAGGACGATACCCGCATTTATCTGGCTGACTATTATGCGGGAACCAAGCTTGATCTGGAACAGTACCAGGGCAAGGTCGTGATCATCAACTACTTTACGGAATGGTGCCCCTACTGCATGGAAGAGATGCCGGACTTCAAAAAAGTGCTGGACACCTACAATCCGGAATCGCTCGTTGTGCTGCTCGTGCATCCCTGGGACGGCGAAGACGCGTCCAACTCCGCTTCTGTAGTAGAACGCTTCGGCCTGCAGGCTGCAACCGTGATTGAGGATGAGGATTTCGCGCTCACCAGCGCGATCGGCGTACCCGGATACCCCACCACTGTGGTTGTCGACCCGTCTGGATACGCAAGCTACGCCATGGCAAGCAAGATAGATTTTGAAACCATCGCAAACGTTCTGGATACCCTGGGCGTGGCCAAGGCCGGAGAAGCGCCGTCCATCTTCACCACACCCGCTCCCGCAGGCAGCACCGCGCCCGATACCACCTCAGGAGCCACACCGTAACCTGAAAGGACGAATGTTTTGTTTGCCGAAAGTGTAGAACAACTCTCCCTCTGGGCGATGTTTTTAGGTGGTCTGGTCGCCTTTGTATCCCCCTGTGTGCTGCCGATGCTGCCCGTGTACACGCTCTATCTGGTCGGCAGCGCCGACGATGGCAAGAAGAACGCCTGGACCGGCGTACTCCTGCGCAGCCTGGGGCTTGCATTGGGATTCATCCTGTTATTTACGCTCATCGGCGCGGGCGCCGGGCTGATTGGCGGCGTCATCAAGAATGCCGACCGGGGTACCCTGAACATCGTCACCGGTGTACTGATGATCGTGTTTGGGCTCTGGACAGCCGAATTTCTGCACTGGAAGGGCGTTAACGCGCCCAAATGGGCGGGAAAGATGGGCTCGCTCCGGCCCAACGGGTTTTTCTCGGCGCTTCTGTTCGGTATCGTCATCGCACTGAGCTGGACTCCCTGCCTGACGCCGATCCTCGCCAACGCGCTGATTCTGGCCGCTTCAAGCGCCACTATGAGCACGGGCATGCTCTCGCTCGCGGTGTTCGCGCTTGGGCTTGCCGTGCCGATGCTCATCTTCATTGTGCTCTACCAGTGGCTCAAGCAGGCGTTTGCATGGCTGAGAGACCATCAGCCGCTGCTGCGCCGTATCGGCGGCATCCTGATGGTCGTATACGGCCTGTACCTCATACTGACCGGAATTCTTTAAACGAAGTTTGTATTTTCAGGATGACCGCCTATTATACGCGTACATTCACCCGTATGATAGGCGGTCATCGCGTTGTTTTTTTGGTAATTTTCAGCTTGCTGAACAAACGCAGCTGCTCGCCGTGTTCAGCGAGGATTTATTCATAAATCCCCAATGGCAACGATAGCGTCGTCAGCCTGTGCCGGAATCTTGGTTGCGTTACTGCCACGGCACTTTCGGCAGGCTGATGATCGCGTACTTGATGCAAATTGCGTGATTGCAGGATCAGCGAATGAAGTCGCACACATCCGTAGCGAGCACACCGTGCTCGCCGTATTCTTTTGCGGCGGCCTCCCCTGCCAGCCCATGCAGGGCGCAGGCGGTTTGCAGCAGGCGAATGCCATGCAAACCGTAGGCTTCTCGCCCCGCAAGCAGAGCGCCGAGGATGCCAGCCAGCGTATCGCCGCTCCCGGCCTTGGCCATGGCGGGCGTACCGAAGCGGCTGATGGCTTCGCCATCCTGCGCGATTAGAACACTGGTCGCGCTTTTCAGCACAATGCTGCCTCCATAACGCGCGCGCAGCTCCCGCGCCGCCCTGGCTTGTTCCAGTTTGACCTGCTCTGTCGGCCAGCGCAATAGCCGGGCCGCCTCCCCAAGATGCGGTGTGAGCACCACACCATCCGGAAAGCGAAGGGACTGCGACAGAAATTCATCCTGATATTTTGCCAGACCATTCAGCGCGTCGGCATCCAGCACCGCAGGCAGATCACGCGAGCACAGATATTGTATCAGCCGTTCGATCAGGCGGGACACCGCGTGGCTTTTCCCAAGGCCGCATCCGGCGATCAGCACATCCGCCTTTAAAAGTGCGGGCTCCAGAACGCTCCAGGGTGTTTCGTCCGGGAGGGGCAGGCTGGTGGCGCAGGGGCAAATGGATAGAACGGTTTGCGCAATGCTCCTTGGGCAGGCGACCGTGACCATGCCCGCACCCGCGCGCAGTGCGGCCAAGGCGCTGATGCCCGCCGCGCCCGGCATGGCGAAGGAACCCGTGATTGCCAGAAGCTTGCCATAGCTGCCCTTATGCGTGTTTTTACGGCGCGGAGACCGGATGACATCCTCCGCTTCCATGACCAAAAAGCCCCTGGCATCGTCATACCCTGCGGGAATGCCGAGATCGCCAACGGTGATCTCGCCGCAGAAATCCGGCCCGTCCCCCAGGTACAATCCGTTCTTTGGTCGGTGAAACGTGACGGTTACATCAGCCTGTACAACCGTACCGCCTTGCGGCGCATACCCGGTTTCTCCGTCCAGGCCGCTGGGAATATCGACGGCAACCACAGGCAGATCACCTGCGTTCAGCTCTTCTGCCAACGCAAGCGCCGCGCCGGACAGCGGACGCGATAAGCCCGTGCCCAAAAGCGCATCGATAGCGCATACACAGTCGGCCGGAATAGTCGGCGCAGTTTCACCGACTGTTACAAATTCCACACGATTTCCGTATGCCCGGAGCCTATCGGTTTGCTCCGCCGTTTCGGGCGACTGCTGGCCCGCAAGCTGATAGACCACGCATTGCAGGGTTTCATACCGCGATAAAAGAATGCGCGCTGCCGCCAGCCCGTCTCCTCCGTTGTTTCCGGTTCCGCAAAGAGCCAGCAGCTTTGCGCCATGCCAAAGATATGGCATACAGGCGTCGGCTACGTGCCCGGCGGCCCGCTCCATCAGCGTCAGGCTTTCTGTTTTCGTTTCCTCCATGAAGCGCTGTTCAATGCGTTTCATGGCGGATGGTGTGATCGTATACAGCATACGCTACTCCAGCACGCACACGGCGGCGGCGATGCCCCCGTCGTGCGTGATGCTCAGAAACGAGCTTTGCGCGCCTTTCAGGCGCATTGCCTCGACCGCTTTTACGGACAGGGCGTAGGTCGGACAGCCGCGCTCGTCGTGGGCGACCCCGATATCCGAAAGTGCGACGCCGCCTGACAGGCCGACGCCCAGCGCCTTTAAAAACGCTTCCTTGGCGGCGTACATGCCCGCAGCGCTTTGGGCGCGCGTTTTATCACGCAGATACTCGCGCTCCTCCTGCGTATAATAGCGGTTTAGGAATCCATCGCCCTTTTGCAGCGCTTTTTCGATGCGCTCCACCTGGCAAACGTCGATGCCAAGCCCAATCATCGCTTGCCCCCAAGCCAGGCGGCGTTGGCAATCGCGCGGGCGGTGACCTCCGCCGCGGCGGCGCATAGCTGGATCATATTCACATCCGCGTTCACGCGTCCGGTAGCCAGGGCAAACACGGTATCGCCGTCGGCCTGGGTATGCACGGGGCGGATGGCCCTGGCCATGCCGTCGTGTGCGCAGGACGCGACACGGTTGGCCTGGGGCTTGGTCAGCATCGCGTCGGTTGCGACCACCACCAGTGTGGTATTCCCCCGTTCGGGGATTTTCAGGTGTTCGGCTGCGGGCGCAGTACCCAGTAAAAGTCCCTCGCAGGGTATGGGCTTGCCGTCGCTCAGGCGGCCGCAGGCAAGCACCTTCCCGGTGTGGGGGTGGTACACGTCCCCGCCCGCATTTACACAGGCAATCGCTCCGATGGTCACGCCGTCGGGCAGGGTGATGCTGGCTGTGCCTGTGCCGCCGAACACCGGCGTTGCACCCGGTACAAATTTGCCGATGGTTGCGCCCGTACCCGCGCCATACGCGCCCTGCTGCACGCTTTTGTGCGCAGTCTTGCAGGCTTTGTAGCCCATGTCCGCGTCCGGCCGCACGGTGCCGTCGCCAGCCATCAAGTCAAACAGTACTGCAGCAGGCACAATCGGCACGCAAAACGAGCCGACCTCGTACCCGGTTCCGGTTTCCTCCAAAAAGCGCATCACGCCGCCTGCGGCATCCAGGCCGAAGGCGCTGCCGCCGGTCAGCATGACGGCGTTTGCCTTTTCAACAGTCGCCTCGCTGCGGGTAAGGCTGATTTCCCGCGTGCCGGAAGCCGCGCCGCGCACATCCGCGCCGATTACAGCACCTTCGCCGCCGCAGAGCACTACAGTAACGCCCGTCAGCGCCTTTTTGTCCTGCGCCTGCCCTACGCGGATGCCATGCACATCGGTAATCGCACCTTGAAACAGCGGTTTTGCCACGTTGCATCTCTCCTATCGTTCAAAGAGCGTATGGGTTTCAGTTGTGATAGAAAGAATTTCGTCAGACAGTTTCCGGTTTCCTGCCAAGCACCAGCGCTGTTGCCTGTGTTAAGGAGTCGCATACGGGATGCCCGGTCAAAAGCAGCCGATTCCGGCTCATGTGCCCGCGCGCAATCAGCACACAGCCCATACCAAGGCTATCGGCCACATCGGCGTCGTGTGTGGTATCGCCCAGCAGCACGCAGTCGGTCGGATCAGTGTTCGTTTCCAAAAGCCATGCCCTGGCGAGATCGGTTTTATCCGTCGCATAGATGTGTGAAAGCCCCAGCACTGCCGCAAAACGGTCGAGGATGCCCGCGTTTTCAAGCTGCTGCTTCAGGTTGTCTTCCTTGCTGGCGGACAGTACGATCTGCATACATCCGGCATCCTGAAAGCTATCCAGCGCAAACAGAGCGTCGTCAAACAGCGGTACGGTATGGCAGTTCGCAAGGTACTCGTCCATCCACGCGTTGGCGACTTGCACGAAGTTTCCTTCCGTGACCCCAGCGCGCTCGTAATACAGCCGCACCGGAAATGTGAACTGCTCGTAGTAGGTTTGAATATCCGCGACCCCCGGCAGGCCGAAACGCGGGAACACCCTGTTGCGCACGCCGATGGCATAGCGCAGGTCATCCAGCAGCGTTCCGTTCCAATCCCAAAGGATTACCCGTGGCGTCATCATTTAATACGCTTTGGCGAAATAGATGAGCTTTTTCGCCTCTTTGCCGCAGCAAACACAGGTATCGCCGATGGGGGCCTGGTCAAAGGGCATGTTGCGGCTGGTGGCGTTGGTCTCCTGCTTGATCCTGTCCTCGCAGGCGACATCGCCGCACCACATGGCCTTGGCAAAGCCGGTCTGTACAGCCTCGGTAAGTTCGTCCATGTTGGTTACTGCTTTGATTCGGCTGTCGCGGAACGCCTCCGCCTGGTCAAACAGACCCTTCTGGATATCGTCCAGAAGCGTTGTCATGCCATCCACAAGCGTGCCCAAGGCGACGGGAGCTTTTTCGCAGGTGTCGCGGCGGAAGGCCATCGCCTGATCGTTTTCAATGTCGCGGGGGCCGATTTCCAGCCGGACAGGCACACCCTTGAGCTCCCAGTCGTTAAACTTAAAGCCCGGCGATACCGTATCGCGGTCGTCCACCTTCACGCGGAAGCCCGCATCGGTCAGCGTTTTGAAAACCTCGTCGCACTTTTCAATCACGCCGCCCTTGTGCGCGGCAATGGGCACGATCACAATCTGGATCGGCGCAATGCGGGGCGGCAGGCGCAGGCCGCGCTCGTCCCCGTGGGTCATAATGATCGCGCCGATTAAACGCGTGGAAATGCCCCAGCTGGTTTCGTGCACGTATTCCAGCTTTCCGTCGCGGCTCAGGTATTGAATATCAAAGGCCTCCGCAAAGTTCGTGCCGAAGTTGTGGGTCGTGCCCGCTTGCAGGGCTTTGCCGTCCTGCATCATGGCTTCCATGCTGTAGGTCGCCACCGCCCCGGCAAACTTTTCCTTGTCGGACTTGCGCCCGCACAGCACCGGGATGGCAAGCTCCGTTTCGGCCACGTCCTGATAAACATCGAGCATCTGCAGGGTTTCTTCCTGCGCTTCCTCGGGCGTTTCGTGAATGGTGTGCCCTTCCTGCCAGAGGAACTCCGACGTACGCAGGAACGGACGCGTGCTCTTTTCCCAGCGCATCACAGAACACCACTGGTTATATTTCATGGGCAGATCGCGCCAGCTGCCGACCCATTTGCTGTACATAGCGCAGAAAATGGTCTCGCTGGTGGGGCGAATGGCCAGGCGCTCCTGCAAGGGCTCGTTGCCGCCCTGGGTAACCCAGGCCACTTCGGGCGCAAAGCCCTCCACATGCTCGGCTTCCTTGAGCAGCAGGCTTTCGGGGATCAGCATGGGCATATACACGTTTTGATGGCCCGTCGCCTTGAACCGCCTGTCCGCCTCCTGCTGGATGCGCTCCCAGATGGCGTAGCCGTATGGGCGGATGACCATGCAGCCGCGCACCGGCGCATAATCCACCAGCTCCGACTGCAAAATGACGTCCGTGTACCACTGGGAAAAATCCTCGTTGCGGGGCGTGATATGCTCCACAAACTTCTTTTCATCCTGCTTGCCCATATGCTCCTCCTTAAATAAAAAGCCTCCACCCCAAACACTTGTTGGGACGAAGGTATTCTTCGCGGTACCACCCGACTTAGAGCGAATCTCGCTCTCGCTTGATGCCCGGTAACGGCGGCAAACCGTCGGGGATTGGCCGATGCGTAGGATGCGGGGAACCCTGTTTGCCACGTGGCCGTTTTTTCAGCTTATAAAACGGCTCTCTTTACTGCGTCCGCAGGGCATTCATCCGATGTATATCGTATCACAGGGGCAGACAATTGTCCAGCCCGAGGTTTGCTTACTCGGCTTTTTTATCGCTTGCTCTGCGCATCAGCCTGGCTTTCTGGTCAAACATCATTTCATCCGCTTGCTTGATGAGCGCATCCAGGGTTTTGTACTTGCGGGAATACTGCGCCACCCCCGCGCTGACGGACAGCTCGTATGGAAATCTCCCCTCGTTGTGCAGCGCGGCCAGGTGCTTGTTGACGGATTCCAGTGCGGCATTGAGCATATTGAGTTCTCCATGCTTTGTGATCACAACAAACTCATCGCCGCCGAAACGGCAGATGAAGTCGTCCCACGTAAACTCCTCTTCCAGCACCCGCGCGACGGCGATAATCGCCTCATCACCCCGCATATGGCCGAAGTGGTCGTTGATGTGCTTGAAGTTGTTGATATCGATCATCACGACCGCGATGCTCAGCTTCTCGCGTGTCCTGTCGCGCATGAAGCGTTCAAAATATGCAAAGGACTGCCTGCGGTTATAGAGGCCCGTGAGCGTATCGGTGGTTATTTCAGCGTTCTGATAATTGATGTACAGCATCAACAGGCCGATGACCGTGAAATTCCAGATATACGTTACGTTGTAGAAAAAAGCCTGCACTGCGCCGCCCAGGATGGGGATCACGGCATAGCCCAAAATCCAGCGGTATTCCTTGACGTTCTTTGAAAGCGTGCCGGCCTCGCTGCGCACCGCTATATAACGGCGGATGACCTTGACCAAAGCGACAAACAGCAAAACAAGCGACAAAACAAACGACAGCGCCAGCAGCGAGCCCCGGTGATACATGTTGGCCGCGTCAATCCTGAAAAACCAGTTCGTAAACGGCGAAGCAGCGGCAATCAGGAAATTGATCACAACCGGAATGGCATACCACTGCATCAGCCTGCCCCGCCGATCCGTGGGAACGTTCATCACAACGTCGGCAAAGCATAAAAAGAAAAAGGACGGAAGAGGCGTGAGGATATAGTACAGCGTGGATGCCAAAACGTTGACGGTTCGAAACGCCAGGCCGGGCGAACCCACCACAAGCCAGGTGATGCCATCCAATATCAGCAGGCAAATATTGCTGACGACCATATGCTGAAAGAAGAAATATTTCTGCGATTTGTTTTCCAGGTGTCTTTGCTGATTGTCCAGATAAAATATCAGGAGAATCACGAGGGAGAAGCCATTGATCAGGATTGGCATTTCCCACATCTTCACAGTCACTTCTCCCACGCCCCGTGCCCCCCAGGTCATTATTTTTTAGCCAATCCAATGAATATGGAATGCCGATAAAACAGCGCCGGTCAAAACGCCATACGCATCGTAGCAAACCACGCCTTGCCAGTCAAGCGGTTGCGCTGTATCTATCCTGTTTCATCAGGTATTATTTTCGCTCAGGCAGGCTGCTTCTGATCGGGCTCCTGCCGCCATATTGTAAGCGTCGGCGGCTCGAAAGCCGCAAGCAGATCCGCATACGGGATATTGAGGTTCAGCCAGGCTTTCTTGAGCGATTCATCGAAAAGTATCACAGGCATACGGTCGTGATACGGGGACATCTGCTCATCGGCGGCACGGGTGAGGATGGCAAACCCGTCGTATCCGCCGCCTGTAAAGCCGCCCAGAAACTGGCCGTAGAAGCCCGCCATGTACATCAAGGGTTCATCGCTATCGGGGCGGAAGGCGTACTTATCCTTGGTCTTTTTCCCGCTGACACGCTGCCATTCAAAGAAGTGGCTGGCCGGGATGAGGCACCGGCGTTCCCGCGCGGCTTTTTGGAACATCGGAGTCACATCCGCCTTCTCGGAGCGGCTGTTGATCACCACCCCGCCGCCTCCGGCACGCGGGAAGCCCCATTTCATCGGCCGGACCGTTGGCCCGTAGCCCTGTTCGCTCAGGATCACAGGCGCGATCTGCGTGGGGAAGATTTCGCCTATGCGTACCTGATCAAACATCGGAAGCCTGCGCTTGTTGAGCTCCGTCAGGATGGCGCGAACCTTGATGTTTTCCTCTTCAGTATCAATGTAATAGCGTCCGCACATGAGGCTCCTCCTAGAAAAACAGGTTGCGGATGTCTTCCTCGGTCAGGCTGGACAGCGCGGTTTCCCCCGCAAGAACCACACGGTCGAACACGGCGCGCTTGCGCTTGGAGAGATCGGTCACCTTTTCCTCAATGGTACCCTGGGCGATCATGCGGATGACGTCCACGTCCCGCGTCTGGCCGATGCGGTGGGCACGGTCGATGGCCTATTCCTCCACGGCGGGGTTCCACCACGGGTCGTAGTGGATAACCAGATCCGCGCCCATCAGGTTCAGCCCCGTGCCTCCGGCCTTCAGGCTGATCAAAAACACCTGCCCCTCGCCGCCATTGAAGCGGTCGCAGAGCTCCTGCCGGAGTTCAGGCCGGGTCGAACCGTCCAGGTACAGGGTTTTCACACCCTCGCGGCCCAGGCGCTTGCGGATGATTTGCAGCATACCCACGAACTGCGAAAAAATCAGCAGCCTGCGCTTGTCCTCGATAGCCTGCTTTACAGTTTGAATCAGCAGTTCCAGCTTCCCGCTGGTGCCCTCGTAATCCTCCAAAAAGAGCTTGGGGTGGCAGCACACCTGCCGGAGCTTGAGCAGTATACTCAGCACCTGCATCCGCGCGCGCGGAAGCGAGCCGGACTCCAGCGCTTCGCCGACGTGGGAACGCAGGGTTTCCAGAAGCTGATTGTAGATGCGCTCCTGCTCCGGCGTCATCGCGGCGTAAAGCGATTGCTCGTGCTTTTCGGGCAGGTCTTTGAGCACCTCGGATTTGAGTCTGCGCATAATAAACGGCTTGATGCGCTCCTGCAGCTCCTCGGCGTGCTCGCTGCCGCCGTAGCGCCTGAGGAACGTCGCCTGCCTGCCCAGATAGCCGGGCAGAACAAAATCGAAGATGCTCCACAGCTCGCCCATGTGGTTTTCCATCGGCGTGCCTGTGAGCGCGATGCGCACCTGCGCGTCGATCTCCTTGACCGCCGCCGCGCCGATGGACTGCGCATTTTTCACAAACTGGGCCTCGTCCAGAATTGCAAAGCGGAACGGGATGGTCTTCATCAGCTCGATATCGCGCCGGAGCAGCGGATAGCTGGTCAACACCACATCCACAGACGAATCGTTGGCAATCTCCATCAGCTCCCGGCGGCGGTCCTCCCGCATACCGGTGACCAGGCGGATGGTCAGGTCGCTGTCAAAGCGCTTGAACTCCGCCAGCCAATGGTAGATCAGCGAGGTTGGGGTGACGATCAGGTTTTTCGCCGTGCCGGTCTTTTTCTTGGCTGCGGATAGCGCAGCGATGACCTGTACGGTTTTCCCAAGCCCCATCTCATCGGCCAGAATGCCGCCCATACGGCTTTCGAACAGCGACAGTATCCATCCTGCGCCGCGCTTTTGATAGGGCGTGAGCTTCTTGCGCAGCCGCGAGGGGATAAAGCTTTCCGCGGTTTCAGAATGCTCGGAGAAGGCTTTGGCGGTGTTTTGCACTTCCTCGGTCGCATG
>Ga0116164_10000814_pt1 | contig 25117 bp, 17 predicted proteins | sample AD_UKC109_MetaG_FD_89888 | JGI IMG/M metagenome (GOLD analysis project Ga0116164, IMG submission 89888) | Active sludge microbial communities of municipal wastewater-treating anaerobic digesters from Hong Kong - AD_UKC109_MetaG | ecosystem: Engineered > Bioreactor > Anaerobic > Digestate... | reverse complement strand
TTCTGGATTTGTTTTCTCTGGCTAGAAAATCCTTGAACCCGAAAAATCGATGAAAGTCCTGGAAGTCCTTCAGTTCGACTCTCAAATGCGCATTTATCGACAGTCTCTTACGCCCCAGGCTACATTCTTTCGCCTTTGGCGAGGCTCGCGAACATTGAAGACGCAGATGTTTTCATTCACAAATCGAGAAAATCGATAGTCTCCTTGCCCCGAGGATCTAGGAATCCAAATACCTCTTGACCTTGCTCCCCCCTAATAAAAAAGGCGAGGGCCGCGGCCCCCGCCTTGTTGGGTGCGTAGCGAATCTTACAGGAATTCGAGATCCAGGAAGATGCCCACGAAGTCGTTGGACGGCCCGATGCCGGCGATGTCGGCGATGTCGGCGGTGATGCCCAACAGCGGGGGCAGGGTGATTTGCAGGTTCGACAGGCCGCCGAGCAATTCGGGCAGCAGGCCGCCGAGCAGTTCGGCCAGCAGGCGGTTGAGGTTGGCGACGTTGGCCTGTCCGACCGCGTTGTGCAGCACGCGCAGGTCGAAGGCGATGTCGCCCAGGCCCAGGCTGATGGCGTTGTCGGTGAGGCGGATGATATCCAGCGGCACGCTCACGTCGATGGCGAAGCTCATCGCTTCCCACGGTCCCAGGGAGCCGCGATCGATCATCACGCGCATCGTGTAGGCCGGGATGTGCAACTGCGCCGTCACCGGGTCGCCCACGGCGATGGGGGCGACGGTCGGGGCGAATTCGAGATAGACGTTCATATCGTCGGGCACGTTTTCGAAGGACCAGAACAACAGCGAAATCACTTCGGCGTCCAGGAAGTCCTCCTCGACGGTGAAGTCGAGCGTGCCGGAAGCGGCGACCAGATAGAGCGCCTGGTTGAGCATATCGTCGTTGAGCGCCAGGGCGACGCCGTAGGGCGCGTCGTTGGGCGCGAACTCGGTGAACTCCGGCCGGTCGGAATCGGTGACCAGGAAGCCGTCGGGCTGGAAGTCGGTCGGCAACTTGGTCGCGGTGGTGATCAGCGTGTCCAAACCCAGAACCAGATTGCGGTCGGTGTACTCGGCGGTCGTGGGAATGAACTCGTAGGAGAACGGCGGAATGTCGATCGCCAGGGTCAGGCCGTCGAGCAGGCCGTTGACTTCGTTGACGATCAGATTGTTGAGCAGCAGGTCGTACAGCAGCGGCGAAAGCAGCTCGACGACCGTGCCGATCGTGCCGGCGATGCCCTCGGGAATCAGCGGCGAAGCGATCTCGAAATCGCCGATGGCGAAGTCGCCTTCGGTGATGTCGAACACGAGGTTGTTTTCGTTGTCGACGCTCAGGTTCGCCAGCAGGTCGGCGTACAGACCGTTGATCGTCAACTCGATGTCGAGGAAGCCCAGCAGCGACATTTTAATGTAAACGTCGTTGCCCAGCAGCGTCAGGTTCAGCGCGTCCTGCACGCTGGCCAGGTTGATGTCGATGTTGCCCAGCACGGCTTCTTCGATTTCCACCAGCGCTTTGAGTTGCGGATCGGCGGCGACTTCGGGCGCGAGCAGGCCGCCGATGTCCAGGCCGTCCAACGCGGTCGAGAGCACGCCGGAGATCGCGGCCAGCCCGCGATTTTCCAGGTCGACCAGCAGCGCGTCTTCCACCCGTTCGGCCAGGGCCTGCGCCGTGCCCTGAAACACGGTCACGCGATCGGCGGCGACGATGTCGTCGGCCGTGGTCGCGGTGACGACGATGGCGGCGGCGAGGTCGTCTTCAAAGAGCGTGACCTCGGTGGAGAAATTTGCGCCGTTGAGCGCGATCGTGCGGCCGTTGATCGTCAGCGACGACAGGTCCGGTCCCTGGTAGGTGCCGGTGACCGTCACCGCGCCCGCTGGGAAGAATTCACCGTCGACCGGCGAGGTGATCTTCACCGCCGGGTAGTTGCCGGGATCTTCCCAGGGCGGAGTCGGCTCGCCCTGTTCCGGATACGAGTAATCGCGATCCTTGATCGGATACGGCGGTTCCGGATCGGTTTCGATCTCCACGCAGGCGGAGGCGAAGGTCAGCAAAATCAAGGCAATCAACAAGGAAAGAAAGGTGCCGCGGGATTTGATAGCGGTCATGAAGCACTCCTCGACGTTAGGCGCCCCGAATATATTAATTTGCATACAATTATCACGGATCGCCAACGAGGCTCAAGGGCAATTGCGTTGAAAAACAATAAAATGTTGCGATGATCAGAAGCGGATCGTGCGGTAGGCCGCGACGATGTCCTCGCCGAATTCGGGCGAGATGCACAACATCTTTTCGTAAGCGAAACCGTTGTCGGCGTACTGCTCACGGTCGAGGATGTAACCGAGCCATTCGTTGCCCAGGCCGATCAACACCTGCGCGTCGCCGCCGAGGGCTTCGCGGATCTGCAAACCCAGGTGCGGCGACATCTCGCCGGGCAGGGTGCCCAGGCGCAGCGGGCCCAGTTTCACGGCGGTGATCTGCACGGGATAGCCCTGGCCCTCCAGCGGGTAATCCATGCTCAGCAACCCCATGACCTTGGCGAAGCGGTAAATGAAATTCTTCGGATGCACGATGATGGTGCGCGATTGGATTTCGATGTCGTCGAATTTCACTTCAGTCATTTGGTCGTCGAGCAGGGCCATGGTTTTATCGGCCAGGACGTCGCCGAACTTCGTCGCCCATTCGAAATTCTGGCCCGAGCCTTCCGGTCCGATGTGCTCGTCGCGCCAGTGAATCGAGGGCTGCACCGACGCGCCGATCGAACCGTTGACGAACATGGGCAAGCCGCCGGCCTGTTCCAATCGCTGATAGAAGCGGCCGACCCAATCGGCGGAGGCCAGCTTGTTGGGCATGTCTTCGGTCGTCGGGTGGCAGGCCCAGTTGGTCAAGGTGCCCAACGTCTTGCCGTCACGGCCGACGAACCTTAACAAAGTGATGCGCCCGTCGAGGTTGCGGTCGGGCCATTGGCCTTCGTGAATGTTGTAGTGCAGGTCGTTTTCCTCGCCGAGGGCGTAAAACACGCGCGCCGGTTGCCGCTGTCGGTAGGCCTGCCAGGCGGCCTCGACGGCGGCCTGCTTGACCATGTTCATGTACGCTTCGCTGCGGCCGGAGTTGGCCGGGATCGCCGTGCCCCACAGGCCGACGGTGTCGGGGCTGTGATGGGTGTGGGTCGAGGCGACGATCACGCCGTTGCGGTCGATCTTCAGTTTGGTCGCCACCGCGTCACGGATCGCATCGATGTCGCCGCCGAACAGGCCGACCAGATCGGTCTCGATGAGCACCAACGCCCGCGATCCCTTGAGCAGGAAGAAGGCGGTCGCGTACAGCGGATCGTGCGTGCCCTGGCTCAGGCGCGTGTTTTTCATCGAGCCGACGTACACGCCGTAACCGCCCAGGGGAATCGACTCGGTCGGCGAGATGTCCAGCCGCGCCGCGCCGAAGAGGAAGTCGGCGGATTGCGGCGGTTCGTTCACCGCCGGGGAGACGGACGCCGGATCGAACGGCGAGGGCTCGTGGCGCAGATCCTGCCGCATGGCGCAGGCCGAGAGCGTCAGGGTCAAAATCACAAACGTCGTCAGCAACCAAAGACGCGAGCGAGCGAACATGCCTTCCTCCCGGGTGAAGGTGTTTCCAACATAATAGCCACTATTGTACTCTGATCCAGGCGGAATCCATCGTTACCGCGTTATCCGGCGCGACAGTCACCGAACCTTGCCATCTCCATTTTTTAACCCAGGATTTCCCGGGGATCGGTTGCCAGCCCTCTTGCGGGCTGATTTCCAGATCGATGACGTTTCCCCGACGCGCAAGACGATACGTTCCGGCGACGATCCCCGCGACATCGTCGGCGCCGGCGCAAAAACGTCCGTCCACGACGACTTCCTCTTTTAAGGCGACCGTATCCGGGAGCGGCGGTGAGAACTCGAAGGTGACGCTGTGCCGGTCATTGAAGCCGACCATTTTTTTGATTTCATAATGCCCGGCATTGTCGACGAGTTCATAGCGCGTTTGTCCGTCCTCGATCGTCGACTGTTGCGGCGTCAACGGCGGCAGAACGCCTTGGTGGGGCCGGTTCCAGCAGGCAATGATCGGCGCGGCGGTGTAGCGGGTCAGATACACAAGTTCCCCATCGACCGGGACGGGCAATTTTTTCGGCGTGCGCTTTTGCCCGTCGATCTTCACCGAAATTTCCGTCCCGGAACGAAGGACGAAATTCATGTTCTTCATGTGGAGAAACGGGAAGTAGTCGAAGGTGACGGCGTCGCCGGCCCCGATCGGCGCGAGAAAACCCCGCGACCATTTTTTGCGTCGCGTTTCGTTGACGCGAAATTCGATCGGCTTCCCGTTACGATCGTGCATGCTCAGCGACGCGTTCAATCCGGTAGCGGTCACCGCGAAATGGTATTGGATGTCCGGGTCGATGATGGATTGACTGTTTTCCGACTCCCTTATCTCAAAAGCCTTGTCGGTGTAATACGAATCGGCGGGTCCCTGATGGTGATACAGCAGCACCCGTGCACCTTGACCGCGCGAATCGTCGAAAGTCTGCAATTCGATGGTAAGGTATTCCGGATCGTCCGCCACGTCGATGAGCATCAGGCTGTTCATGGAGACGATATCGACGTTCAACGGCGAGTAAACCACGCCGGTCGATGCGGCGGCATAGATGGATGCCGGATTGCCGCGATTCCCCAGGTAGGTTTGCGGATCCACGACCGCATCCTTGGTGTGTATCGCCAGAAAACGATAGCCGGCGAATGCAATTATGCCTATAAATGATAATATTACAATCGTGACGATCAACTTTTTCATCGGCTTTTCCTCGGTTATGAAAATGTATCGCAATTTGTTGTCTAATCAGGCAACCGGATTTTACGCCGTTTCAAAGTCGATCATCCGCAACCGCTTCGTCAAATGCCCCCGCCGTTTTCGAACCGATCCTCGGCGGCCTGGATCTGTGTGACGCGGCTGCCGGGCGGCACCGATTCGGTGAGCCAGACGTTGCCGCCGATCACACTGCCGCGACCGAGGGTGACGCGGCCCAGGATCGTCGCGCCCGAGTAGACGATCACGTCGTCCTCGACGATCGGGTGGCGCGCAACGCCCTTGATCGGCTTGCCTTCGTCGTCGAGCGGAAAACTTTTCGCGCCCAGCGTGACGCCCTGGTACAGGCGCACGTTGCGGCCGATGACACAGGTTTCGCCGATAACCACGCCGGTGCCGTGATCGATGAAAAATCGCTCGCCGATCGTCGCGCCGGGGTGAATGTCGATGCCGGTCACGCTGTGCGCGTGCTCGCTGATGATGCGCGGGATCAGCGGCACGGCGAGGCGGTGCAATTCGTGCGCGAGGCGATGATAGGTGATCGCCTGCACGCCGGGGTAACAGAAGATCGTTTCGTCGGGGCTGGTCGCGGCCGGATCGCCCTCGTAGGCCGCCTGCACGTCGGTCCCCAACAGGTGGCGGATGTCGCTGAGGCGGGCGAGAAACGCGTCGGTGTATTCGAGCGCGCGTTGCTCGCAGTGGGGGCATTTCTCGCCGGTCGATTCGATGCAGGCGAAGCACAGGCCGCGTTTGATCTGTTCGCGCAGATCGCGGCGGATGGAATCGAGCAGCGCGCCGATGTGAAAACGCACGTTGTCGGCCGACATCTCCGACAGGCCGAAGTAGCCGGGAAACAGCACGGCCTTGAGGCGTTCGACGATCTCGATCAGCTTGTCGCGCGACGGCAGGGGATGCCCGTTGCGGCGGCTGAGCTGTTTGGCCAGACGGTCGTTGGTGTCGCAGATGGCGTGCACGACCTCCGACAGATCCAACGGCGGCTTGACGTCAGGCATCGAGATCCTCGAACAGCCAGGTGCTCAGGTAGCGCTCGCCGCAACTGGGGATGATGACCACGATCAGCTTGCCCTCGTTTTCGGCGCGGGCGGCCACCTGCAAGGCGGCCCACACGGCGGCGCCGGAGGAAATGCCGACCAGCACGCCTTCTTCCCTGGCCAGACGGCGCGCGGTGTCGCCGGCGTCGGCTTCTTTGACTTTGATGATCTCGTCGATGACGGCGGTGTCGAGCACCTGGGGCACGAAGCCCGCGCCGATGCCCTGCAGCTTGTGCGGCCCCGGCTTGCCGCCCGAGAGCACCGGGCTGCCCGCCGGTTCGACGGCGATGGCCTGGAAAGACGGTTTGCGTTTTTTGAGCACGTCGCCGATGCCGGTGATCGTGCCGCCGGTGCCCACACCGGCCACGAGAAAGTCGATCGCGCCGTCGGTGTCGTTCCAGATTTCCTCGGCGGTGGTCACGCGGTGGATCTGCGGATTGGCCGGATTGTCGAACTGCCGCAGGCTGATGGCTTTGGGATTGCCTTTGACGATTTCCTCCGCCTTGGCGATCGCGCCGGGCATGCCTTCGCTGCCGGGGGTCAGCACCAATTGCGCGCCGAAAACCTTGAGCAGCTTGCGCCGCTCGACCGACATCGTGTCGGGCATGGTCAAAATCAATTGATAGCCGCGTTGGGCGCAGACGAAGGCCAGACCGATGCCCGTGTTGCCGCTGGTCGGCTCGACGATGATCGAATCCTTGGTCAATTTGCCGTCTTTTTCGGCGGCTTCGATCATGGAAAGGGCGATGCGGTCCTTGATGCTGGACATGGGATTGAAAAATTCGAGTTTCAACACCACGTTTCCCGGCAGGCCGGCGGAGAGTTTCCGCAAACGAACCAACGGGGTGCGGCCGACCAATTGCGTAATATTTTCAGCGATTTTGCTCATGGATACTTTCCTTATGCCAGATTTTACGGAATGAAAACGGACCGCGCGGCGTCAACGACATCGAATGCCGAGGCGATGACGACCAATCCCGGGGGCAAGAAGAGTGCAACGTTTTGAAAACAAAGCTACTTTCACTTTCATCTCGCTTGCTTGCGTAAAACAACGCAAAGACCACTTGAATAGTAGGGTAAAGCGAAAATGCGGAAAGTCAAGCGGCTTTCGGCGGCGAATCAACCCTTGACCGACCCGGCCATCATCCCGCCGATGAAATACCGGCCCAACAGGATATAAACGATCAACGTGGGCAGCGAGGCGATCAGCGCGCCGGCCATCTGCACGTTCCACTGGCTGATCATCGAGCCGGTGAGGTTCTGCAACGCGACGGTCACCGGTTGCGTGGCGGGGTTATTGGTCAAGGTGACGGCGAAGAGGAATTCGTTCCAGATGTTGGTGAACTGCCAGATGGCCACGACCACGAAGCTGGGCAGGCTGATGGGCAAAAAGACGTACCAGTAGGTGCGCAGCAAGCCCGCGCCGTCGATGCGGCTGGCTTCGATCATCTCGTTGGGGATGGTCGCGTAGTAGTTGCGGAAGATCAGCGTGGTGATCGGCACGCCGTAGATCACGTGCACGAACACCAGACCGGGGATCGTGTTGTACAGGCCGATTTTCTGCAGGAAGTAGACCAGCGGAATCAGCACCGACTGATAGGGGATGAACATGCCGAACAGCACGACGGTGAACAGCAGGTCGCTGCCGCGGAACTTCCACTTGGAAAGACAGTAGCCGTTGAGCGAGCCGACCAGCGACGAGAGCAGCGTCGCCGGGATCGTCAGCAGCAGGCTGTTGAGGATGCCGCGCCCGAGCTTGCCGCCGGCCTCGGCGTAGGCGCCGAGGGTCAACGCCTGCGGCCAGGCCCACATGCTGGTCGTTTGCGCTTCGGTCAGGCTCTTGAGCGAAGTGACGATCATCACGTACAGCGGCATGATGAAAAACAGCGCGAAGGCGATCAGCAGCGCATAGAGGACGAATTGCGAAATCACACGGCGCGCGTTCATTTGTCCATCCGGTGGCTGTAGATGAGGTACGGTACGATCAGCACCGCGACCATCAGCAGCATGAAGATGCCGATGGCCGCGCCACGGGCGAAAAAGTCGCCGCGGAAGGTCGTCTCGAACATGTAGATGCCCGGCACGTCGGTGCGCTGCGCCGGTCCGCCGCCGGTCATGACGAAGATCAAATCGAAGATTTTCAGTGAGATGTGCCCGAGAATGACGATCGCGCCGACGGTCACCGGCAGCAATTGCGGCAGCAGGATGTGGGTGAAGATCTGCGTTTCGCTCGCGCCGTCGATGCGCGCGGCCTCGCGGATATCGTCGGAGATGCCGCGCAGGCCGGCCAGGTACTGCGCCATGGTGAAGCCGGTCATCTGCCAGACGGCGGCCATGACGACGCAGAACAGGGCCATGCGCTTATCGACGATCCACAGCCAGTTGGAGGTATCGAAGCCCAGCGCGCTGAAGAATACGTTCAGGCCGCTGGAGGGATTGAACACCCACATCCAGATCGTGCCGGTGACCACGAACGAGATCGACATCGGGAACAGGAACAGGTTGCGGAAGAACGTTTCGCCGCGCAGCTTCCGGTCGAGCAACACGGCTAACAGCAGGCCGAAAAACAGGTTGCCGACCAAAAACAGCGCGGTGAACAGACCGGTGTTGATCAGGTCCTGAATGAAGCGCGGTTGCTGCAGCAGGCTCGCGTATTGTTTGAGGCCGACGAAGGTGTAGTCGGGCACCAGGCCGCGCCACGCGGACATCGAGATATAACCGCTCCAGGAGATGAAACCATACACGAACAACAGCACCAGCAAAAAGCTGGGCGCGAGCAGGAGCAGCGATAGCCAACGTTCGCGGCCCGATTCCTTCACGAGTTACTCTCCGCGCAAACCCGAATCTTTGGCGGCGGCTTCCAGCGCCGTGGCGGTTTTATCGACCTCGTCGCCGTTGACGAACACGTTGAGCTGGTTGTTGAGGGCGATGACGAAATTCTCGTTGGTTGCCGAACCGTGCGCACAACTGGGCACGAGCTGGTTGGCGGCGAAGTCGGCCATGTTCGCCTTGGCCACTTCGTCGAACCGGTCGGTCGGCACGTCGATGCGCGCGGGGATCGAGCCCTTCTTCAGGTTGAAGTTCACCTGGCCCTCGATCGAGGCGACCACGCGCAGGAACTCGATGGTCAGTTCGGGATTGGGCGCTTTGGCCGGCAGGCCGAAGGTGTCGGTGACGACGATGAAGGTGCCGACGGTGCCGGGCGTGGGGGCCGCGCCGAACTCGACGCCGGGTTTCTGGCCCTGGCTCAGGAAGAAGCCCTTGGCCCAGTCGCCCATGACGGTCATCGCCGCTTTGCCCTGACTGACCAGGCCGCACGCCTGATCCCAGGTGAGGGTGCTGTGATCGGTGTTGGCGTAAGCGACCAGTTTTTCCAACGTGGACAGGGCTTGCATGACCTTGGGATCGTCCCAGGCGATTTTGCCGGCAAACAGATCGTTGTAGAAATCCACGCCGCCGACGGCGACCAACAGGTTTTCGAACAAGTGGGTCACCGGCCAGCTATTGCGCGAGGCCAGGGCGATGGGCGTGATGCCGGCCTGCTTGAGCTTGGCGCAGGCGGCCAGCCACTCGTCGAGCGTCTTGGGCACTTCGATGCCGTTGTCCTGGAAGATTTTCACGTTGTACCACAGGTTGTTGCTGCGGTGGATGTTGGCGGGCACGGCGTAAATCAGGCCGTTGCTGCTGACCATGTCCAGCAACTGGGCGGGGAATTTGCTGCCCAGGTTGTCTTCGTTGAACAGCGCGGTGATCGAGGCCATGTACTGCGCCTTGACCCAGGTGTCGATCAACTCCGCGCCGCCGTGCACCTGGAAGGTGCCGGGAGCGTCGCCGCCGAGCATCCGCGTTTTAAGCACCGCCTTGGCGTTGGTGCCCGCGCCGCCGGCCACGGCCGCGTTGACGACTTTCGCGTTCGGGTTTTTCGCCTCGAACAGTTTAATCAATTCGTTGAGGCCGTCGGCTTCGCCGCCCGCCGTCCACCAGGAAAAGATGGTCAGTTCCTGCGGAGCCGCCTGATCGGCCGCCTGGTCGTTTTTGCCTTTGCCGGAGCAGCCCGGGAGGCTCAGACCGATAATTGCCACTGCGATTAAAAGAACGATCCACGTGTGCCGCATCGTCTTTCTCCTTGCTTCACGCGCCGGCGGGCGGCGCGAGCGTTAAATTCCTGCCGGTTTTGCCGTCGAACAGATGCACCTTGGCCAGGTCGATGTACAACAACAGGGGCTGGTGCAAAAAGGCTTTGGTTTCCAGGTCGATCACCACGCTGAGCAGATGCTTGCCGGCGCGCGCGTAGACGACCGACGAGGAGCCGAGTTCCTCGATGATCTCCACCGTGGCGGGCACGACGACCTCCGGACGGTCGTGCGCTTTGACGCACAGGTGCTCGGGCCGCACGCCGACGGTCACGTCCGCGCCGGCCGGTTCGGTCACGTGCGCCGGGACGGGGATCCTGAACGACGAGCACGAGGCCCACCGTTGTTCGTTTTCCTCGACGATCTGCGCGGGGATGAAGTTCATCGTCGGGCTGCCGATGAAGCCGGCGACGAATTGGTTGGCCGGTTGGTTGTACACCTCGTTGGGCCGCGCGACCTGCTGCAGCACGCCGCGATCGAGCACCGCGATGCGGTCGGCGAGGGTCATCGCCTCGACCTGATCGTGGGTGACGTAAACGATCGTCGTAGCCACCTTCTGATGCAGGCGCTGGATCTCCAGGCGCATCTGCACGCGCAGCTTGGCGTCGAGGTTCGACAGCGGTTCGTCGAACAAAAACACCTTGGGTTTGCGCACGATGGCCCGGCCCATCGCCACGCGCTGGCGTTGGCCGCCGGACAGCTCGGCCGGTTTGCGTTGAGCAGATCCTGAATTTCCAGAATGGACGCCGCCTCGCGCACGCGCCGGTCGATGTCGTCCTTTTTGTACCCGCGCATCTTCAGCCCGAAGGCCATGTTCTTGAACACGTTCATGTGCGGGTACAGCGCGTAGTTCTGGAAGACCATGGCGATGTTGCGATCCTTGGGGGCTTTGGCGACGACCGATTCGTCGTCGATGGCGATGTCGCCGCCGCTGACGGATTCCAGGCCGGCGAGCATGCGCAGCAGGGTCGATTTGCCGCAGCCGGACGGGCCGACCAGGACGAGAAATTCCTTGTCGGCGATGTCCAGGTCGAACTCGGGAATGACGACGGTGTCGCCGAACCGCTTATGCACGCTGAGAAACGAAACTTTCGCCATGACGTTTCCTAGAAGTGAATCTGCATATTGGCTTGCCCGTGATATTGCGGGTCTTTGGCCTTGCCGTCAATTTCGTTTTTGAGCAACGCGGCCGCGCCGCCGGGCCACAAACCGCCGCCCAGGACGGTGAAGCGCACGTGATTTTCGTACAGGTGATAGGACAGCCCCAGATCACCCTCGTAGCCCAGGGTGCGCTCGTCGTCGAGGTTGTCGCCGTCCAGCGCCGTGCCGTAGCCGAAGATGCCGAACACCTGGAGCGATTCGGCGGCATGTACGGTGATCTGCTCGCTGGCGACGAACAGACCGGCGCGCTGCGCGGCGGCGGATTCATCGAGGTTGTCGTACTGGTCCAGCAGCCAGTTTTCGGTGAGCAGCAACGTGGGCGACGAGGATTTGCCCGAGTAAACGTAACCGGTGTCCAGCGTGTCGTTGCGGTCGCCGTCGTCGGAGGTGAGCAGCAGCAAATCGGTGTAGCTCGAAACCCTTTTGATCGGCACGAACGCGCTGACTTCCGCCGCGCCGGACATCAGGTCGAGGTCTTCGTTGTTGGGCCCGGACTGTTTGTAGGTGCCCCACTGGAAGGCGAGGTCGGTGGCGATCATCGTGCCGTGGTTGAAGAAATAGGCCAGGCGCAGGCACGGATTGAACAGGGTTTTTTCGCGGTTGATTTCGCTGTTGTCGAACAACGCGTAAAAGCCCGGGAAGAAATAGACGTCATAGCCGGAGCGGAATTCGCCGCGCAAGGCGAGCAGGAAGATGTCCTGCTCGAAGTTGTTTTGCTGCAATTCGCCGGCGGCCGTTTGCGCGCCGGTCGTTTCGTAGACGGCGTCGGGGAACTGACCGACGGTGAATTCGATTTTGTTCTTCTTCATTTCATAGAACATCGTCGCCGCGCCCATGTAGCGGTCGACGAACAGGCGCGTCGGGTCGACGATGTGCTGGTAGCCGGCGCGCACGCCGAAGGCTTCGTTGAACATGACCTGACCCCAGATTTCGCGATGCTGCAGGACCTGCACGCTGTCGTCCTCGGGGTCGTTCTGTTCGGCGTCGTTGCGGCTCCAGAGGTTTTCGCCGATGCGCGCGCCGTAGCGCAGCGTCACCTGGTCGATCGGCTGCCAGTCCAGCGTCGGTTCGAAGATCGTCGCGAAGTAGCCGACCGACTGACCGTATTCGTCGTACAGCGGCTTGCTGCGGTCGAAGTCGGCGTCGTTCCGGTACAGGAAAAAGGTTTGCAGACGCAGGTCGATCGACGGCAGGTTTTTCGGCTCGATCTTGTTTTCCGCCGCGGCGGCCGTGAGGGCCAGACCCAGAATGACGATCGCCAGGATCGCGATTTTCAAGCTACGCGCGTTCATCAGTTGCCCTCCAACATCTGGTCGCCGTTGAAGAAGAAGTTCCACTCGCTGTCGCCGTAGTCCGTCCAGGGCGGCCGGATGCGCATGCTGTGCTGGACGTCGGGATCGTCGTCGGCCGGATACCAATACAGAATCTGGCGGACCGGATCGTAGGTGCAGCGGCCGTCGGAGACGTACACGTAAAAGCCGTCGGGATACTTGCTGCGCGGGACGGTGACTTCGGTGGGCGCGGAGGTCTCCAGGCCCTCCATGGTCATGGTGAATTCCTTGATCGGCGTGGGCACGCCGGGCTTGGGTTCGTAGTAGCCCAGCGGCGAATTGTACTTGTAGGATACGAGGCGGCCGGAGGTGAAGCGCGGCGTGACGCGCACGTAGGCGTCGGTGGCGCGCGGCTCCATGTTCGGGCCGAGGATCGAGAAATCCTCTTTGTTCCAACCGTCGCCGTAGGCGGGCGTGTTTTCCGGCGAGTAAGTCCAGATGGTGCGGTTGACCAGGTTTTCTTCGAGCACGTCGTAGTAGTTGTCGATGATGTAGGCCGGCACGATGTAGTCGGTGGCCTCGGCCTGGTCGACGCCGCCGAGGTTGAAGTAGGTGCCGAACTCGCCGAGGATCACCGGCGGGTTGCCCAGGCTGAAGGCGGCGAGGCTGATCGCGTCGAGGATGCCCACCGAGTAATCGCGCAACTGAATTTCGTCAATGGTGAAGTCGCGCGGATCGGGATTGGGCGCCAGGCCCAGCACCGAGTACACGTCGGTGTAGAAGTGCGGCGCGAAGGCGATCTGGTTGATGCCCTCGGGCGCGAGCATCGGGGTGATCAGCGCGCCGAAGATGCCTTCCTCGTCGCTCATGCCCAGCGAAGATTCGATGATGACGATCGCGTCCGGATCCTCCTGTTGAATCGCCGCGCCCACCTTGGCGAAGAACGGCTGCAGGTAGTTGCGGTTGAAGTTCGCGTTGAGCGCAAGCGCCGCGAGGATGTCGGGCTTGTGCGGATCGTTGTCGGCCGCGTCCAGGGGCAGGCCCGCTTCCTCGAACTCGGCGGGCGTGCGCGGCAGCGCGGCATCGTTGAGCAGAATCTCGCGCCACTGGTTGACGACGGTCAGCGGCAGGCCGCGGCGCAGCGGCTCGGCCAGCGCGAGGTCGACGCAATCCTCCACCTGCTGCTGGGTCAGCGTGCCGGCGGGATCGGATTTCGCCTCCTGGTAGAGCAGGGCGTAGAGCGTGAAGGCGATGTACAACCCGAGCGGTTCATTAATAACATCGTAGCCGATGACGTTCGGGTAATCCTTGACACGTTGCACAACCTGCAGCCAGGCGTTGGCAAAGCTGTCCTGCAGGTAGTCCTGGATGTTTTTGCCGTCCACGTAGTAGTTCGGATAGATGCTGGCGCCGGCGAAGAACGTCGCGAAGCTGCGGCTTACGTCGGTGGACAGGAAGGTGTTGATGCCCCAGAACAACGGCAGCAGATCGCCGGTGTTGCGCGGATCGGCAACCATGTGGCGCGGCAGGCCCCACTGGTCGGAGTAGACGTTCTTTTCCGGCAGCGTCAGGGCGAGCACCCAACGGGGCGCGCCGTCGCCGCGCACGACGTCGTTGAGCGGCGGCTGCATCGAGTCGATCGACGCGGGCGCGATGCCGGGAGTATCCGTACCGTCGTTGTAATACAGGCAATGCCAGCGCGAGAAGAAATCCTGGTGCATGTCGATAAATACGTAGATGCCGTATTCATTGGCCTTGGCGACGATCTGCTCGAAGTAGTCGAGGTAATCCAGATCGTATTCGCCGCTGGCGTAGGGCTCGATCGCTTCCCAGGTCGTCAGCAGGCGCAAGCCGTTGAAGCCCATGTCGCGCAGGATCTGAAAATTCTTGTCCGCCTCTTCCAGGGGGAAGGGCTTGCCGACGTAGGAGATCGGATCGTCGGTGGCGGGAAACTTGGTCGAGCCGCTCACATTGGTGCCGTGCAAAAAGAAATAGCGACCTTGTTCGTCTTTGAAAAACGAATGGTCCACGTGCAGGGCGGTGACGCTGTCTTTGGCTTGATCGTCGAGGTCGTAGGTCTTTTCGTCGCAAGCGGTGAACAGGAGCAACCCGATTAACACAAGCAAGCAAAGAACGATCGAGTTACGCATGCAGGTACTCCTTCCGAGGCGATAAATTGTCAAAATTCGGAAATAAGTGACTTTGCAAAAGTCATAATTTGTGTAGCATAAGGAGGTTTGTAATGGAAGGAGGAAAGCCGGCATGAAAGTTCGTATTCTGCTGCTCATCTTGGCACTGGTTTTGTTCTCTATGCTGATCGGTTGTGAGGAAGACGATGACGACGACGATGACGGCGGGGACGACGATACCGGCGAGGCCGACGACGATACGGACGAAGGATACCAAGAACCCTGGAACGACGAACCCGATCGTCCGATCGTGACGATCACCTCGCCGCAGCCGGGCGAATTCATTGAATCGAACACCTTCACCGTTCGCGGCACCGTGGGCGGCGCAACGGCGGAGAAGGTTTACGTGAACGACGAGGAAGTGGCGCTCAACGGCGCGACCTTCCAGACCACGGTGACCTACAGCGGCGACCGGATCATGCCGGTGTACGCGAGCGCGCTGACGGCCGACATGCTGGCCGGCGGCGACCGCGTGGTGGCCGTGCGCGGCGAGATGGCCGACCCGACGGAGATCGTCGAGGACGCCTTGCTGGTCGCGTTGGGCGACGAGCTGTTTACCTCGCTGGGCGCGATGCTCGACGAGGAGTTCACCGGGCTCGATCTCAGTTCGCTGTTCGAGCAACTCAATCCGATCATCGACCTGCTGGGCACGACCGTGTCGATCACGGAACTGGTGATCGGCGGGGCGGCGCTGGACGGTGAATTCGCCGACGACGGCGTGCGCGTGTTCGGCGAGCTGCAGGACCTGACGTTGGGCCTGACGATCGAAGGGTTGCTCAGCGACGAAGCGACGATCACGATCGGCACGATGTCGCTGGATATGAAAATGGACGTGACGTTGATCGACGGCGTGGCGCAGGTGACGGTCTCCTCGATCGACCTGGCGCACAGCGACGTGACCTACGACGGTTCGCTGGGCTTTCTGGGTTCGGCGGGCATCGACCTGCTGCTCAAGGCGGTCGAGGGCGTCATCGAGCTGGCCGCCAAGTCGATCGTGCCGGGCCTGCTGGAAGGATTGCTGGCCGACCTGACGCTGGACACCACGCTGATCGGCTTCGATCTGTCGCTGGGACTGACCACGATCGACGTCGCCGCCGGCGCGATGATCGCCGGGGTGGACTTCAATATTTCGCTGACCGATCCGGCCGATCACCCGTGGCCGAACGGTTCGCTGACGACCACCGGCGCGGCGCCGGACATGCTGACGGGCCGCCCGGCGGAGGCGACCGAGTTTGCGCTGGGCTTGGCGTTGGACGACGATTTCCTCAACCGCTTCCTGTTCGGCGCGGCCGAGGCCGATCTGCTGCAGTTGACCGTGGCCGATCCGTCGATCGACCCCGATGCGACGCTGCCGCTGACGCTGACCGCGGGAGTGCTGGGCGCGCTGCTGACGGGCTTCGCGTCGGTCGATCCGTCGATCCAGGCGAGCGTCGAGGTTTATCCGCAGGTGCCGCCGGTGGCGTTGACCGACGCGAACGGCGCGATGTTCATTTACCTGCCGGACATGCGCATCGACTTCTACCTGCACCCGGCGGGCCATGCGCCGTGGCGGGCGATGACCCTGTCGGCGATGATGGTCTTTTCGCTCGACTTGAACGCGGTGGACAGCGACGCGCTGCTCATGGCCGTGCCCGAGTTCGTGCTCGACATCAAGATGCTGGACAATCCGCTGGGCGACAGCGGTTTCATTTTCGACCTGCTTTCCGAGTGGCTGACCGATCTGGTGGCGCCGTTGCTCAATTCGGTGCTCGGCGCGCTGCCGATCGATCTGCCGCCGTTGGCCGGGTTGGAAATCGATCCCCTGTGGCTGGGGACGGCCGGAGAGAATCTGGATTACTGGACGGGGTACTTCGGCCTGACCTATGAACCGTAAGGACCGGCGGTATATCCGCGACGATACGCAACGACGCAATTGATAAAACCGGGGCGGGAGGCGAGAGAACCAACCGGGGGATGTCCTTTGACAAACCCCGTTCGTTTCCATTATAAGTAGCTCCTTACTCTCAGAGTACCGCTGTGGGGGCGGTGCGGTTTACGAAACGGTAACGCATGGAAACCACCACCATTCAGCGCCATATTGCGCAGACGCAGAAAAAGTACCCGCAGGCCAGCGGTGAGCTGTCGGGGCTGCTGATGTCGATTGCCTTCGCGGGCAAGCTGATTCAGCGCGAAGTGCGCAAGGCGGGATTGGTGGACATCCTCGGTCTGACCGGCCGGATGAACGTGCAGGGCGAAAAGGTTCAGAAGCTGGATATGTACGCCCACCACGTGATGACGCGGTTGCTGGGCGAATCCGGCTACGTGTGTGTGATGGTCAGCGAGGAGGAGCAGGATGTCATCCATTTGCCGGAAGGGGAGAAGATCGGCAATTACGCGATCGCGTTCGATCCCCTGGACGGCTCTTCCAACATCGACGCGAACGTTTCGATCGGCAGCATTTTTTCGATCTACCGGCGGCGCAGTCCGTCGGGGCCGGGCAATGCGGACGATCTGTTACGGCCGGGACGCGAGCAGATCGCGGCCGGATACATTTTGTACGGCAGCTCGTCGATGATGGTGATGACCACGGGCAATGGAGTGCACGGCTTTACGTACGACCCGTCGGCGGGCGAATTTTTGCTTTCTCATCCATTTATCAAGATTCCGCCGAAGGGACATATTTACAGTGTGAACGAGGGCAACTACGCGACGTGGGACGGCGGCACACGGGCCTACATTGATTATTTAAAGCAAACGGACGAGGCGACCAACCGGCCGTACTCGTTGCGCTACATCGGATCGTTGGTCGCGGATTTCCATCGCACGTTGCTGTACGGCGGGATTTTCTTGTATCCGACCGACCGGGCCAAGCCCGAGGGAAAATTGCGGCTGATCTACGAGGCGGCGCCCTTGGCGTTCCTGGTGGAACAGGCCGGCGGAGCGGCCAGCAATGGGGAGCGGCCGATCCGGGATATCGTTCCGGAAACACTGCATACGCGTACGCCGTTGTATGTGGGCTCGGGCGAGGAAGTGGCGCATCTGGAGTCGTTGATGAACGCAGAGAAAGGCATTGGTTAAGTAGAACAGAAATAACTATAAATTTGGTTGTCCAAGGAGTGAAAAGATCAGATGGAAACCGAAAATTTGCATCGATTCTTGACACGCCTAGGTAAAGTCAGTAAAAAGGCGCGAATGATCGCCCGCGACACCATCTTGAAAGGAAAGGGTCGATGAAGCTAAGGATTGTGCTTTTATCCTGCCTCGTCGTCTTTATTTTGTCCTTGAGTCTGCCGTTAATGGCGGCAGCCGAGGACGATGATGACGATGATGATGAGGGTGACGACAACCCCTGGGGAGAGGCTGCCATTGATCACAAGCTCAATGCCGGGTGGCAGTATCCATCCGACTACGTCGAGCAGCCGTTGGTCTACTCGAAACGAGTGACCGAGTTCGGCTTCTCGTACGATTATCGTTACGCTCACAATTACTGGAACGATAATGAAGAGCTGATCGAGGGAAGCTTCAAAACCAAGAAGCAAACGTTCAACATTTTCCTGGGATTGGGCCTGTCCGACAACTGGTCGGTCTCCTTGAATTGGCCTTTGGTCTACAAAAAGACGAAGGTGTTCCCGGGCAACCAGAACTACCGCACGGGCCGCACCAACACCTACGGTGCGCTGCTCGAAGAATCGTTCCTGGACTTTCTGGATCACAGCGATCCCTGGAAGATTTGGGAAGCCGATCTGCCGACATTGGGCGACATCAATATGTGGACGGCTTATCAGTTCTTCAATCGCACCGATCCGATGACCAGCCTCGCGGTTGAAATGTTGATCAAGTGGCCGACCGGCAACGACAATCCGCGTCGTACCGGCGAGCTGCGCAACTACCTGACCTCGGGCAACACGGACTGGTATACCGGCCTGGCGGCCAAGCAGCAGGCGTGGAAATTCGCGTTCGAATTGCACGCGGGCTACAACTACCGTATGCCGGCCGACACCAAGTTCAGCCCCGGCAAGCTGGACTTGGCCGACCAGGTGCGCGGCACGTTCGAAGTTGCGTTCCAGATGCCGAAACTCGATCCGTTCTGGAACAGCTTCGCGGCGGCGGTGGAGACCGAATACTACTACCGCTTGATGCCGACCACGATCGAAGACAACCTGGGCAACGAACATGAGTTGGAAGACTCGCCGGGCTACGAGCTTTCGGTCAAACCGAAACTCATCTATTCCTATAAGCCGGGCTGGGACCTGCACCTGTCGATGGACGTTCCCGTCGCCGGTCAGAATTCGTTCTTGGTCTTCTCGCGTTCGTTGTACCTCCCACCCCTCGAGCTTGAGAGCTACGACGGTGTAGGCATTACCTACTCCATCGGCCTCGTCAAGCGGTGGCAGTAGGAAGGGGGTGGCGATATGAATAAGACCAAACGAATCCAAAGCCAGATGAGGAAAGCAATGGCTAAGCTTTCGCTACCGATCATCATCTCCTTACTGGCCGTGATGGCAATCGCCATGGTGCCGCAGGAAGCCGAGGCGACCTTCCTGTTGTGGGACGACGGTGTCAACCACTGGGAGATCGACTGGAAATACACCGAAACCGAACACTTCGTGATCTACTGGTATCCGGAAGAGGAAAATACGGCCCGCCAGTTGCTGGCCATCGCCGAGGATATCTATGAGCACGATTCACGGATTTGGAACTATGAACTGACCGATAAAATCGTTGTCGTTCTCCTCGACACCGAGGACTACGCCAACGGTTTCGCGGCGCACAACTTCAACTGGATCACGATTTGGGCGAGCCACCTGTACGACGTGACTCGCGGTCGCACCGACTGGTTGGCCGACTGCTTCAGCCACGAGTTGGGCCACATCATCAGTTTGAAGGCCGGCAGCGTGTTCCGCGAGAACATGCTGGGTATCCTGATCGGTGGTTCGCGCACCAGCCGCAAGTACAACTTCGACATGGGCGCGGGCTTGCTGTACGGCACCGAAACGCTGCCGACCTGGATGGTGGAAGGCGCGGCGCAGTTCAGCTCGATGACCTACGGCGCCGACCCGTACGACACGCACCGCGAGATGTTGGTGCGCGGCGCGGTCATCGACGACCATCTGCTGTCGATGGACGAGATGGACATCATTTACGACAAGAACAGCCTCCAGGCCGAGATGGTGTACAACCAGGGCTTCTCGATGAATGCCTGGATCGGTGAGACCTGGGGTCTGGATGCTCCGGCGCGCATGTGGCACGAAGTCGGCGTGGGCGCCTATCCGACCTATCACCGGATGCTCAAGAAGGAACTGGGTGTGGATCGCGAAACGCTCTACAACCAGTGGAAAGCCTATCTGTACGACAAGTACAACAAGCAGATCGGAGCCGCGTTGGCGGTTTCGGACGGCAAGGAAGTTCGCGGCCGGTTCCTGCGGTTGTTCGAAACCGACCCGATTGTGCCGGAAAAGGAAATGAGCGACAACGATCGTTGGTTGATCGGTATCACCAACTCGTTCGTGCAGTACAGCCCGGACGGCAAGTACATCAGCCTGTTGTCCTCGCACGGCACGCAGCGCCGCGGCGCTTACCTCTACCTTAAGAACATGAAACCGGACCCCGAGGTCCTCAACGACACCAAGATCAAACAGGTCACGCGGGTTACCGGTGGTTATGGCTGGCATCCCGACGGTAAAAAGATCGTCTACGCGGCCCACAAAGCCAATCAGTGGACCGGTCACTACTACTGCGATCTGTTCGTTTACGACGTGGAAAAGAAATCCACCGAACGCATCACCTGGAACCAGCGCGCCATGCAGCCGGTGTGGAGCCCGGACGGCACCAAGATCGCCTTCCTGCTCAACGGCGACGGTTCGCTGAAACTGGCCGTGATGCGCTATCCGAAGCTCTCCGGCCACTACCTGCTGATCGACTATGATGACGATACGCAGATCGGCAGCCCCTGCTGGAGCCCGGACGGCACGAAACTCGCCTTCCTGATGTATCGCAAGAAGCAGCAGGACGTGTGGGTTATCAATTCCGACGGCACCGGCCTGCGCCCGGTGACCTACGACAAGCACGACAACCGCGATCCGGGTTGGTTGGACAACAACACGCTGTTGTTCTCCAGCGATCGGACCGGTATCTTCAACATCTACAGCGCGAACATTCACACGCACAAAGTGAATCAGATCACGAACGTGAAGACCGGCGCCTTCTTCCCGTGGGCGAATGCGGACGGCACGAGCATCACCTATACCTACTTCACCAGCTATGGGTATCGTCCGTACGAGATCACCAAGGACGAATGGCTCGATCGTCCGGTCGAGGACTTCGAGTTCAACGTGACCGACGAGGAAGTGCGTCTGAACCTGACGACGTCTGAACCGCTGCCGGAGATCCACGGCAACGATTACAGCGTCTACGACGGGTTCGCGGGCCTCTTCCCGATTCTGTACGAACACAGCGGCACGTGGGTGTGGATCCCGTTGGTCAACTACGACGACGCCCGTTTGCAGGTCGGCGCGCAGTTGATCATGGTCGACGCCGTCGAGCGCAACCTGGTCTTCTTCTACGTCATGGTCGGCGAGGAGAGCCGCTACTCGATGTTCTATGAGAACTACATGTCGCCGGTGACCTTGTTCGCGAGCTTGCACCGCATCTTCCCGAGCATCGCCACCGACTTCCAGTTCTTCAACTTCGACGTGAAGGCGAACTTCGACGCGAGCTTCTTCTTCATCGGCATGCGCTACCTGCTGTTCGGCGACAACAACCTGTCGCTGTTCTACAGCTATCAGGACATCCGCGTGGAACAGCCGTCCATGCGTTCACGCCAGATCACGGGCCGCGCGTTGAACTTCTCGTGGGATCGTGATTCGGTGTATCGTTACGCGGTCGACGGCGGGATCAATCCCCGCGGCGGTTCGCAGTTCAACTTCACCTTCAGCTATGCCAGTCCGAAACTGAGCGAGCCGTTCACCGGTACGCCGATGGGCACCGATCTGGCCGACTTCTACAAAAACCCGGCGGTGATCGACCTGTCCGAGGCGCGGCAGTATCCGGATCAGGAATACCTGCTGCCCGACTACGGTTACTGGCAGGCGATGATGACCTACCGCAACTACTTGCCCTTCCCGTTCTGGGATCTGGCGCCGTTGAACGACAAGCTCGGCGGTATGGATTGGAGCAAGTTGAATTTCGAGCGGTGGAAGCGGCAACGCCACACCCTGGTGCTCAAGTTCATGGGCGGTCTGACGCACTCGACGGTGCCCGAAGGCTACGGCTGGGGCAACAGCTACGGTCGCGTCAACTTCTACGATCGCTTCCATGGCGGCGGCATGTGGGTTAGCGGCCTGGGTGCGTACTCGGACAACGGTGCGTTCCTCGGTTACGAAAACTACAGCCTCGACGGCGAAACGATGGCCATCGCCGGCTTCGATTATCGCTTCCCGATCCTGCGGGAGATCAACGTCGGCCTGTGGGCGTTCTACTTCGACAAGCTGTATGGCGCGGTCTTTGGCGACGTCGGCAACTTGTGGGCGCATGTCCAGCGTAAGCAGGATATGTGGAACATGAACAAGATGTTCGACAAGAGCGGCAACGGCCAGTTCGACTACAACGAAGACCTGCTGACCGATATCGGTATCGAGGTCCGTATGAGCATGTACCTGTTCTCTTCGGGATGGGACAGCTTTGTGAAAGTCGCGCATGGCTTCAACGACAACGAACGTGAAGAGCGGCCCTTGCGGTTCTATATCGGCTTGGGTACCGGCTTCGACGACCGTTGAGCAGAGAAAGGAAGCCTGCAATGAAGTGGAGGAATCAGATGAAAAGGTCGGCCGTAATGCTGGTCCTAACCTCCCTGCTGGTAGCCGGTATGCTCTGGCTCTCCGGTTGTACCCTCGAGGGGGAGGAAGAAGGGGACCTGCTGCCTCAGCGCGGTTACGGTACGCTGAAATTAAGTGTCGATGACGTCGGTCCGGTGGCAGAACCGAACGAGGCCGGCAATCCGACCGGTCGCTACGGGTTCTATTTCGATCAGGACCAGGACGGCGAACCGGATGAATTCTATCAGATCAACCAGCCTTCCGGCGGCATCGTGGCGTTGTCCTTCGACGCGGAGACCGGTATGGCGGACGGCGGCTTCCCGGTCGCCTTCGCCCGCTTCCGTCCCGGCAAGGACTCCTACGAGATCCCGCTGGAGTCGCTGACTTCGTGGATCCTCAAGGATCGGGCCATCGGCTATCGTCCGGCGCGTTACGTCGACGATCTGGATGTCCTGGTCTACATGGATCGTATTTCCGACGTCGAGTTGGAGGCGCCGCTGACCGGTCAGCGCAAAGACTTCGACTTCAACCTCATTTCGCTGGGCACGGTGACGGCGACCAAGTCCGAGATGAACTCGGTCGACGCGCCGGAGAAGGTGGATGAGGACGAAATCGAAACCTTCGACGAAGACGATGTCGACTTCACGCCGGCGCGCGTCGGCGATGTGGACGATAGCTGCGACGATTACAATTCGTTGTGCAAGTTCGAAGAAGACGAAGGTTTCTTCGCCAAGGGTTGGTCGCGCACCGACTGCAAGCAGCGGTTGTTCAACATCACCAAGGACCCGCGCGGCAAGAAGTACTTCACCTGCGTGAAGAAATGCAAGAATGGCGGATCGAGCAGTTTCCAGAGCTGCCAGCAGGACTGCGTGGACGAAAGTATGCAGGACGTGTACGGCTGCGACGGAATGTACGGTCCGGAAGTTCGTGACATCATCTACATCGTGCGTCGCGGCAACGATGTGTTCCGCGTCGAAAAAGGCTTCACGCTGCTCGACGGCGATACGCTGGGCGTATTCGTCGCCTACGCGGACGTGGAAGGCGACACGGCGGCCGGTCAGATGATCGTTTCGTTCGCCGGCAACCAGACGACGTTGGACATGCCCAACGGCGGCATCAAGTTCAACAGCTTCGAAGACAAAGTCTACGTGGGCTTCACCGTGGCCGGTCCGCTGGCGTCGGGAACCTACAACTTCACCATCACGCTGGTCGACCGCGAATGCGGCAACCAGGGCACGCCGGCCTCCGGTTCGTTTGCGTCCGAAGGCCAGTCGATCGACGAGTCCAAACTGCCGACCAAGATGACTTTCGAAATGTTCGAAGTCTATGATCGCGGTTTGGACAAGTACACCCTGGGCAAAGGCTTCGTGGATATCAGCTCGATCAAGATGCAGACGGGCGGCAACTACCTGTACGAACTCATGGAGTTCGACGTCGCCATCGTCCAGGCCTACTTCTGGGGCTTCTCGCAGACCGACAAGTTCACGGATCTGACCTGGGACAACGTCAACAAGCTGATCTTCACCACGACGCATGACACCCGCAAGACCAAGTACGACGAAACCGACGACATCCAGGCGATGGCCTTCTACATCGACCAGCCGATGAGCGCCGGTCTGTTCACCTTCTACGGCGACGAAGGCTGGAACATCTATCCGAAATCGCCCTACGGCGACAACGAGGACCAGCCGTTCATGCGCGGTGACTTCGAGAACACCAGCATCAAGATTCCGTACTGGCCGATCTACGAGGTCGACACCAAGTACACCGGATGCGTGGTGCCTTGCGAATACTGGATCGACTACATCTACGACGATATGCGCGGCTCGGTGCGCGGCTTCGGTTCGCGTTCGGAAGCCATCCAGCATTGCGAAGCGCACAGCGCCGATCCGTTCTGGATCGACACCTTCACTTGCTACAAGAAGGCTCAGTCGTCCAACAACGGCTGCATTTCGCTGAGCGATTGCCTGGACGACGTGGACGATCCGTCCAACAACGCGCCGAATCTGTGCGAAGTCATCGACGATGTGTTCCTCAAGGTGCGGGTCAACGTCGACCAGTCTTACCTGGGCAACGAGACCTACGCCGATGTGCTCAGCAAGACCGGCGACGAAGCGCTCCGCCTCGGTCTGTATGCTCCGACCGACCAGTGGAAACTCGTGCCGGGCGGCCATGTGGAGTTCAATCTGGCGCAGCAGAACTACAAGCTGTCGATGCCCTACATGCCGCTGGTTCCGGATGAGTTCATGCAGATCGTCGCGGCCGACGGTTCGATGCAGAGCCAGATCTACCTGGCCCTGGTCGGTGAAATCTCCGGCACGACGGTGGTCTACGGCACCGGCTTCTACGAGCCCAACGACGACGTCGACGGCGACTGGTTCTGGCTGGTTCTCTACAGCTACAACTGGGTCGACCCCGAGTCCGAAGGCTGGACGCTCGGACCGGTGTCGGGCAACTCGATTTACGGCTACTACAACTTCTTCGAACCGATCATCGACATCAACTTCGGTGATGCCCGCGCGACGGGTGGTTCGATCCTCGAGCCGTAAACTTACCTTTTGTTCGCTAAAAGGGCCGGCGCTTGCCGGCCCTTTTTTATTGCCGACAAAGTCATCCGTGACTTTATCGGCTGACAGTCGACGAAAAGCGTGGTTTCCGTCTCCCTTCATTTTCGCCGCCGGATGCCGTCGTCGAAAATGGCGATCCAT
>Ga0116164_10000810_pt1 | contig 25273 bp, 25 predicted proteins | sample AD_UKC109_MetaG_FD_89888 | JGI IMG/M metagenome (GOLD analysis project Ga0116164, IMG submission 89888) | Active sludge microbial communities of municipal wastewater-treating anaerobic digesters from Hong Kong - AD_UKC109_MetaG | ecosystem: Engineered > Bioreactor > Anaerobic > Digestate... | reverse complement strand
CTTCGATCACCTTCAGCAAAAGGGAATTCAACCTGTTATAAAAACGCGATCGAACGCTAATACGAAGGCAAGAGGCTCTCCTGCGAGGGCTAAAGCGGTAAGAGATATGAAAAACCTGGGTTACCAGCGCTGGAAGCAGAAATACGATTACGGAAGACGATGGGCTGCCGAAACGGTATTCTCGGCTGTGAAACGAATAGCGGGTGAGCATGTAGCTGCGACGAAGACGGAGAATATGATGCAAGAAGTTATCTTGAAATTCTCATTTTATAATATGCTGATACAGTGAACTGAAAACAGGAGGGAAAACAAGACAACCGCTTGGGAACCCTAGATCAATTATTCAACACAGCATCGAGTCCTGAGCATTTATATAGTAGTCTTTCCCTGTAATTTACAAATCAGAAATCCGGGTAGTCTACCGCAATTGTGTTGATCTCACCATCTCAGATCACATGGGAAACACGAGGAGGTCGATTGCATTTGATCTGTTCTCGCGAGCATCACCTTATTGGATGATGTCTCCTGTTGTGGTTTCCATGCTCAACAACTCATTATAGGTAGACTACCGAAATCCGCAATTACATCGTAATAGTCCGACCTCTCCCTTGTTCTCGTAGATCTTGGCGTATCCAACGGTTTCCCGTTTTCCGAACTAGGACTTCGGACTGTCCACCCTTCATGAGACCAAACTCAATCAGCCAGGCATCTTGGTCTCCAGCACATTGGACCTTCGAAAACTTATGGTAATTTTTGGGCTACCGTGGTGAGTTGCGCCAGCTATGGCATCATAAAGTGGAATGAGCATATCTGTCCCCGATGCTGAAACAGGGTCTTCCTCGGGGAGCACAAGGACCGGCTCACCTGCGGAAAGTGCGGATATACCGAGTTCAAGAAGTGATTCTTCTTTTCAGCCCCCTTCCTAGACGGGAAGGGGACATGTCACACCCTTTTGAAGAACCCATTGCCCTTTTTATCCCGTCGGTTATTTAAACGTACAGGGATCAATTACTTAGTGGTGTTTGGTGTGGTTGACGTATTATCTGTCGGTTTTGTGCCTCTGCTCATCATTTTGCTGATCCACTATCAGGGGATCAGGATGCAATGGGGGTGCGAGATGCTCGTCGTCTTCAGGCTCGGTCGGTACAGCGGGATCAAGGGACCTGTGATCACGATAAGCATGCCGATGATCAACAGGGCCATCACCATGGACCTCCTGGTCGTGACGATCGACGTTCAGAAGCAGGCAGTCGTCAACAAAGGACAAAAAATGACAATGGAGCTTGGACGACATTCTATATTACGGGATCACAGCCCTGTAGGGCTCCGTGAATCCAGGTGGAGAACTATAGGGTGGCTACAAGCCTCCTCGCCCAGTCGAGGTTGAGGAACGTCTTTGGCCAGGTCGATCAGAGTGTACTAACACCTACCCTGGCCTACAGATCACTGGCGCATCGACTCAGAACAAAACCATTGAAGATAAAAACCAACGGAGTACGGAAATGCAAACTATTTGAATGGGTTGTGCGGAATGAGGGAAGCTCACAGGTCGGGGCTATGAGTGCGCTACCACTGCCCTGGCCTGTAGCTCCCTTGGCGCATCGACCTCGTTAACGAAACGAACTTGAGATCCACGGAGGCCGATCACAATGTCTTTATTAGTTAGCCCACCCTATTTAAGGATTCTCACGAGGCATGCTCGAATATTTCGAAGTGCAGTGAGCCACGCAATAACCCGTGAGGTGATTCTCAATATCTTGTTGCACCTCATCATCGAGATTATAATACGCGGCTTATGGCACGATTAGTCAGATGCGGGTTCATTCGAACCCCACAATTTCCTATTTTAGATAGCATCAGGATGCGACTTCCGAGAAGAGAGCAGATCACAGCATATACCACCCCCTTAAATGATTCTCCTTTTAAACCCTCATAATCTGGCATGATTTGATCGTGATAAGAATGGGTCAGAGGAGTTGGGGCTCATACTTGCTCCTTCTGGGTCTTGTCGAGATGGGTGTTGAGTATCAGATTGAACATCTTCCCGTGGTTGGGATATCGGTAGTGGATCAGTTCGTGCAACACGATCTCTGCTCGCTCCCTGTCGGACAGATCCAGAATCGAGGTATCGAAGGTCAACCTGCCTTTGGATGAGCAACTGGTCCATTTCTTCTTCATCTTCCTTATGTGGATCTCCTTTGGTCCCAAGCCCACCTCTTTGGCCAGATTCATGACCTCTTCTTTGAACTCCTCCTTAGTGACCATCACGCTGCGCCACCCTTCAGGTTCCTTATCATCTTCTGGACCAGACCGGTCACCCTGACTTACGGTACTGAAGATGGATTGTAAGAACACCTTGTAAAACTCGTGTTTGACTCCACTCCCATAGGCCTCGCTCGTCCTTTGGTAGGGAACCTATCTAGGACCTAATTGTCACTCCCCTGTTCGGATAATTCTATAAAGGAGACTCGCATGTCAAAAAACTGGTATTGGAGGCAATGAGAGAGAAAATGCCGCGAGGGAGACCGAAAAAGAAAGCCACCGGTAACGGTAATGGCGCAAACCTGGGATTCGAAGCGAAGCTCTGGGCCGCCGCTGACAAGCTGCGAGGACACATGGATGCGGCGGAGTACAAGAACGTCGTCCTGGGGCTTATATTTTTGAAGTATGTTTCAGACACCTTCAAGGAGCATCACGACCTGCTGAAAAAGGAGCCCTACGCTGACCCAGAGGATAGAGACGAGTACGAGGCGAAGAACATCTTTTGGGTTCCCAGGAAGGCGCGGTGGTCAGAGATCCAAGCTCAGGCCAAGTTCCCCGAAATAGGAACCCTCATTGATAACGCCATGGACGCTATTGAGAAGGAGAACTCATCTCTTAGAGGTGTTCTGCCCAAGGACTTCGGACGGGCGTCATTGGACAAACGCAGGCTCGGCGAGCTAGTCGACCTCGTTGGTACAATCGGTCTAGGCGACCAGGAAAGTAAATCCAAGGATATCTTGGGCAGGGTTTATGAGTACTTCCTGGGTAGGTTCGCGGCTGCTGAAGGTAAAAGGGGCGGCGAGTTCTATACACCTCAGTCAGTGGTCAGAGTACTGGTAGAGATGATAGAGCCTTATGGCGGTCGAGTCTACGATCCATGCTGTGGCTCTGGAGGCATGTTCGTTCAATCAGAGAAATTCGTAACAGCTCATGGCGGGTCCCTGAGGGATCTATCGGTCTACGGCCAGGAGTCGAACCCCACCACCTGGAAGCTCTGCAGGATGAACCTGGCCATTAGGGGGATCGAGGGGAACCTTGGATCGAATCAGGCCGACACCTTCCTCAACGACCTCCATCCAGACATTAGGGCTGACTTCATCCTCGCAAATCCGCCCTTCAACATGAAGGAGTGGGGGGGTGAGCTACTAAAGGAGGACGTCCGGTGGCGTAAGTTCGGAGCCCCCCCAGCCGGAAACGCCAACTTCGCATGGGTGGAGCACATCATCCACCACCTCTCCCCCAAGGGCGTTGCGGGCTTCGTCCTCGCCAACGGGTCCATGTCATCCAACCAGTCCGGCGAAGGTGAGATCAGGCGAAGGATCGTCGAGGCCAACTTCGTCGACTGCATGGTCGCCCTTCCGGGCCAGCTATTTTACACTACGCAGATACCGGCCTGCCTATGGTTCCTCGCAAAGGACAAGGGGAACGGGAAGTTCAGGGATCGTCGGGGAGAAGTCCTCTTCATAGACGCTCGAAAGCTCGGCAATCTCGTTGATCGGGTACACAGGGAGCTTACCGACGAGGAGGTAGCCCAGATCTCGAATACCTACCACACCTGGCGGGGCGAGCCTGACGCTGGCGACTACGAGGATGTGCCGGGCTTCTGCAAAAGCGCTGTCTTGGAGGAGATCGAAAACCAGGGCTACGTTCTAACGCCGGGCCGTTACGTCGGCGCTGAGGAGATAGAGGACGATAGTGAGCCCTTCGAGGAGAAGATGGAGCGCCTCACGAAAGACCTAGAGGCGCAGTTTGCTGAAGGCGAACGGCTGGAAGCTGAGATAAGGGAGAAACTTAGGGTGTTGAGGTTATGGTGAATGAATGGGAAGATGTGACAATTGAGGATCTCAAAGCACAATCCCCAAATTCGTTGGCTACAGGTCCCTTTGGGTCTAATATCAGTTCTCGGTTTTTTCAAGATTTTGGTGTTCCTGTAATTCGCGGCACTAACTTGAGCGATAATGTAAGTGAGAGATTGATCGATGAAAATATCATATTCGTTTCAGAAGAGAAGGCTAGCGAATTTGAAAAATCTAGTGTATCAACCGGTGACTTAATATTTACATGTTGGGGGACTATCGGACAAGTTGGTCTGATCGATAATAGATCTTTATATTCTAAATATATTATATCAAATAAGCAAATGAAATTAACTCCCGACCCAAGCAAAGCTGATAGTTTATTTCTTTACTATCTGTTTTCTGGCCCAGAGATGTCTGGAAAAATCAAGAATCAAGCTATTGGCAGTTCGGTCCCAGGTTTTAATCTTGGTCAGTTGAGATCACTAATTCTTCGCTTACCACCTCTTAACGAACAACGCATCATCGCTCGCATCCTCGGCAGCCTGGACGACAAGATCGAGCTTAACCGGCGCATGAACAGGACTCTGGAGGGGATGGTTCGGGCTATCTTCAAGTCCTGGTTTGTGGACTTCGACCCCGTCCACGCCAAGGAAGAGGGGCGAGCGCCCATTGGCATGGATGCCGAAACGGCGACGCTCTTTCCGGACGGCTTCGAGGATTCGGAGCGGGGGAAGATACCGAGAGGGTGGAAAACACGTACATTGTCCGATTTATGTTCGACCCAATACGGTTTTACCACAAGTGCCAAAGAGGGGCCTACGGGGCCGAAGTTTCTCCGAGTTAAGGACATTAACAAGCTTGATTGGATAGAATGGGATACAGTTCCATTTTGCGATATAAGCGAGAGAGATAAACAGAAATACGCCCTGAAAGTAGGTGATATCGTGGTCGCTCGAATGGCTGATCCCGGCAAGTCAGCAATAATCGAACAAACGTTAGATGCGGTTTTTGCTTCATATCTTGTTCGATTAAAAACAGAGTCTTTAGCTCACGCCTATTTCGTCTACGGATTTCTCAAATCTCGTCTATATGCTGAATACACCGAAGGGGCGCGAGGTGGATCGGTGCAGGCTAATATGAATGCAAAAGTGATCGTTGGAGTAGATCTAGTAGTTCCACCCGTTAATGTAATGATCGCCTTCCTTCAACATGCGTTGCCACTCCGCCAGCGGATTACAGCAAATGTAAAGGAATCCTTCACCCTCACCACCCTCCGGGACGCCATCCTGCCGATGCTGATCTCAGGTGATATCCGGGTGAAGAATTTTGAGAAAAATGTTTTGAAAACATATTAATATCTAAAGAGAATATTCAGAAACATGGGTATTCTTTACGAGAGCCTTGATGAATCAGTACGCGCCTGTATGCTTCAAGAGCTTGAGAAAGACATATTAGACGACAATTTGTACATTAGTCCAAGGTTGACTGATACCGGAGTTAAAATCTGGCCGGAAATATTACGCGATGCATTCGCTAGTCATGATGATACATTTGTGGCTAATGCTCTTCGGTCACAAGGGCTTCTCCGTTCCCAAGAGAAACGACGCCGTCCAAATGGTGGCATCTCTATGGTGAATGTGCCACACACTGCCGCAGACACTTTGGCTGAAGGCGAGTTTAACCGATATTATGCTCGTGGGGTCTGTTTGAATGTTTTAGATACAAGCGGTACGCATGTAGAAGTTTATCGTGGCAAAGAGGTGCAGAAACCACGTCCTGAGTCATCGGCTTTAATCGGCAAAAGGCTATCGGCCCAGATGCTTTTGGATGATCTCCGTAGTTCTCCTGGAGTCGAGCCTGCTATGGGGTTACCACCTGGGCCAAATTCCGGGCTCACCATCCGACGTGTGGAGCTATGAAATTAAAATTGCATATCGTGACTTTAACTCGCAGCAACAGACTTCTGATTACGTCTATTCCCACCAAATGGGCACTGATCAACTATGTCCAAGAATAGCCATAGTGAAGGGCTTAAGGCAGCGCGGTTATTAATGGTATTGAGTAGCATTTCGCCTCTTTTTATAATCTGGGCCATAAGGGGCAACAGCTTGGTCCCAGATATATACTTCCTGGTTTTCTGTGCCCTCATGGTATTCATACCCAACATTTTTATTTGGTTGAGACTAAGGACAGCGATAAGGCTTGAAGAAAAACGCGAGCTTATTGTAGGAAGGGCAGACGACAGTCGTGATCATATCCTTGTATACCTTTTTACAATGCTTTTGCCATTCTATACAACCAACCTTGATACATGGCGCGATCTTGTTGCTGCTTTAGTTGCTCTTGGCTTTATAGTATTTCTGTTTTGGCACCTTAACTTACATTATATGAATATATTGTTCGCTGCTTTTGGCTATCGGATTTTTACAATATATGCGCCGCTAGATAGCAACATATTTACAAGTAAATCTGGTCTCGTCCTAATCACTAAGCGTGTTACAATAAACATTGGGCAGCACTTGACTGTATTTAGCCTGAGCGAAACAGTCTATTTTGAGGTGTAGAATGGAGCTAGACTTTGATTTGGACAAAATTGGGATAACAGAGTTCGGTATAGGTCTGGAAGACGATGAAGGCGTTCAGCAGTTCTGCTGCATGACCATCGACTCTGATATCCAAAGCGCACTACAAGAGATGACCATCGCTACGTGGAGTGCCATGAATAAGTTGGACAGAGATCCCCCATTGTACGATCCGTCAAATAAGCATGAATCCCCTGAGTATGTACATCTTCCAATCGATGACGAGTTGGCTACTCAATTGAGGTTATTGCATTTTGCTAACAATCTACCAATTAATTCGAACGCCCTAGCTGACCCAGATAAAGTTCTTTGTTATTTTGCGCGTTTGACCGATGCCGAGGGGCGTCGTCTAACAGCGTTGCGACGAGCGACTCACTTTAAAGGCGTGCTGAAGAACCGCATGATTTTGCTCCAATTGATAACCAATGCGCTGCAACTCATCGAAGAAAAGGTATTCAGACTCGATAACGATTTCGATTTGCTTGTTGACTCTACGACCTTGCATATATTCCGTCCAAACTCATTTGAATTTTTGGGTAGGCTTCGAGAAGCATTACTTGCAGCTGTGCCGGACAATATTAGGGAAATAGAAGGCGATCTGACATTTGTAGACTTTACCCATGTGCAAGACTATGCGATGAAGCATACTCGTGCAGCTCGCTACTTAGCCTCGATTAGAAGCCAAAAACTTACCGAGAATATCAACGAATCTGCACTGAAAGAGACCTGCACAGAACAAGGAGTAAATTTCACGGAGGTAGACGGCATGGTTGTGGTTCAAGATGGACATATAATGGGATTCCTCGAAGTATTGGATCGAAGACGATATCGGGTGAACTTAGTTGAAGATTCTCCCGAACGATATAAAGCTACAGCCCGCCGGAAAATTAAATAAGTGAGGTGAGATAAAATGAGCATTAACGAATCGAGTCACCAATTTCGCCACTGTATTTATGCTCATCTTCCTCATCCATTCTGCCATATTCGCACCTACCATAACAACAAAAAAGAGTTCAGTCCTTCGGGAAGACGCGAAGCTGATATCAAGCGATATTTAGACGATGGAGCTATAGAAGGTCACAAGTTCGCGAATTTGAGGGTTTCGCGCACGTCTCGATTATGTTTTTTGTCTCTAGGCGCCAGCCCTGCCATGCTGCCGAAAGTTATTTCGCGGGAAATGCTTAAAGCGTGACAAAGAAGTATGCAGAGGCGAGCGCGTGACTGAGACGTTATTCAAAAAAGTAGACTACACCCTATCAGGTCTCATAAATGATATTGATATGGGTGAAATAGGACTCCCTGACATCCAGCGCCCATTTGTCTGGCATAATAATAAAGTAAGGGACCTCTTCGATTCCATGTATAAGGGCTTTCCAGTAGGATACCTGCTATTTTGGGAAAATGGAAGCCCTAATGGCAACCGCTCAATCGGAACTGGGTCAAAACAGAAACCTTCTCGCCTTCTTATTGTGGACGGACAACAGCGTTTGACTTCGCTTTATGCTGTGATGAAAGGCGTTCCTGTGATCCGAGAAGACTACAAAGAGGAATACATTAGCATAGCTTTCCGCCCAAAAGATCAGACATTTGATGTCGCAGACGCAGCCATCCTAAAAGATCCAGAATATATCCCCAACATAAGCATTCTATGGCAGGTTCCTCGTAACCGCTTTGTGAAAGATTTTTTTAATAAATTGCGAGAACGACGTGACATAACAGATGATGAAGAAGATAAGCTATCTGAGGCAATTGATCGACTTTACGGAGTCCAGAATTACCCATTCACGGCTTTGGAGCTATCTCCTTCGGTGGATGAAGTGGAAGTTGCTGAGGTCTTCGTGCGCATCAACAGTAAGGGAACAAAGCTCAACGTGGCCAACTTCATCCTGACCTTGATGTCAGTATTTTGGGACGAGGGTCGCACAGAATTAGAGACCTTTTGCCGGGAATCGCGAACACCCTCCACAAGCGGTCCGTCTCCCTTCAATTACTTCATCCAGCCAGATCCAGATCAGCTCCTCAGGGCGAGCGTAGGGTTGGGCTTTCGACGTGCTCGTCTCAAACACGTTTACTCGGTTCTAAGGGGCAAGGACATGGAAACTGGCAAGTTCTCAGATGAGCTTCGGGATCAACAGTTTTCCATACTAAAGAAGTCCCAAGGCTATGTACTCAACCTTCAAAACTGGCATGATTTCTTCAAAGTTCTTGCTCTTGCTGGATATCGTAAGGGAGACATGATATCCTCAAAACTCGGCCTATTGCAAGTTTACACTTTATTCCTCATTGGAAAGCGCGATTATGAGGTTGATAATTACACCCTTCGCAATCTTATGGCGCGATGGTTCTTTATGAGTGCGCTTACAGGTCGATATACAGATTCTCCAGAATCGCAGATGGAGCAGGATCTCAACCTACTCAGAGACGTCAAAGACGCTCGCGATTTTGTATCCGTCTTCGATCGGATTATTTCGGACAGTCTTTCGGAGGATTACTGGAACATAGCTCTGCCTAATGAGCTGGCCACGTCCTCAGCTCGAAGCCCTTCTCTATTTGCCTATTATGCTGCTTTAAACCTCCTCGAAGCTAAAGTTCTTTTCTCGAAGATGAAGGTCTCCGAACTTCTCGATCCCGCCACCCAGGCAAACAAATCTGCTATCGAGCGCCACCACCTCTTCCCCAAAGCCTATCTAAAGAAGTTTGGGATCACAGAGGCTAGGGACACAAATCAGATCGCTAACTATGCTCTGGTGGAATGGCAGGACAACATCGAAATCTCCGACCGATCCCCTGCCGATTACCTTCCCCATTATGCCGGTCGATTCTCGTCTCAGGATTTGGAGCAGATGTTTCATTGGCACGCCTTACCTCCAGATTGGGAGAATATTGATTACCGTGAGTTTCTCGACGCGCGCCGCAAGCTCATCGCCCAGGTGATACGGGAAGGATTCGGGAAGCTACAGGTGTGAGGAGGTCGAGTAATGAACCATCTCGCCGTCACTGAAGAGGAGGTCGAAAAGATCGCGATCTCTTACTTTTCTGAGCTGAGATACGATTACCTCTACGGCCCCGACATAGCGCCCAACGAACTCCAAATGGAGCGCGCATCCTTCGACGACGTAGTCCTGATGGGACGGCTTCAGAGGGCTCTCGCCAGGATAAACCCTCGAATACCAAGAGACTCTCTTGAGGAGACCGTCCGGAAGGTCGTAAGAACCCAGAGCCCTAAGCTTGAGGACAACAACCGGCAGTTCCACAAGCACTTAACCGAAGGAGTCGACGTCGAGTTTAGAGAAGATGGAAGGATAGTCCACGGCAAGGTATGGCTAGTGGACTTCAACACCCCTGAGAAGAATGACTGGCTGGTGGTGAACCAGTTCACCGTTATCGAAGGAAGGAACAACCGCCGCCCTGATATCGTCGTCTTCGTTAACGGCCTGCCCCTGGGCGTTATAGAGCTAAAGAACCCTGCGGACGAAGAGGCCACCGTCAGGAGGGCTTACAACCAGCTCCAGACGTACAAAAACGAGATTCCATCTCTATTCCACTTTAACGAGGCCATGGCCATATCAGATTACATGGAGGCCAAGGCCGGAACTCTGACAGCCAACTGGGAGTGGTTCATGCCCTGGAGAACCATAGACGGGAAAGATGTCGCGCCCCTCTACTCGCCTCAGATGGAAGTTCTTATCAAGGGCATTTTCGAGAAGAAACGCTTCCTTGACCTGATCAGGTACTTCGTCGTCTTCGAGGAGAACGGCGGGAAGATAACGAAAAAGATGGCGGGCTATCACCAATATCATGCTGTCAACAAAGTCGTAGAGCAGACCGTCAGGGCATCCTCTGAGAGGGGCGACCGGAAGATAGGGGTCGTATGGCACACACAAGGCAGCGGAAAGAGCCTCTCTATGGCCTTCTATGCGGGAAAGATCATCCAACACCCTGCCATGGCCAATCCCACCCTCGTCATCATAAACGATAGGAACGACCTCGACGACCAGCTCTTCGACACCTTCGCGGCGTGCAAGGACCTCCTCAGACAGAAACCCGACCAAGCCGCCGATCGAGAAGACCTCCAAGACAAGCTCAAGGTGGCGTCAGGAGGGGTTATTTTCACTACCCTTCAAAAGTTCACGCCGGACGAGAGGGGTGGTCGTTACCAGAAGCTCTCGGATCGGAGGAACATAGTCGTCATAGCTGATGAGGCCCACCGCAGCCATTACGGCCTCAAGGCCAAAGTGGTGAAGACCGACGATGAGGCTTACATCACTTACGGCTTCGCCAAGTACCTCAGAGACGCCCTCCCCAACGCCTCGTTTGTCGGGTTCACGGGAACCCCTATCGAGTCGACGGACAAGAGCACCCCCGCCATCTTCGGCGATTATGTCGACATCTACGACATCCAGAGGGCAGTGGAGGACAAGGCCACCGTACCCATCTACTACGAGGCTCGTCTCGCCAAGCTCGATCTGAAGGAGGACGAGAGGCCAAAGATCGACCCCGGCTTCGAGGAGGTGACGGAGGGAGAGGAGCTAACAGAGAAGGAGAAGCTGAAGAGCAAATGGGCTCGTCTTGAGGCCGTCGTAGGCTCAGAGAAACGGATCGCTCTCGTTGCCAAGGACATAGTCGACCACTTCGAGCGGAGACAGGAGGCAATGGAGGGCAAGGCCATGATCGTCTGCATGAGCCGCCGGATCTGCGTCGACCTCTACCGCCAGATCATCACGCTCCGGCCTGAATGGCATGACGATGATGACAAGAAGGGTGGGATCAAGGTCGTGATGACCGGTTCTGCCTCTGACGACGAGAGCTGGCAGCCTCACATCCGTAACAAACCGAGACGAAAGGAACTCGCCGACCGTTTCAGAGATCCGGACGATTCCCTGAAGCTCGTCATTGTGAGAGATATGTGGTTGACTGGATTTGACGCACCTTGCCTTCACACCATGTACGTGGACAAACCAATGAGAGGTCACGGCTTGATGCAGGCCATAGCGAGGGTAAACCGAGTCTTCAGAGACAAGCCGGGAGGTCTTGTAGTCGACTACATAGGTATTGCAGCCGACCTCAAATTGGCTCTTGCAGACTATACCGAAGGGGACCGGGGTAAGACCGGAATCCCAGAGGAGGAAGCTGTGGCGGTCATGATGGAGAAGTACGGGATTGTCTCAGACATGCTTCATGGCTTCAACTGGCGCAGGTTCCACAAAGTCCCTCCCACCGAACGACTTTCAATTATACCGGCTGCTGTGGATTACATTCTGAAGCTAGAAGATGGCAAGAACCGTTTTCTCAAGGCCGTAAACGAGCTATCGCAAGCCTTCGCCCTGGCAGCCTCCAGCGATGAGGCTTTGGAGATCAGGGAGGATGTCGCCCTCTTCCAGGCGATCAAGTCGTCGTTGGTCAAGATCACCAGATCGGCTGAAGGGAGAACGCGCGAGGATATAGATACGGCCATCAGGCAGATTGTATCGAAGGCTATAGCGTCCGAAGGGGTCGTGGATATCCTCTCGGCTACGGGGATCAAGAGCCCTGACATATCCATTCTATCCGACGAGTTCCTTCTGGAGGTCCAGGGTTTGCCCCACAAGAACGTGGCCCTGGAGCTATTGAGGAGGCTCATCAACGACGAGATCAAGGTTCGCTCCAGGAGAAATTTGGTTGAAGCACGATCATTTGCCCAGATGCTAGACCAGACGATAAACAGGTATCACAACCGGTCCATCGATTCGGTTCAGGTTATCGAGGATCTCATTAAGCTGGCTAAGACCATCAGAGAGTCTAGCAAACGTGGCGAGGAGATGGGACTCTCCCAGGGTGAACTTGCTTTCTATGACGCGATCGGGAGCAACGAGGAGGTTGCCGAAGTTCTTGGCGACGAAAACCTTCGTACCATTGCACAGGAGCTAGTGAAAGCCGTTCGGAAGAATGCCACCGTTGACTGGACTGTGAAGAAGAGCGCACAGGCGAACATGCGCGTCGTAGTCAAGCGTTTGTTGCGTAAGCATGGTTACCCACCTGAGATGCGGGACTTAGCTGCAGAGACGGTGGTGAAGCAAGCAGAGCTGCTGTGTGATGATTGGGTTACAGCTACAGCCTCCAGTTAAGCCTGGTAGCATACCATACACTGACTCTGTGGTATGAGATTTCGCTCGGACAAGATTCGCTGAACCCCTCACACTTGATCGGATTTACTCCATCAGTTTGATGGAGTTTCCATGCAACGTTCCTGTTAGGAGAATTGATGGAGCCCGCTGCAGGCAGGTCTTCTTTATCGAAGTCTCCTCGATTGCAGATTAGAGTGCCAGCGCCATCTTATTGGTGAGCTTTGGGAAAGGGATATTGTTAACTCCATCAGTTTGATGGAGTATCTCGCCCGGCATACTCTCAATTCTCTTCATCCCATGAATCAAGGCATGACGCCAGGCTCCTCTACCGACCAACCATTTCCCAGTTTGACATCCCAGGCAGGCTTGCCACGGTCATGCTCTGCTGCCAGATTTCGTTTCCATGGGCAATTAGCGCAGTCGACATACTTCGAGCATTTGGCTCGTAGCGTCTCACACTTCCAGGGCTTTAATTTATTATAGATTATGTTATCGACTTGTTGGGTTGTGATTAGGCGATCGAAATTCCGTTGGGGTTTGAACATCGCTATCGTCTCTTCGCGGGTTTTTCCAGCGGCTTTTGCTTCACAGACTATGGCAACCCTCATGTCATGACTTTGAGACCCATATAGTGTCTCGTCCAAAGCAGCCAGGATACAGGGTCTCATTTTGGCACTCCCTGAACTCTTCATCATATCAGAATTCATGTGGGTGGATGCTGGTTTCGATGGTAGGTATTGGCGAGTTCCGACCTTTTCAGCCTCCTTTTCGGGCTCGCGAAGCTCGACCACCCTGGTTATCACTATGAAGTCGTTAAATTCGAATGTATAGGGATCTAAGAGTTTGGATTGAACGCCTGTCTTCCTATTGACAGCCATGGGCAACTTCAAAGCATTCCCGAATTTTGCATGCTTGGTCTTTTGCTTGGGGAACGCTTGGGTATCATTCTTGAAATCGAGGTAAGGATGCTTCTTTTGAAGTTTGTTTTTTAAAGTTTTCATAAAATTGTGGACGATCTCGATGGGCGCCCGAATTATCGGGATATATACATGATAACTATCTTGCGACCCACTTGCAACAACTATGGGCTGTATGCCGAGTTCTGTAAGATGCTCAACTACGGCTTCAAGCCGAGGCACGGATGGATTGTCGCCATTGTGGTTGTCGATATCGAAGGCACACTGAACCGTTAGCCCATCCTCACCGACACCATAAGTCGCTGGAGACACAAGTCCAAGGATCATATCAAAGATCAGTTCATCCCAATCGTTGGTTATATGTGGTCTATACCCAATGCGACCAAACCGATCGCGATATTTCTGTTGTTCAGCGTGCTGATCCTTTTTCGATCGGAAGAACCTGTCAAGGGTTTCCGTCGTGATAATACGGGTAGCAGAATCATTGAACTTCGAGAACAACGCACCGAAACACGGCACAGAAATTGAATCCCCTTTTTCTCCAAAATCACGTATATAATTTATTAACGTGCTTTTGGAGTTTTCGGGGATTGGAATCTCAAGATCGTACACCTTCAGGGTATCCGGCAGCCCGGTGAGGTCGTTCGCAGTATCCCAAATTTTCTTGATGTATGGGGATGCTTTCCTCTGTTCCGGATGCACCTGCTTCTTGTAAGGCTCCATGATTACAGGTTTCGGCAATTCCTCTCGGCATTCTACAACGAATTCCCGTGTTCCGGTCTCCCTGGCCACTCTTCCTGGTCCCCATGTAAGAACTCGCGAGACATCCTTCTTCTTCACCCCGATGCAGTAGACTTTGGATGGCGTTTCCCCTGCCGGGTCTTTGACTCTCGACCAAGCTTGCCACGTAGCGGCGTCGACACTCCCGACCCTGATAGTCTGGCTCTCCTTGTACGAGTTGGCGAGGCAGTCGTATGCGTTCTTTGGAACCTCAGCCAGCCCCACAGCGATCGCAATCCTCCTCTCTCCTTTTACCCCGATGGTGTTCTCTGATCTATAATAATCACAAAATATATTGGGGTAACCTCTCAGTTCCTTCCTCAATCTTTCATGCAGTGTTATATTTGGGGCGAAGAGGTGGATCGGAGCGTCACCTTCAGCTTCGGAGATCTCCTTGATACGGTCCACGATCTTCGGGATCTTTGACATCTTCTGTGGCGTGGTGCCGCTGAGTCTGAAGGTATCCGCGTAGACCGTCATTTTGGCGTTGGTGCGAAGTAGATCCGGGAAGAAGTCTTGCTCGGAGGCGATCTCAAAGCTTTTCATGAGATTCTCCCGCCCCACAATAGTCTTGAAGAAGTCTGGAAAAGGCTCGAACATTGTCCCGCTAACGAAGACTACTGAAGCATTCTTGGCATAATCGTTGAGATAATTGTGGATGGCACCGTTCAACCGCCCCATCTTCCCACAGACATAGAGTTTCCCCACACCATCCTCTCGGATATGGGATAGCCGTGCGGTATCGTTGCAGAGAATCGAGATTATGTCCCGGATAGCAAGTACTTCTTCTTCGGATATATCCAGTTCCTTGCGCTTTCGAGCCAATTTCCTCAATTCACCCCAGAATTTTGGGATGCTCTCCGATATGATCTGCTTTTCAATATCCAGTTCACGAATCAACAGGCAGTCGGGATTATATTCTACTTGCCTTTCCAAATCTGAGGCGATTGGTTCAATTTCGCCCCGTATGCCTTCCCACAAAAAACAAGCGATGCGTAGCGAATGATAATCTTTGAGCTTCAGAGCTAAGCTGTATGCGCTGAAGTCGAGTGGCACCCTTGCGACATCGTTGGCCGCGAGATAATGGGCTTCATCGATCAGAACCACGTCGATGTCCTGTAGGATCTCACGGAGGTGTAGAGATCGATCGCCATCAGAACACATGATCGCCTCGAACTTTGCAGAAGTAAGAGACTTCATTTGTGCGTCCGGTTCCCTCTCAATATCCAGGATGCAGCAATCATCTGCGTACTTGCATTCGTTACATTTCTTGGGGATAGACATCGGTAGCTCTGCTAAAAGCGGCTCCTTTGATATCGCCTCTTCGTTATAGTAGCACTTGGCATTTCCATAGATACGAACGATATCGGCTGTCCCACCCATAGTGTCGTTTATAATCTTTCGCGTGGGAGCGATCAGCAGAACACGTTTCTCTGATCGGCTTGCTGCTTTGACGAACGAGGTCGTGAATCCCGCACGTGTCACTTTGTGTACGACATGGTCCTTGTCATCGAAAAATGTAGCAGCAAGTTCAATTCTCTGTTCGTTGACAGATATGTTCTCCTTATTCTCGGAAAGCGCCTCAGATGTATCGATAGATGATTCATCATTCGAAAACCAACGTTCTAATCCCCTTTTACTGTCAGTTGTATCTTGATTAGTAGTTTCATTCATATCTTATCAAACTCGGATTGCTGGCCAGCGGTCACTGGCCACGTTCTTTATTTTATCAGTCCCAATCATTTGAATCTATTCAGATCTAATCCAACCTGTTGGCCTCCTTCGGCACGACAACGAGCACATTGCGGTTTTCATCAAACTGCATTTCCACGGTCTCAACCTTGGACCACATATCGAGAACCGGTTTCGGTACAGATATCGAGCCGTATTGACCAGCCCTCACTACTAATTTTCTTGAGAATTTCATATTGTTCACATTCCTGGGGAGATCTCCCCAACTTACCCCTGAACGTAAAATTGAATCATTTTTCGGGTAGCTGTACGATCCATGATACATGTGATACAGTGTGAGATGAGACGTTCAAGCAATTCGGAGTTCCTAAAAAATTACTAACTTTTTACGTGAAGGGGTATTATGGGAGGGCATTCAACCTCCAAGGAACTAGAACATGAACCTAAAATATAAACGAAGAATAACCAAATCCTCGGAGAATAAGGCAATGGCGGTAACCATACCGCGTGCCGTTGCGCAAGCTTGGGAACAATATGAAACAGTTGACCTTGTGTTCGATGGCAACTGCCTTTTGATCAAGCCGACAGAGGAAGAGCAAGTATGATACGAATAGTGCTCATTATACTGGCCCTTTATCTGATGATGGTAGTGGTCTGAAATGAAAAATTTTGAAGGAATATATGAAAATGAATACGTGGATAACTCAGGAATCGACTTGAAAGCTACCGTAATTGCCGTCGATCCAGTACATGTGTATGTGAAATGCCCATTTTGCGGCAAAGTGCATATTCATGGATCTAATGGTGTGATCGATTCGATTAGCTACGGTCACAGGTTAGCCCACTGTAAAAAGAAACATTTTGGCGGGTATAATCTAACGTCGAACAAGTTCACCATCCGGTCCGAGTATGGGATTACGGGAAAAGCTGAAACCATCCTAAAGCGGTATCAGCAGCTTAGTGGTGATGGCCAGTGGTTTACGCTAAGACGTTATAGGCGGCAAGGATCGCACCGATCTTCATGATCGGTGTATCTTTTTTAAATATAATATTGGGAAATATCGGGTTCGGATGATACCGATATAGAGAAGCCCGACAATGCATAGGTCCAGCTTTATTATAATATGGATTATCAGCGGTCGTTCGGGCTTCAGAGGCAAAACGAGAGATCAACCCATCTGTCCATCCTCTCTGAGTTCCTCCTTTTCCGCTTGGGTCTTCCTTCTGTCTGATATATCGCAATATGTGCCCGACAATGGGACTGAAGCCACTGACCCCTTGGAATACTCCATCAGTTTGATGGAGTTATCGTTGTCCGAGAATCTCAATACCTTATTTCTCCATTTCCCTGTATAGTGTTATATATGTGATTTTGGATATTTTGAGGATGAATCCTAAGCACTTGAGCCCTTCAAGCACTCAGATAAACTGAAAAAATTAAATCCATCGGAATGAGGGACTTGATCAAAAAGCCTTCCTTTGACCTTTCCAGTATATTCTGTAATGGAAAATATATCGATCCAGTTTTGGGACTCAACAATTATCCATAATTAAAGAAAACGTTTATCTAATAGGATTGATCATTAATAATAGACATGGTGCCGAAACCTCCTAGCTAGTGTCCCGCATGCTTGGGAACCGGACCTAGCCCCCCTGGAATAGATATCTTGCGTGGGCTGTAATGGTGCAGGAGAATTTTGCCCAGTTCTAGTCAAGGTTGGAGAGGTTGGTTGTTGGATTTGCGGGGGGAATGGATGGATATCAGGGACTTATGATCAGCGAGTAAAATGTAAAAATGTGATGGAACCGGTATAGAAAAGGTGAATCTCCTATGACTAATGGCAAAAAGGGGCAAGTTACGGTAGAGAAGATTTCAACAGCGATGCCTGGACAAATCATTTCAATAGAAGGTAAAGCACCACCAGGAGAGAGGGTTCAAGCTGAAGGAGTGGTTAATGAAACGGGGAAAAAACCCACTGGGCAGGCCGCTCCTGATGGAAAATATGGTTTGCATGCAAAAGCACCTGATACACCTGGAGAATACTCTGTTGTAGTGTCAGTTGAATCTACAGGAGAGACAACATCCACGACATTTGCAGTAAAAGAGCGTGGAAGTGGTCCTAAGCCACCCTAACCAATTTTTATACTGTTCTTGTTCTATTCTAGTGCAAGAACAAAATATGCATTTACCAACAGTTATTTTTTTTGATAAATTTTGGAATCGACATCTTCCAATCCAATTAATTGAGCAAAATGTTCAATTACAATTGGCCAATTCTCTAAAACCTGACGTTTTATGGTAAAACGTTAGTTTTGAATAAGTCGGAGCCCAGAATTTCGCGGGTTCATACGATTATGCCACTTGTGATACGTGTGCCCTATTTTGCAAAAATATTATGCCATTATCAGACTTCCGAAAATGATCCGGTACCTGCCAGAAGGGTCAACGTGGTTATTCCCTGTACCTAATCCCAGCAAGCACATCTCCCAGCGGTGGATACGGATGGTGATTGACAAGGCAGCAAGACGAGCGGGAGTGCAGAGAGCTTATGCCACATCCAAAGCGGGAAAGAAGCTGAACATCATCACACCGCATATGAGGCGGCACCTACATGCGGTTCATACGCTTGATAGTGGTGGCACCCAGAACGATTTGCAACACCAACTTGGTACATCAGTCTGTCCGTACAACGAGTATCTACCTAATGGCAGACATCAATCATAGGAAGAAGAGCTACGAGCGTTTCGACGCCTGAAGAACGATTGGCTAGTGATCGGCGGGAAATACGTGTTGTCTGTGACATTACCCAAGCTTGGGGGACTGGATTACGACCTTATGGTACTTCGGATCGAAATTATCATGGCTGGAATGGTGTCAGTTTCACATCGCACTGAGGCAAGATAGAATGTTTTGAAATAAGCGGAGAAACAAACGGTGTTTATGCTCGCTCTCCGCTTATCCGACCTAAATGTCGAGATACGTAGCCTCCCTTAGCGACTCCAGGCCGAAGGAATTTGTTGTTTCTGTAATCCAAATTCCAAAATCCTCATCATGTAGTATGAACGGTCGTTCGGGCTTTGACGCGGTAATTGTTTCAATATACATCGTCATATGTTCATCTTCGTGAACAAAATCGGAGGATATTTTATATGTACCTTCTAGCAGCCTATCCGTGATATCAACTTGTGGGACGCTACAATGTCCTTTACCATCTATAGCGCCACACGAAGTTATCTCCTCGTCGTTAATGGAGTAAAAATGACCATGGTCTTTACCATATTCATCATAATAGCTCGTCCCATCTATCGTAAATCGGGCTGCGTCAATAGTGGAATTCGGAACGACTAAATATATTTCTGTATTTCCCTTAAACGGATACTTCAATCTGTGATAAATGCCGTTCTCATTTGCATAATAATCGGCATTGTCAAGTGCGCTATTTTTGGCAGTATCTGAAATTTCTGCCCCAGTTGATTTAATAAAGTTGATTGCGTCATTCAACTCAGATTTAAGATTATCCATCGAAGCAAAGTCAAACTTGGCGGTACTCGCAACCAGGATTTTACCGTCTCCCGATACGTACACCCAATCGCCCGTTGTATCTTTTAACCGATAAACGACAGTTGTGTCATTATGGAATTTAACATCGTACTTAATATCCGCTCTTTGGTAGAGCATATCGGAACTCACCGGCATACCGATACTAACAACCGCACCTGATTCAAACTCTGGCACCTGCGCCGCTACAGTAAATATACCAAGTAGCATGATTCCTGAGACGATCAGAGCAAATTTAATGAAACTCGTAGTCTTTCCTCCAAGACTATATAGTGAAATAGGTAATTAAGAACTTTTCCGTATGCAACGGAAATTTGTCACCACATGCGGCTAGGATCGCGACCGGTTACCAACAATCAACTTCATCTACAAAGACTTTTAAATCAACTGGAGATATCTACTTGGGAATCGCATGAGGGCTCAGACTAAACGATAGGTCTGAGGATGTCTGGCTAGTTATATGGCCCTCAGATCGAAAGTTCCGTTTTATGCAGATTTCGGAACACTCGCTCCAGGGCGCTTCGCCTGTGGTCATCCAGACGACTTTGTTTGTCGGCCCATTTTGCGGACTCGTAAGGTTGGCAAGCCTACTCTTCAATTGTGGTGGCCTTATCTCAGAGGGCGGCTGCATAAATATGTATATAAGTTAAATCTTTTTATTGATTTTGCGGAAGAAAGCTTTAGAACAGGCTACGAGACGGAAGTTGCTCGCACACAATTCCATCGATGGAAAAGGGGGCGGGTAAATCAACCCCCTCTCGCCCATTCGATGGTTTTTTGTTGGGACACCATATCCATGAACGTAAAACGACATGCCTTTTGTTCCCGTATGAAGCGACCGAGTCGATGCCAGTGTAGTGGAGGGTCCTGCCAAATGATACAGCAATTATTTATATTTGTGATATATATAAGACCACCATGAGAGAGGGAACGGTTAGAACGCTGGACGATGACGAGCTTGAGTTCGTACTTCTTCTACGCAGCCTAGGTGTCCACCGCAACGTAGCCAAGGTCATCACTTATCTGACTGCTGTCGGTGAGGCCAAGTCCAGGGAGATCGAACATGGGTGTGATATGAGGCAGCCTGAGATCAGCATCGCAATGCGTGAACTGCGTCGCCAGAACTGGATCAGCGAGCGGGAGATCAAGGGAGAAGGTAAAGGCCGGCCATTCAAGACGTATGTTCTGACCACGCCTGTCGACAGGATCATCAAGTCCATCGAGGAGGAAAGGCGGAAGGAGTCTGATGAGACGATGGAAAGTATCCAGAAGCTCAGAGATCTGGCAGGGGCAGGAGCAAGGTTAGCGAGTAGAGAGATCCTATGACTGACTGAGGTTAGATGATGGCGGTTCCAGATTATCAGAGCCTGATGCTACCTCTCCTGAAGGTCTTGGGGGACGGAGAAGAGCAACAGCCCTGCGAAGAAATGTGGTTTGACAGATCACAATTGGTCGTTGAGGGAGCTGTTGACTTTTCCTTATCACAGAATATCAACCAGTTGAGGGTGCAGTACCAAAATTAGAGAATAGAATAAATTCTGGATTGCTAAAGTCGTTTTTTTAACCGCAATATTCAAATAACATAAAATTTCACACAGTTGGTGGTTATGTTAAGCTATAGTGAGATAGGACATATAATAGAGACTATTGGCATAATACTTACGTCCTTAGATATAATGTCAAATATAAATTTTTTTCCTGCCATAGATTTAAGAAGTCATGCAGAAAAAATCCGAGAGGTTCATTTAGAAGCATTATCCAGCATTAGATTAACTCTAATATATGTATTATTTTTATTTTTATTTATAGCTCCTGTTTTCTGGTTAGTGGATGGCCGAATAGATATTTTCATAATATTAGTTTTAGTTTTTTTAGTTTTCTATGTAATTAATTGGATTACAATTGTTATTTATTTTATGTTTAAAATTTTGGCGAGATTAATAGATTCTATAAAAATAATTCCAATTAATATACTTCCAAATACAAAAGGTAGGCTTGCAGTTATTGGTTTAATTCTTATAATTATTGGAAGATTTTTACAAATTTATTATGGGTAATTGAGCGATGACGTCCTGGCCGGACCTGGCAAGAGCGTCTCAAGCATCCATACCTTTAGCAGAGTTTGCAGCAACTCTTTGTGAATAGCGGTCGCTGACGAGGCGGTGACGTAATCAAAGAAGAGGTTACCATCAGATTCTATGCAACAGATGAAGATCTAATCAATAAAGAGCTTTGAAGTGGCCGAAGCAGAGGGAGCAGAGGCTGCCATATCCTGGGATGCTCTGGAGGATAAGAGCGTGGCATTTGCCGAAGCACGCGAAAGGGCTATTCAAAACGCCGAGGATGACGCAGAAGATCTAGCAACTGCTGCTTGGATGAAACTCAGAAAGAGATCATCGAGAGGTCAAGCCCCATGGTTCGCCAGCCACATTCACATTACGATCCGATGGGCATCAGCATGATGGACTTATTCGACTTCTCATGGCCCGGAACTCTCGATCCCTACGAAACGTCCATCAACGCCGAACCAGGGGTGTTTGAGGTCAGATCGCAGGTCGTCGTCACCTACGAGGTCACATCGTGATGCATCGTTGCTGAATACCTCAGGTCCTTCATTTTTTAAATTTCTATAGATTAAATTTACTCTTGATTTTATGTCCGCCTATTTATGCCTTTTTTCTAGAGGCCTTGGACCGCTTTCTCCTATATGAACTTGAAGACGAACGCCGCTTCATCCCACGCCTTGCCGATCAGCTTCCCGTAATAGTCGAGATCGAACTCGGAGGCATCCCACTCAGTATCAACATCCCAACTACCAGCATCGCGAACAACGAATCCCACAGTCATACCCGGTGAGACCTTCACACCCTTTCTCCGATAGGCGGCGATCGCTGAAGCCTGAACACATCTCTTCTCGTAGTTGAGCTTGCTTATCCGCCGATTGATGACCATCTGAGAGGGGTCTGCTCTAGGCAGTTCCCGATGGTACCACTTCACGATCTCCAATACCTGTGGCTTGATTCGACGTAGCTCTTCTATGCTCCGAGCCTCGCCCATCTTCTTAAATACCTCCATCTGCATACGACTGATGTACTCTGGAGTATCCCTCTTCCGGGCTGCAACACCCCGTATCTTCATCTTGCCACTAGACATCCGACCGAAGTATCTGTTGTAAGCTCCGAAGCCGTCGGCCAGAGGCAGGAATACGATCCAATCATAAGGATCAAGCTCAGTGCCTATCCCGGTAGCGGCCTCCACATTCTCTTTAAACTGGGACGCATCGCCGCCTTTGACCCAGAGGCAATCAACAATACCGTGGAGCACCTCCAGATCCATGCGTTCCGCAATCTGCTTGGTCTGGAGCAATAACTCTCTTGGTGGGACGATTTTGTCCGACCCTATCTATGAGCAACCTGTTTTGGAACGTAATTTATATAATTCTTATATGCAGAGATCAAGTAAAAAGGAGAGAGGGCCATGCGCAAACACAAGAGCGAATCCGTTCCCATCAAGATTCAGACACTTTATGACGATATTGCGAAGTTGACCGATTCCATCTGCCTCGATCACCTTGATAAAGAGTACGCAGAACTTGCCCGGCGTATGGCATCAACCCTGGCGAGAAAAAGGCCCTCACCTCTGGCTAGAGGAAGAAAGGACGTCTGGGCGGCGGCTATTGTCTACGCTTTGGGAAGTGTCAACTTCCTTTTTGACAAATCCCAGGTGCCCCACATGAGAGCAGACGAACTGGCTAACCTTTTTGGAGTCAGCCAGAAGACCGCTGCTAACAAGGCCCGCCAGATCAGAGATATCCTAAAGATTGAACAAGCTGACCCTAACTGGTGGCGACCCTCCAAATTGGAGGAAAAACCTCTAGCTTGGTGGGTTATGATTAACGACCTGGCGGTCGATGCCCGCAAACTGCCGGTAGAGATCCAAGAGGAGCTTGTGCAACGCAAGCTGATACCGTTCGTCCCCGGCAAACGGACCGTGCCCGATGAAGAGGCATCTGTGGAAGATGAGAACGAGCCAGAAGAGTAGCCGCTTCCAGAAGAAACGAATAGGATCGTGTAATTGAGGATCGAATGCGATAGCAGCATCCAGTGGGTCATCCAAGGCGTAGAAAGCTTCGCTAGAGTGGACCTTGACCATCTCAGCCAGCCTCTGGCCGTATACCTGGTCCTCCTTGTGTAGTGCTCGCGAAGCTTTGAGCCACCGTTTGTACTTGTGAACCTCGCTGAATACGAAGACCCGGCTGGCAAATGTTCTATTTTTGTCTACGTCTTGTGATGTGGAGAAATCAACAAAAAGTCTACAATTTCCCTATACTATTACTTATCATATAATAGGGGAAATGTGTACTTTTCTTGGATTCTTGGGAATGCAGGCTAAATCGACAAAAAGTCCACAATTCCCCTATTAATAATAACATATCTTATAATAGGGAAAATGTGTACTTTTTTTCTATTTCAGATATTGAGTTCTTATCGTGAGAATTCATCCAAGAATTTAAATCGAACACTGCGAATATCGGCTGCAATCAGCGGCAAAAGCACATCGGCGAAATTGATGACGCAAACTGACCAACTCAACCGCAAACTACAAGTATCTATAACGATTATATAGTGAGTTTGCCGCGTTTCGTGCTGTAAGAACGAGGACGAGCATACCGACTAGCTCTTCAGGCTAGACCTGAGAGGTGCTGTCTATCGAGGCAGCATTCGGAAAGCACTGGGAAGCTGAGGATTCATTGGGTACGGATATATGCACGCCGTAACGGGCGTAGTATATGCTCAAAACTCAGCTAAACCCAAGAGTCCTCGTCAAGTGCGAGATAGCGGCACAAAGCTGAGGATAGAACAAGCAATAGGCCCGACAATCGGATGACGCTCTCGGGTTCTCGTGATTGGGACGCTGTGTATTGGACAGCGCTGTGCTTCTCTCTTCGGTGGTCCCTAGAGGTAGGGCGCTGTTATCGGCGCTGGCCGCCTTTGACTCGATTCCACTATTCTGGCATCATCCACCGTGTTCTTGTTGGTTGATCTCTCCAGAGGGTGCTTTTACAGGCTTCGATTCGTTTCACCATCAAGACGATGTTTAGCTTGCGGTCGTCATCCGCAACAGCTACAAGGCAATCTCAGGGGCTACCAGGATGGCCACCGCCAGGATGGTCATCGTCAGGGTGGTCATCACCAGGATGGTCATCATCAGGGTGGTCATCATGGCGATCGGGGCCACTTGGTGTGTTATCTGGTATATCTCGCGGATGGTTGTTCGGTCTGTCAAGTATCGTATACCAACCAGATGTATACCAATTAGATGGGTACCTATTAGATGTAGACCAATCAGATACGCCGCTGCTATGTACATTGAATGTTATCGCGTCACTGTAAGGGCCGCCACTTATTTGGCATCTCAACTGATATCCCCTCACAGTGTCTGCGTAGAACCATAGTCGGTACTGGTGGTTGGCCTGGACATATCCAAGGCTGTGATATTCAGTGTCACCATCGGGACACAGTTCCTCCAACGTCAACTGCCCTGAAGTGTACGGAATAATGAGAACTCTTGCATAACG
>Ga0116164_10000809_pt1 | contig 25280 bp, 22 predicted proteins | sample AD_UKC109_MetaG_FD_89888 | JGI IMG/M metagenome (GOLD analysis project Ga0116164, IMG submission 89888) | Active sludge microbial communities of municipal wastewater-treating anaerobic digesters from Hong Kong - AD_UKC109_MetaG | ecosystem: Engineered > Bioreactor > Anaerobic > Digestate... | reverse complement strand
TCAGCTAGCTCTACCCCATCCCAGACCACCAGGGTAAATGGTTCTATGTCCTGAAATTCATATCCATGGACAAAATCATTGATGCTTGGATAGTCAAAAAACTGCAGAGCCATCTGCCCGCGGCTTAACCGGTATGGCGGGCGGTGGTGGTGTTTTTCAAAAGCGCCATTGAGGAGGCAAAGTACTTTTCCCGATTGACTTGCTGCAATCCAGGTTCCACCGGCTTTCACATCTTTCGGAAATACAATGACCTCTTCTTCGAGACGGACCCGTGATAATTCGTGGGGAGAACGATCCGGTGCTTCATCGCGGTTCGAAGTAATTACAAATCCACCATTATAGGGCAGGTAGGTGACTGTACACATACAATTAGATTATAAATCGCCCAGTTGCGGCCTCACAATCAACTCCTCGATGTCCGCTGAATCCGACAGGCTTAATATGGATGAAACAATTTTTGCAATATCCCGTGTTTCAATCAATCGCTCATAAGGTAAATCCGCTCCGGACCATGAATCGGACCAGGTGGCGCCGGGCAGGAGTGCCGTTACCTTAATACCGGCCGGCTTCAATTCTTCTCTCAATACTTTAGAGAATCCCAGCAATCCGAATTTCGAAATGGAGTACGATCCGCCATTCGGATAGGCAATGATGCTTGCAATGGAAGCCATATTGATGATGTGGCCGCGGTGGTAGGGCAGCATAGCTGGTAACACGGCACGGGTCATGTTATACACGCCGTATAGATTGGTTTCGATCATTTCTTCCAGCACACCATCTTCTTCCTCCGTTATTTTTCCTGAGATAAAAATCCCGGCATTATTCACCAGTACATCGATACGATCCCATTTACCCAGCACATAATCAACAAAACCTTTTATTTCCTCTTTATTACGGACATTGGTTTCCCGGATCAGGATTTCCGCACCTGTACGGATCTGCAGGAGTTTTTTTTGAGCAGCTATCAGGTCAGTCACCTGCCTCGAACAGAGGGCAAGATCATATCCTTCACCCACCAGTTGTTCTGCAATGGCCAGTCCGATTCCTTTTGTGCCTCCGCTAATGATAGCTCGCATGATCTTTGATATGTGTTACCTTTGACGAAGGAATGGCATGAAAATGGACCACACTTCGTTTTATACGGTTAATAATGGTTTATTTTGTCCCGCAAAGTTACGATCTGAAAAATAAGTAGCATGCTTAAACTGCTGTCGCATTTTGGACGGTTTATCATCATGATGGGCAATGCATTTGCAAAGCCGGAGCGATGGTCCATGTATTGGAAAGAAACGGTGCGGCAAATGTACGACATCGGCATTGGGTCGCTGGTTATCGTAGGTTTGATCTCCGTTTTCATAGGAGCGGTTACCGCCATACAGTTCTCTTACCAGTTGGACGGAACGCTCATACCCAGGTATTACATCGGGTACATCGTACGAGACATCGCGATCATTGAACTGGCGCCGACCTTCACCTGCCTGGTATTGGCTGGCAAGGTAGGGTCCAATATGGCGGCAGAACTCGGAGGAATGCGGCAGAAAGAACACATTGACGCGATGGAGATCATGGGGGTCAATACAGCCGGCTTCCTGATCATGCCTCGTCTCATAGCAGCAATGACCGTAATACCGATGTTGGTTATCGTAGCGGCCTTTCTGGCCGTCGCCGGAGGTTATCTGACTATGGTACCCACTCATTTTCTGGCTAGTGAGGAATACATCCAGGGGCTTCGATCTTTTTTTGTACCCTTCAATGTCACCTTGATGCTGGTCAAGTCGTTTGTTTTTTCCATCATTTTGACCTGTGTATCCACGTATCATGGCTATACGGTAACCGGAGGAAGCATCGAGCTGGGACGTGCGAGTACCCAGGCCGTCGTATTAAGCGATATCCTGATCATTCTCGCCGATTATGTAATTGCCGTAGTATTAACGACCTGATCTATGATTCGAGCAGAGCGTATTTACAAATCTTTTGGAGAACACAATGTCCTGAAGGACATCAGCCTCACCTTTGATACCGGAAAAAACAACCTCATCATTGGCCGGAGTGGTGCGGGCAAAACCGTCCTCCTCAAAATACTGGTGGGTTTGATGCGACCGGATGAAGGGACTATCTGGTACGATGATGTAGAATTCTCCAGATTAAACAAAAGGCAATTAAAGACTGTCCGCATGCAGGTTGGCATGCTCTTCCAGGGTTCGGCCCTCTTTGACTCCATGACGGTGGAAGAAAACGTGCGGTTCCCACTGGACATGTTCACAGCTCAGACCAAAAAAGAAAAAGATATGCGGGTGAACTGGTGTCTGGAAAGGGTGAATCTCGCCGGCAATAACATCAAGTTCCCTTCCGAGATAAGTGGCGGCATGCAAAAGCGGGTAGGAATTGCCCGCGCCATCGTCCTGAATCCAAAGTACCTCTTCTGTGATGAACCAAATTCAGGTCTGGATCCTAAAACCAGTATCCTGATCGATGAGTTGATCAATAGTATAACCGAAGAAAACCACATCACCACCATCATCAACACCCATGACATGAACTCTGTTATGGAAATCGGTGAGAACATCGCTCTGCTTCATCAGGGGCGTGTCGCCTGGATTGGCAACAAGGAATCGGTGTTGCACAGCGATAACCCTGAGATGGAGGATTTTGTCTTTGCTTCTCCATTTTTGCAGCGGCTACGCGACCAGGCAGCCGGAAATTCCTAAAAAATTAGAAATTTCTATATATATAGCTTTTTTATATTTAAATTTCTTCTTATATTTGATACGGAGAAGAAAAAAAGCCCGAATTAGACTAGCTAATCCAGGCTCTCTAGACTAAGGTCTCAAAATAAGAAAACTACAATTTGTCTGGGTAGTACAATATTGGAATGAATGATTAGAACCAGATTAAATCAAGCAAGTTTTATGCCAAAAACTTGTAATATGAATGAAATAATCGGTTTTGACTTCTTCTGATATTGTACTCTTCCTGGGCATTTTCTACCCGAAGATTTGAAACCCTTTCCATGGGTAAAGATAGAGATTCTGCTTTTCAATTTCAATTTTTTTCCCTACTTCTGTTGCATGATATTTTCTGTTACCGGACCTGAAAGTTCAGGCAAAACCACCCTTTGTCACAGCATTCATTTGACAACCAATTGGTTATGGATACCCGAATACAGTCGAAACTATCTTCGTCAACCACCGGTCAGCTCAATTCAGGAAATGATCCTGCGCATTGCATCGGCACAGTCATCCCTGGAGACCCTCCAGTGCTACAAGGAAACCTGTACTTTATCCGATACCGATTCGTACACATTCGCCATATGGTGGTTGGATAAGGTGGGTAACCGGTTACCTCCCCTCCTCAGTGCCTGGTTGGAGAAAAGCAAAACCACCTATCAGCATGTTTTTTTATGTTATCCTGATATTCCCTGGGAAGCGGACCCTCTGCGGGAGGATGAAACCCGCCGTACAAAACTATTTCAGGACTATTTGGATCTTCTTTCAGCACAATCCGTTCCCTTTACCCTTCTCAAAGGGCCGCATGAGGAACGCAAAGCCCTAGCGATTGAAATCATTGAGTCAATTTCTTCACCAGGTTCGTTTCCAGTTTGATTCGCATGATGTAGTCATCGGCGGTCATAAACAACTCTGAAAAGTCACTATTAAAACTACAATTGGCTGTAGCCTGTCCGGTACGGATGACCCCAAGTGGCTCCCCTTGCGCGTTGATCACCCATATCCCCCCCGGACCCGATGCAAATAGTGTTCCTGTAGGATGAACTCTTAACCCATCCGGCAATCCGGGATTGTGATTGTTGACCTGGTCAGTAACATCCAGGAAAATTCTCTTGTCTGAAATCGTCCCGCTGTCGCTCAGGGTATAGGCGTACCAAATGGCTGCTAAAGGATCGGAATTAGCAACGTACAATGTGTGCTCATCCGGCGACAAAGCAATCCCATTTGGGCGACTCACCGTATCCAGCAAGACAACATCTCCTGCGGCATCGACGCGATAGATCCCCTGGAATGGAATTTCTTTGGAACTATCTTGCATGTTGTTGATGAGTCCATAAGGAGGATCCGTAAAGAACATGTGGCCGCGATGATCAAAAACCACATCATTAGGGCTATTAAATCGCTTACCCTGATAATGATCCGCAAGCGTCGCAAACGTTGGCAATGGATTTGACAAGGGCGCATCCAGCTTCGCCACCCTGCGATCTCCATGCTGACAAAGGACAAGGTCTCCTTCCGGGCTCAAGGTCAATCCATTCGAGCCCATTTCTCCTGGGCGGGGTATTGTGCCGGTATAACCACTAGGTTTTAGCCACTCCCAGGCACCCTTTCCTTCTTGCCAAGCAAAAACGGTGTTAACAGGTACGTCCGAAAATACATAGTAGCCTTCTGCAGCAAGCCAAACTGGTCCCTCCGTCCATGTATATCCGCTATCCAGAACCTCAATCACCGCTTCACGCGCTATGTATTCATTGATCCGTAAGTCTTTCCGATCCACGGTACCTGTCGTAGAATAAAGGCTTACTGGCACTTCTTTTGGAGCATCCGGTGATGAACAGGCACCCAGAAATGCCATCAAAACCACAAGACCCTTCCATCTTATCATGATTGAGGTTTTTATTGCAGGCTGAAGTTACAGAAATTTCCTCAGGCTATTTCAGACTGGCACGGTCTGCCGATATTTCCCTTTTGATTTTCGAATACGGACGGACACGACCTTGTATTCGGGGCATTTGGCTTCGGAATCGTGTACGTCGGATGTGATGTTGTTCACCATTATTTCAGGAAAATGAAAGGTCGTACTCAGTACGCCCGGGTTGACCTCATGGGTCAATTTCGCTTTAATATCAACCTTGCCGCGGGGTGATTCCACACAGACCATATCCCCGGTGTCAATCCCATGGATTACGGCATCTTCCGGATGAATCAACAGAAAATCTTCCGTTAATATTTCCACATTTTTGGTCCGGCGAGTCATCGCACCACAGTTGTAATGTTCCAGCTCCCGGTTCGTTGTCAAGATGTAAGGGTAATCCTTCTCAAATTCGGACCTTTCCCGCGATTCCTCAAATCCGTGAAACTCAAATCGCCCTTTGCCTCGTTTGAAGGATTCCACATGGATTATTTTGGAGTCGACACCATCCGGGGAAACGGGCCACTGTTTGCCATTGGTACCTAACTCTTCCCAGCGTATGCCGGCAAAAAACGGAACGATACCAGCAATTTCTTCCAAAACCGCCGGCGCCGAATAGTCTGGTTGAGGATACCCCATACGCTGCATGACTTCTGCGATAATCTGGCCGTCCGGCTTGGTTCCCGGCAATGGATCTATTACCTGAATTACCCGCTGAACACGGCGTTCTCCATTGGTAAAAGTTCCACTCTTTTCCAAAAAGGACGATGCCGGCAAGACCACATCGGCATATTTTGCGGTTTCTGTCATAAATAATTCCTGAACGACGACCAGATCAATGGATTCAAGCGCCCGGATCACCTTTTGTGTGTTTGGGTCCGTCTGCACCACATCCTCGCCGATGATCCAAATCGCCTTAAGCTTCCCTTGCAACGCGGCGTCAAACATCTCCGGTATTTTGTAGCCAACGTGCCGGGGCAACTCTACACCATAATACGATTCATAACGATTGCGTACATCCTCCCGGGTAATATCGAGGTATCCTGCGCCCTGGTGTGGTTGAACCCCCATGTCTGCAGAACCCTGCACATTATTCTGGCCCCGTAACGGATTTACCCCTACGCCCGGGCGTCCAATATTTCCGGTCAGCATCGCCAGCTCGGCAATTTGCATAACGGTAAAAGTTCCCTGGGAATGCTCCGTGACACCCAACCCATGAAAAGACATGGCATTTGGCGCGGAAGCATAGGCAATCGCCGCTTCACGAACCAAGGCCCGGGGCACGCCGGACACGGCTTCCATGGCATCCATATCAAGGTTCAGCAGGGCGTCCGCAAAGGATTGAAAGCCCTCGGTGCGCTGATCAATAAATTGCTGATCCACCAAGCCCTCCTTAACGATGAAATACATCATCATATTTAACACGGCAACATTGGTTCCCGGTCGCAATTGAAGATGGTAGTGCGCATATTTCGCCAATTCGGTTTCACGGGGGTCAATCACAATGGTTGTGACGCCCTGCATGGTTTTTTGCTTCATACGGGCTCCGGTAACCGGATGTGCATCCGTCGGGTTTGCCCCAATGACCAGAATGCAATTGGTATGATTAAGGTCCTCCACCGAGTTGGTTGCGGCGCCTGTGCCAAATGTGCGCTGCATGCCTAATGCTGTCGGCGAATGGCAAACCCTGGCACAACCGTCGATGTTGTTGGTACCTACCACTGCACGGATAAATTTCTGCATCAGGTAATTTTCCTCGTTGGTACATCTGGAAGACGATATCCCGGCGATGGCATCTGCACCATAATCTGAAAGATATGCCTGCAGGCGTTCTGTGATAAAATGATAAGCTTCCTCCCAAGTCACTTCCTCGAACTGGCCGTTTCTTTTGATCAACGGATGCCGCAGGCGTTCCGGATGATTGTAAAACTGGAAAGCATACCGGCCTTTCAAGCAGGTATGCCCGTGATTGACCTCTGCATCGTAAGGCGCCCGAATGGAAAGGATCTCATGGTCACCCCGGGTCGCGACCTCCAGGTTACAGCCAACACCGCAATAAGTACATACTGTCCTGGTTTTGGAGGTTGCCAGGATCGCCTTTGATTGGAATACATCGCTGATGGCCGATGTTGGGCAGGCTTGGGCACAGGCACCACAGCTAACACAATCTGATTCCAAAAATTGTTTATCCGCTCCTTTTACAATATGGGCGTCAAAACCACGTCCTGCCATGGTCAGGACAAATTGTCCCTGAACTTCATCGCAAGCCCGGACGCAGCGGTAACAATTAATGCATTTCGATAGATCGGATACCATGTATGGATGGCTGAGATCTTTGGGACGGTCCGTATGTTGTGCTCCTGCCGGATAGCGCACTTCACGGATTCCTACCTGAGCCGCCACATGCTGCAATTCGCAGTTTCCATTTACTTCACAAGTCAGACAATCCAGCGGATGATCGGTAAGAACCAGTTCCAGGATATTTTTCCGTAGTCGTTGTACTTTTTGTGAACTGGGGAACAAGTGCATTCCGGGAGCCAGCGGAGTATGGCAGGAAGCGACCACCTTACGTGGTCCCGAGGCATTTGTAGCAACTTCTATGCTGCAGACCCGGCAGGAACCGAAAGGATCCAGATTCGGAGCATCACAAAGAGTTGGCACCAATTGTGAACCGAGATGGCGTCTGATAAACTGCAGCATGGTCTCCCCTTTCTCATAAGCATAGGGTTTTCCATCAATGTATGCCATTGTTCCATTCAAAGGTTCAGGAATCGGTCGCTTATTTTCCTTAGGAGTGACTAACATCTGAATAATTTGTTTCGGATTTGAAAAAAGGTTCGAGCTCTTGCCTGAAATACTGGATGGCATTTCGCACAGGCAAAGGAATTCCACCACCATGTGCACAAAGGGAACCGGACTCCAGCGTGAAAAGCAAGTCATCCAATAATCCGGGATCAATTTGTTGTTCACCAGTAGCTGCCCTGGTAAAAAGCTCCTCGGCTCGTTTGGTTCCTAAGCGGCATGGAAAGCACTTACCGCAGCTTTCATGCGCCGCAAACCGGAAGAGGTCTGCCAGGTAGTTAATTAAGGGCATCGTGGCCGGGATCGCCAGTATGGAAGCGTGGCCCAATAAAAATCCAGCCTGTGCGAATGATTCAAAATCAATGGTCAGCGTTCGGAATTTCTGTGCTGGCACCAGTCCTCCAAGCGGGCCCCCGATATGCAAAGCTTTGACTGGTATCCTGAATCCTCCGGCATCATTAATAACTGCCTCTAAAGGAGTACCCATTTCAACTTCATAAATGCCAGGCTTTTGGAAATGCCCGTCCAGACTCAACAACTTGGTCCCTGGAGATGCGGGAGTTCCAATAGATGCATAATAGCTCCCCCCTTGGAGGAGTATCGTCGGTAAAGCAGCCAACGTTTCTACATTATTAACCACGGTTGGCTTTCCGAAGAGGCCCGATTGAGCAGGATATGGTGGACGGACACGTACCTCCGGTCGTTGTCCTTCAATCGAATTAATCAATGCCGTTTCCTCCCCGCAGATGTATGCACCTCTGGCGTGGATTGTTTTGAACCGGAACCCAAATCCGCTTTCCAATACCTTATCCCCGGCCAGTCCGCTATGATAGAAGTCTTTTATGGCCTGATCGACGCGCCGGATGGCCTCCGGGTATTCCGCCCGGATGTAGAGTACGCCCCACTCCGCTCCGGTCACGTATCCTGCAATCAGCATGCCCAACAACAGCCGGTGCGGTTGATGCTCAAGTAAATACCGATCCAAATAGGCCCCGGGGTCCCCTTCATCTGCATTACAAATAATAAATTTTGGATCGCCTGCCGCTTGCCGACAAAAGGCTAATTTCTGTCCAATTGGAAATCCTGCCCCACCGCGACCACGTAATCCTGAACGCTGGATGTCTGCAAGAAGATTTTCCGGATTGCTTTGAAGTACCTGCTGTATAGCTGTAGTGCATGCTTCCAGGGGAAAATCAGTCTGAGTAAGTATGGCCTGCCCAATGGAAGTCACCCGATAATGGTCCGCAACTTCAGATCCGCCACGCACAATCGATTCGATGTTTTCGATCGCATCACCCGAATAATTGGACCCGGCATAGTGGAAAGCACTATTCTCGTGACATCGTCCCAGACAGCACATTTCGCCAATGGACTCCGGTGGAAAAACCCGGCTTAATTGTTCACGTACATCGGATTGAGTGCCCGCATTCAGACAGGCAGATCCATTGCAAATGTATACTTGCTTTCCTTTATTCTCCGGCCTTAGAAAATCATAAAATGTAGCGGCTCCGTAGGTATTGGCCGTACCAATTAAAAAGGATTGAGCGAGTTGCTCAAGTTGTTCGGGATCCGGTGTGCCATCAGTCTCTCCAAGCTTTCCCAACTGCTCAAACAATCCCTGCTCTAGACCTTTTCTCCCCGACAGCGCACTCAAATTCTTTGACATAACTTTTGCTCTTTATCCCCTTGAAATGCTATGAAGATAGTTAATTTATTGTTCGAAGTCCAGCCCCTCTCCGGAGACACCTGGAATTGCCATCGTGTCTTAATTTACAGCAAAAAATATTCCACGCACCAGCTGATCCCCTGAAAAAGAATCAAAAAATAGGGATAGATTCCGAGATGTATTACCTTTACAATTGAGACTCAAGTGGGGTGCCGTACATTAAACCGGCTGAGATCAAACCCAATGAACCTGCCCAGGTAATGCTGGGAAGGGAAAAGCCAGGAGCTACCCCAGCTTACTGGATTAGTTGGCTCAAAATTTTTTAACCGTGAAAATCCGCGTCCTGGTGGCTTGGCTACTATTTACAGCAGCTTATGGCCATACCCAAATTGTATCCGGTATTATTTTAGATAATACCGGCCTTCCGATCACTCAAGTTTACGTTGAAAATCTTACCGATGAGGAGCAGACCCTTTCTGCAGCAGATGGAACCTTTCATTTGCCCGTCAGTCATTTTCCGACTGATATCCGGTTTCAACATCTGAGTTTTGAAGATAAAATCCTTCAGTTGGACTCCCTTCCTGACGGTCTGCTAAAAATCACCATGCAAGCTACCTCCATTACGCTGGAACCTGTGGAGGTTATTCACCATTGGGCTTCAGGTAAAACACCGATGACATACACCAATTATCCAGCAGAAGAGATCCAAAAGCAAAATACGGGTCAAGATATGCCTTACCTGTTGCGCTATACCCCATCACTCTGGGTCAATTCCGATGCAGGTAATGGTATCGGCTACACCAGCATGCGAATTCGAGGCTCCGATCCTACCCGGATCAATGTCACGATAAATGGTGTACCGCTCAATGATCCTGAATCCCAATACGTTTTTTGGGTCGATTTGCCGGATTTTGCCTCGAGTACGAAACAAATGCAGATCCAACGCGGCGTGGGCACATCGACCAATGGGGCGGGAGCTTTTGGTGCATCCATAAACCTCAACACACAGTCATATACCCAAACTCCGCAAGCCTCAATAACCGGTTCCATCGGCTCGTTTAACACCCGGCGGGCCTCGGCAGAGGTGAGTACCGGGCTGATTAATCATCATTTTCAAATGGATGGCCGCCTTTCCACCATCCATTCCGATGGCTACATAGACCGGGCGCGCGCTGACCTCAGATCCTACTACCTGAGCGCTGCTTACCTAAACCACAATACATCCCTTCGATTGCTCCACTTTTCCGGCAAGGAGAATACGTATCAAGCCTGGGATGGCGTTCCGGCCACCTATGCAGACGACCCGGAGTTACGCCGTTACAATTCAGCTGGAACGGAGCGTCCCGGCTCCCCACATCCTAATGAAATAGATGACTATCAACAAAATCATTACCAAGCGATCTGGAACCAGCTGCTTTCAGATTTCATGGATCTCAATGTTACGCTGCACTACACCAAAGGGGCTGGCTACTTCGAGCAATACAAAGCCGATCAACTGCTCGCCGACTATGGTATATCAGACCCTACCGGCCAGCAGTTAACGTCCAACCTGATTCGGCGCAGGTGGCTGGATAACGATTTTTACGGTGTCCTCGCCTCCTGGGTCCTTCACCATGGTAATGGCATGACCTGGACAATAGGTGCTGCAGGAAACAATTATCAGGGAAATCATTATGGTGAAGTTATCTGGGCCAGCTTCATGGGAAATGCTGAACAAGGATTGAAGTATTATGATAACGATGCCACCAAGCGGGACCTGAGTGCTTATAGTAAATGGGAAATACCGTTTACAAAGCATCTGCAAAGCTATCTGGACTTGCAGTTCAGGCAAGTCTATTATGATTTTCTCGGGATCGGATCTGATGGTCAGCCTTTGATGCAATCGGTATTGCTGCCATTTTTCAATCCAAAAGCAGGATTGACCTGGACACCCCGATTGGGGCAGCGGTTCTACCTGTCATTTGCTGTTGGGCACAAAGAACCAAACCGGGATGATTACACAGAAAGCCGTAGCGATCAACATCCATTGCCGGAAACGCTCTATAACACTGAATTGGGATGGGAATGGACTGGATCCAAAGGGATGATTGGCGCAAATGTTTATCACATGTATTATGTGAACCAGCTGGTCCTGAACGGCCAAATCAACGATGTAGGCGCTTACACCCGGGTCAATATCCCTAAAAGCTACCGGGCGGGGATAGAAATTCAAAGTCAGTGGAATCCCTGGGAAAAGTTGGCGTTGATCACCAATCTGACCTGGAGCCAGAATCGGGTAAAACAGTTTACCGACTATGTGGATGACTGGGACCAAGGGGGACAAATACCGGTCGTATATCAGAATACCACGCTTTCGTTCTCACCACAATGGGTTAATAATCAGCAAATACGTTATTACTTCCAAGGGAACGCAAATTCAAATCGCAGCACCCTGATTCAATGGGGATGGAACCACGTCAGTCGGCAATACCTGGATAATACCCAGCAAAAAGCAGCTTCAATTCCCGGGTATTGGGTTAACGATCTGGCCTTATTAGGGACCATTCCAATAAAAGATGGACCGCAAATCAGCTGGAATATCCAGGTACAAAATTTATGGAACACCTTCTATGCGACCAATGGGTGGGTTTATCGATTTAGCTCTTCGGCCTACGATCCCCGACCGGATGATCCCTATGCTCAATTGGAATCTGGCAACCGGTATCATCTGGCCGGCCTTTACCCCCAGGCTACCAGGCAGCTATTGGCCACCCTGACCTTGTCCTGGTAACGGAGACTAAAAATTGTAATTAAAACCAAAGCGGTATTCCCAGGGAATGATGGGGCTATTGGGGTCCGCCAGGGTGTTGTAAACAATGGATATTTCGGTGCCAAACTGGCCCGAACCTCCCGTACTGTAACCGGCTCCGACATACAGCCGGGGTTCGGATGCACGTTCCGTAATAATTTTGTTGGAAAGCGGGTCAACACTAACCGGGTTTTCCAGGCTGTAATAATCGCCTTCAACATGGGCAAACAATCCACGGAAGATCTTGAACCTGGAAAACAGACCACCTCCCACGGATATTGTATTGTACCGGATCACGGGCGAACCGAAAAATTCCTGATAGCGACCACTGTTGTAAAAAAAGTCAACCCGTGGGCCGACAGAAAGGCTTTCAAAGATCTTGTATCCGGCCAGCGGTGCCAATCCAATACCAAAATTGGAATTACTCAATGATAAGGACAGACCTCCTCCATACCAAAGGTTGTCCGTCCACTCAGTCTTTTTAACAGGGGCGCGACGGCTGGAGGAACTTCGGCTTTGTGCTTGACTACTTGCAACAATTAGCAAGGAAAAGAACAGACACAGGTAATAATTGGTTTTCATATCTCCTTTTGGTGATTAACGCTTATTGTTCTAAAATGTAATCTCAATACCGGCACCTTATCATAGAATTAACACATCGTCATACATGTTCTGCCATGCCCCAAACTTCCCGGATGCGCTTGACAATCAAAGCCTGCTGATCTAAAATGGTCAGCTCGCTGTTATCGATCTCCCAGGCATCCTGCGCCTTCCGTAAAGGACTTATTTCCCGGTGCGAATCGATGTAATCTCTTTTTAGAAGGTTTTCCTGAACCTCCTCACGCGTAGTCAGAACACCTTTAAGGATTAATTCCTGATATCTTCTGTCCGTACGCACTTCCAACGACGCCGTCAGAAATATTTTAAGTTCCGCATCCGGAAAAACCACCGTACCAATATCCCTGCCTTCCATGACGATGCGCTTGTCTTTACCCATGACTCTTTGAAGGGCTACAACTTTCTCACGGACATCTCCAAATACACTGATTTCACTAACCTCCTGATTGACCGCCGCCGATCGAATGACCGTTTCAACATCCACACCATTCAGCAAGGTGCGATTCAATTGGTTGTGATTCTGAAAGGTAATAGAGATCCGATCCAATGCATCTTCCCGCTTAGCTTGGTGACGCCACTCCACGTGGTTTTCCAGGAAATACCAGGTGACTGCACGATACATGGCTCCGGTGTCTATGTGCCGGTAATTTAAAGCCCGTGCAAGGGATTTCGCTAAAGAGGATTTACCGCAGGATGCAAATCCATCGATGGCAACAATGATGTCTTGAGCCGGTGTCATGGGTTAAAAATACAACCTTAGAGGCAGGCAGCCAGATACAAGGGACTTGTTTTTATCCCGATGTTCTAAATACACGTCAAACTTCCGTCGGGACAGCAGAACTAGTATTCGTCTTCATTAAAAAGGAAATCGTCTTTGCGCGGATAGTCTGGCCAAATATCTTCGATGCTCTCGTAGATCTCACCTTCGTCCTCCATCTCCTGCAAATTCTCAATAACCTCAAGAGGTGCTCCGGAGCGAATTGCATAATCAATCAACTCATCTCTGGTAGCAGGCCAGGGAGCCTCCTCCAAATGGTAAGCCAATTCAAGCGTCCAATACATATAGTCAACGAGATTAAAGGTTAATCAAAAAATTTCATGAGGTTAACTACGGATCTGGTGAAATAGTTTCCCCCATTCATTTTGGCGCAAATGTATTAAAGAAATTGACTGAAACAACATCCCAGCCCTAAAAAAATAGGAATCTTTACCTTTCCTGGACTCCCGGATCAAAGGATCAGCATGGCATCACCATAAGAGTAGAAGCGATATTTTTCCTTGATGGCCTCCTGGTAGGCGTCCATGATCAGATCATAACCGCCAAACGCAGCAACCATGATCATCAAACTCGACTTTGGAAGATGGAAGTTTGTGATCATAGCATTGGCAATCGAAAAATCATAAGGTGGATAAATAAACAAATTAGTCCAACCCTCCGAAGGCTTTAGGTGCCCATTCGCAGAAACGGCAGATTCGATGGAGCGCATGGATGTTGTCCCTACACTGCATACCTTCTTCCCTCCCTGTTTTGCTTTATTGACAACCTGAACGGCCTTTTCATCCACCCGGTAATATTCTGCATCCATTTTATGTTTGGACAGGTCCTCCACATCGATCGTCCTAAACGTACCAAGGCCAACATGGAGTGTGATCTCAGCGAAATTTACTCCTTTAATTTCCAACCTTTTCAGCAACTCTCTGCTGAAGTGAAGGCCAGCAGTCGGAGCGGCAACCGCCCCTTCAACTTTCGCATATACCGTTTGATAACGGTCAACATCCAGGTCCTCCGCCAGGCGCTTAATGTATTTGGGCAGCGGCGTCGTACCTAACGCTTTCAGCTCATTCTGAAAATCTTCATCGGAACCATCGTAAAAGAAGCGAATTGTCCGTCCTCTTGATGTGGTGTTATCGACGACTTCGGCAACCAGTACTTCATTTCCATTTTTATCGTGGAAATATAGCTTATTACCTACGCGAATCTTCCGGGCAGGATCAACGAGGACATCCCATAAACGGGCATCCTTGTTCAATTCGCGTAACAGGAATACCTCGATCTTGGCACCTGTCTTTTCTTTACGGCCAAACATCCGGGCAGGGAATACTTTGGTATTATTGAAGATTAATGCATCATCCTCTTCAAAGTAATTGAGCAGATCCTTAAAGATCTTATGCTCAATCTTACCTGATTCCCGGTGGATGACCATTAGTCGAGACTCATCCCGTTCTTTTGCCGGTGATTGAGCAATCAATTCAGCTGGCAGTTCAAAATTGAAATTGGATAGTTTCGACCTCATGCGCTTAGGTTTTTGCAAAATTTCGGCAAAAATAAACATTCAAAGAGACAATCCAATTGAAATTGGCAGTTAACTCACTGGTTTTTAACTGAAAATACCATGCATTCATCGAACATTTTGCAGCCCAACTAGATAAGTTCTTACCTTGGTGTACCACCGGTACTATGAAAATATATTTCAACATACTCATCGGAAGCATCACCCAGGCGTTTCAACAACTTGCCTCGAATAAGATGCGTTCATTCCTTTCCCTTCTGGGGATATTAATTGGCATTCTCTGCATCATCCTGATCTTGTCTGCCGTAGATTCTCTCCAGGCGAATATCGAACAAAGCTTCGAAAAACTGGGACGTGATGTCCTCTATGTGGATCGCTTCCCATGGAATGAGGATCCAGGAGAAAACTTCTGGAAATATTCCAAAAGGCCCAACCCGGACTACAACGACTACAAGACCATAACGACAAAAGTCCATTCTGCCGAAATGGCCTCTCTGGCCGTATTCATGCCTACCAATGTGATCAAATTCCGCAACAACAGCATCCGCGGAGCATACATGGCCGGTGTCACTTTTGAGTTCGGAGACATATTCAAACTGGAATTTGAGTCCGGAAGGTACTTCACCAATTTTGAGTTTGAAACCGGCTCAGACCGGGCTATCCTTGGCTACGAAATTGCAACGAGTCTTTTCCCTAATACCGACCCTGTAGGTAAATACATCAACGTAAGGGGGCGAAAATTAATGGTTATCGGGGTCCTGAAGAAAGAAGGCAATAGCCTGGTAAATGTCATTCCTTTTGACCGGGCGGTGATCATCAGCTACAATCAGGCCCGGAAGATGATCAACATCAGTTCAAGAACTACCTGGGGAACGATGCTTAATGTGAAGGCAAACCCAGGCGTATCACTGGATGACCTCCGCGATGAGCTGACTGGTGTATTACGCGTCCACCGGCATCTAAAACCCATCGAAGATGATGACTTTTCCATCAACGAACTATCTACCTTAACAAATCTTCTGGCGCCGATTTTTAAGATTATGAGTTTAGTCGGATGGGTAATTGGTTTTTTTGCCATATTGGTGGGCATCTTTAGTGTAGCGAACATCATGTTCGTTTCGGTAAAAGAACGGACCAATCAGATCGGTGTCAAAAAAGCACTGGGCGCTCCCAGGCCGGTCATCCTGATCGAATTCCTGATTGAGTCCATCATCCTGTGCCTGGTAGGAGGAGCCCTCGGCCTGATCATTGTTTTCGGCATCACCGAGCTGGCCACCAAGCTGTCCGGATTTCATTTTTACCTGCCGGCAAAGAACATCATCCTGGGTGTTTCCATGAGTGTGATTATCGGAGTGCTTAGTGGTATCATTCCAGCATGGCAAGCGGCACGCCTGGATCCGGTGGAGGCTATCAGATCCTAGTCTTCCGTCCATAAAAAAACCCTGAACCGAAACCGGCCAGGGTCTTTATATCGCTTTAAGGATTTCCTTCCTTTATTTCACCCGATCAACAACCGCTTTAAACGCTTCCGGATGGTTGGTTGCCAAATCGGCAAGTACCTTCCGATTGAGTTGAATATCGGATCCAGCCAGTTTATGCATAAGCTGTGAATAATTCAACCCATTCATCCGGGCTGCTGCATTGATACGAGCAATCCACAGACGGCGGAAAACGCGTTTTTTATTGCGACGATCCCGGTAGGCATATTGCATACCTTTCTCCAGGGCGTTCTTGGCGACCGTATAAACCTTAGACCGTGCGCCAAAATAACCGCGAGCTGCTTTTAAGATTTTTTTTCTTCTTTTGCGGGAAGCTACCGCATTGACTGAACGTGGCATGTGCTTTTGTTTTTAGTTCAATACAGGGACCTGACCGGTACTTGACCTGTATTCTCGTTAAAAAAATAGAATCAGATATTCAGCATCCGCTTCACTCTTGCTTCATCGGCAGGACTGATCAGCGAAGACTGGACTAAACGCAATTTTCTCACTTTGGTTTTCTTCCGCATCAAGTGAGAATGGTTTGCGTGGAACCTTTTTAATTTTCCCGAGCCTGTTAGCTTAAAACGCTTCTTGGCACTGGAATGTGTTTTCATCTTTGGCATAACCACACGAATTTTAAGATGGAGTGCAAAGGTATAAAAAGTATTTGAATACTAAAGGTAAAACCTTACAAAGTAAAGCTTGTCCGACTACCTTTACCGATTGAAGATTATTTCTTTTTGGATTCCTTTTTCGGGGAGATGATGACATGCATGCGTCGTCCTTCCATTTTTGGCGGCGAGTCCGGCGTACCAAACTCCTCCAATTCTTTTACAAATCGCTCAAGCAAGTCACCTCCACGATCCTTATAGACGATGGTCCGTCCTTTGAAATGGACATAGGCTTTAACCTTGGCCCCTTCTTCCAGGAACTTTTTGCTATGGCGCAATTTGAACTCAAAGTCGTGATCATCGGTATTGGGTCCAAAGCGTACTTCCTTGATGACCGTCTTGGCAGTATTTGCTTTAATCTCCTTTTCTTTCTTTTTCCGGAGATAAAGGAATTTCTTAAAATCAATTATTCTACAGACAGGAGGATTTGCATTAGGTGAAATCTCGACTAAATCCAAGCCTACCTGTTCAGCCCATTTCAGGGCCTGGTAGGTGTTGTAAATGCCTGTTTCTATTTTAGCTCCTATCTCTCCACTGATTGTCTCCAGATTATCCCCGACGAGGCGTATTTCCCGGACGCGGATCTGATCATTTACACGGTAACCTGCATTATCCTGTTGCGGCGGCTTCCTGTAGTTGGTTTCTCTTGCCAAATGTTTAATAATTTAATGACTAAAAAGTGTACAAAAATACAACTTATTAAGGGAATTGCTTACCTGTAAGTTCCAACAATAGTGCAAAAATCTTGCTTACATCCTTATACCAGGATGAGCAATTCTGATGCCATATAGTATATCTGTTAATTTTCCTGGATATCAGATGATTCTACTTTATTAACCAATACGATACGCACACCTTCCTTATCAGCGGTAAGCACCGCCTCCAGCTGGGCACCTTCTTCCGGATTCTGTTGTAAAATGAATTCAGCCAGCGGGTCTTCCAGGTATTTCTGAATGGCACGATGCAATGGTCTTGCACCGTACTGAGGATCATATCCTTTATCGGCGACAAAATCTTTAGCTTCCTCGGAAAGGGTAAGTGTATAACCCATCAAGCTCAAGCGCTTGTACAGATCCTTCAAGGTGATGTCTATGATCTGGTGGATTTGTTCTTTATCCAACGCATTGAAAATCACAACGTCGTCAATACGGTTCAGGAATTCAGGAGAGAATGTACGTTTCAGCGCCGTTTGAATCACACTTCTCGTATTCTCTTCTGCGGCCTCGACTCTGGCTTTGGTGGCAAATCCTACCCCTTGACCAAAATCTTTCAGTTGCCTGACACCGATATTTGAGGTCATAATAATCAGCGTATTCTTGAAGTCCACTTTGCGACCCAATCCATCGGTTAACTGACCATCATCCAAAACCTGCAATAGGATGTTGTATACATCAGGATGTGCTTTCTCGATCTCATCTAACAAAATAACTGAATAGGGCTTTCTGCGTACTTTTTCGGTGAGCTGTCCACCTTCTTCGTAACCTACATATCCGGGAGGCGCTCCGATTAATCGTGAGACGGAAAATTTCTCCATGTATTCACTCATATCGATGCGAATCAGGGCATCCTCGGTATCAAACAGATATCTGGCCAGTGCTTTGGCCAACTCCGTCTTCCCGACCCCTGTTGGCCCCAGGAAAATAAATGAACCAATCGGCTTCTTCGGGTCTTTCAAACCGACCCGGTTGCGCTGGATGGCTTTTGATACTTTGGTGATGGCTTCATCCTGACCAATGATCAACTCTTTCAGATCTTTGGTCATATGGACCAGCCGATTACTTTCACTCTGAGCTACCCGCTTAACCGGAATGCTGGTCATCATACTCACCACCTCAGCAATATCTTCTTCCGAGACCGGATAACGCTTAGCGCGTGATTCTTCTTCCCACTCCTCTTTTGCTTTCTCCAATTGCCGTTGTAGGCGGGATTCGTAGTCACGCAGATCAGCAGCTTGTTCGTACTGCTGGTTCTTGACCGCCATGTTTTTGTTTTCCTTAGCCTCTTCGATCTTTTTCTCCAGTTCTTCGATGTGCTTGGGAACATGGATGTTCTTCAGGTGAACCCGAGCGCCGACCTCATCGAGTACGTCGATCGCTTTGTCCGGGAGAAATCGGTCGGAAATGTACCGGTCGCTTAACATAACGCAGGCTTTGATGGCCTCCTCAGAGTAAGTCACATTATGAAACTCCTCGTATTTCGCTTTGATATTGGTCAATATGCTAATGGCTTCCTCTGCACTTGGCGGATCCACGATAACTTTCTGAAAACGGCGATCCAGCGCTCCGTCTTTTTCAATATGCTGACGGTACTCGTCCAGCGTGGAGGCACCGATGCATTGCAATTCGCCGCGCGCCAAGGCAGGCTTGAAGATGTTGGAAGCATCCAGCGAACCGGTTGCTCCACCGGCACCAACTATGGTATGGATCTCATCAATGAACAGAATCACATCCCGTGACTTTTCCAGTTCGTTCATGATCGCCTTCATGCGTTCTTCAAACTGCCCACGGTACTTGGTACCTGCAACCAGGGCTGCCAGGTCAAGCATCACGATACGTTTATTGAACAACGTCCTGCTCACTTTGCGCTGCATAATCCGCAATGCAAGCCCTTCTACGATAGCCGTTTTTCCGACTCCGGGCTCACCGATCAGGATTGGATTGTTCTTCTTCCGGCGGCTCAGGATTTGCGAGACCCGCTCGATTTCCTCTTCGCGTCCAATAATGGGATCGAGTTTGTCTTCTTCCGCCAGACGGGTTATGTCACGGCCGAAGTTGTCAAGGACAGGCGTCTTGGATTTCGGATTGGCTTTTTTGTATTTGGTTGAGCTTTCTTCCTCCATGGGAATGTCTGAGTCGGAAGAAGCCTGACTGTAGAAATCGGATTTTGAAAATTCCTGTTCCTGGCTGACGTATTCGAGCTCGGACTTATAGGATTCATAGTCTACATCAAATTCTTCCAGGATCCTGGAGGCGAGATTGTCCTTATGCTTGAGTATGGATAACATGAGATGTTCCGGACTGATCTCTTCATTCTTGAGCACTTTGGCTTCCAGAAAAGTAAGCTTCAGTACTTTTTCAGCTTGTTTGTTTAAGTCGATGCTGCCCAACTTGATGCGGGAATCGGAGAGATTGCTTTTTGGCGGAATCTGTTCCTCAATCTTAAACTTCAATTCTGAAAAATCAACGTCCATAAAATCAAGGACCTTGACTGCCAAAATATCTTTATCGTGGAGCATGCCCAGCAGCAGATGTTCCGTACCGATGTAGTCGTGCCCAAGACGGACGGCTTCCTCACGGCTTAAACCTAAAATCTTTTTCACTTCTGATGAAAACTTGCTGTTCATAAATAGTTTACCTGTTGTTTATTTGGCTCGCACTCCGTCAAAACCAAAGATCACAATTATTTTACAAAAAGTGAGAATTAATCCCACTGTTAACCCAACAAAAACATGCCAAACTGGTTCGAACTGACAATTTGTCTTGATATTCTAACATCGTAAGGGCACCAGAATCACCCACTTTAACCAGGTTTAATAGAAATATAACATATTAAGATTAAATCAAATGTATAATCGCTATCATTTACAACGGTTCTTTCCCGTTCTTACCCCTAATCAGCACGTTTTGACCGAAAGGAATGGATCCTTCATCCTGCTTTCTGAATGCCTGAAGACAAAAGATGAGGATTTGATGTAAGGATGGGTGGTCCATATTATTAGAATTCCATTATTTTTGCACGCGATAAAGTAATAGTATATGAAATTCTCTCTGGATAAACAGGATAAGTACTCCGTCTTGACTTTAGACGAAGAAAATTTGAATTCCCTGATAGCCCCGAACCTGAAATCGGAGTTTGTTTTTATGCGCAACGAAGGCGTACGCAATCTTATCTTCGATTTGTCCAAAGTTGCTTATGTTGACTCTTCAGGATTGAGCTCAATCCTTACGGCCAACCGGATCTGGAAAGACTATGGCTCTTTCATCCTCACTGGGATCGTCCATCCCGCGGTGAAAAAATTGATTGAGATCTCCAGGCTGGAGTCCATTCTCACAATCATACCGACGCTGCAGGAAGCAATAGATTATGTCATGATGGAAGAACTGGAGCGCGAAATCGGGGCCGAAGAGGAAGAAGCCACTGACAATTAATCTATGGAAGTTACTATCCTGGGAAATAACTCGGCTGTTCCGGCCCACCACCGCCATCCCACTTCCCAGGTGATTAAAATCAAACATCACGCCTTCCTCCTGGATTGTGGAGAGGGAACACAAATGCGGATGATCGATTATTCCATTAAAAGGAGCAGGATCAAACACATTTTTATTTCCCATCTGCATGGCGATCACTTTTTCGGTTTGCCCGGTGTAGTCACTTCCTTTAATCATATGGGACGTAAGGATGACTTGCACATTTACGGCCCGAAAGGATTAAAAGCAATTCTTGAACTAATCCTGGCAGCAGGTGATGTCCCCCTGCAATATGCACTCCATTTTCACGAATTGAAATCCGGGTTCAACCAATTGATGAGCCATGAAGACTACGAAGTCTGGTCATTTCCGGTGCAGCATCGCATCCCCACCTGGGGCTTTGTTTTTAAAGAAGTCTTCAGCAAACCGAATGTCATCAAGGCCTACATCGATACGTACGGCTTAACGATTGCTGATATCAAAGCATTAAAAGCAGGAAACGATATCCAGCTGGCTGACGGACGCTGGATACGCGTTGCGGAAGCAACATCGCCCCCACCACCCTCTAATGTATATGCTTATTGCAGCGACACCCTTTACGATGAAGATCTGGTACCCTACATCGAAGGTGCAGACACCCTCTACCACGAGTCTACTTTTACGGAAGAATTCCGCGAAAAAGCTGCCATGACGAAACACAGCACCGCCGCAGAAGCAGCCCGGATTGCTGCCTTGGCAGGGGTCCAGCAATTACTGTTAGGTCATTATTCCAGCCGGTTTGGCGATCTTACGCCACTGCTCGAGGAAGCCACAGCGATCTTCCCCAATACCCTGCTGAGTATAGAAGGACAAACGTATTCCATAACAAAAGGCAAAAAATAGAAGTTCAACTTGCCAAAAATGAAATGGTTTGTATCTTTGCAGTCGCTTTGCAAGAAAAGTTGCACGATCGTGTAGCTCAGCCGGTAGAGCAACGGCCTTTTAAGCCGTGGGCCCTGGGTTCGAGTCCCAGCACGATCACCAAGCCATCTTCATCAGGAGATGGCTTTTTTTATTCCTTGACTACCAGATTTAATTTCAGGCCGGTTTAGGCCAAAGTACGACATCAACCCGGCGGTTTCTCCGCCTCCCTTCCCAGGATTCATTATTAAACTGTGGATCGAAGAGACCATGGTCCCGGATGAAGATGATGTTTTCAGGAACAAGATGATCAAGCAATACATCCCGTACCGCTTCACTCCGCATTTTTGATAACCACTCGTTGTACTCTATACCTCCGATGTTATCCGTATGGCTGTGAATATGGATCTCGTAGTTTTCCAGAATCACACCGCTCAGAAACAAATACAATGCGGACTTCTGATCGTCATCAATGTAATAGCTGCCTCCCCCGAAATAGATCGATTGGATCAGGTAGGGCTGATTTTCACCAGGTATTTCAGAATTCTGCCCTCGTGCGACTTGTTGAAATAATCCAATGAAAAAGAACCCAAAAGCGATGAGATGCATGCGGTTCATCCTTTTAAATTACAAGGATTTATCCAACATGTCCAGTCCTTTCGCAAAAAAGGCTGGGAATAGCCTGCCGGAAGCAATCGCCTGACGGTCTGTCCGGCTTAAATTTAACTGTAGAGGACAGATCCTATTCTTGTGCCTTCTCTATGCCGATCTCATCGACAAACAGCCAACACGGAGCACCCGGTGACACATGCCACTCCGGATTCTTTCCAACGTTCTTGGCCAAAACACGAATGAATTTCACCGGCATGTCAGGAAACTGAAAGGAAGCGGTTTTAATCTGTACATCAGCTTCATCCTGTTCCAGTGGCCAGTTTACTTTTCCGATGGTGGTGTAGTGCTTGCCATCTTCCGATGCTTCTACTTTCACTTCCGTAGGATAAAAGATCCAGGATGTTTGGCTTTCAAGAAAGGAGATGTTTAATGATTTTAATGAAGCCATTGAGCCCAATTCAAGCGTAGCATTCAGATCTTTACCGACAAATCCCAGCCATTGCCCATCACGGAAGTTCTCCGATCCCGACTGGTGATCAACCAATGTAACCGGGCCTGATCCGGCGTATTGAGGCGAATAGGATTCTTCGAACGATACTTTTTCGACAAATCCGTCGTGGACATAAAGCTGCTTTTCAAAAACAGGTCCTGCTTCATTCCCGTCTATGACCCGAGCTTTTAATGTTCCGGAATGATCCATAAAAACCGGAACCTGATAGATGGTCGAAGTTGCTATTGGATCCGAACCATCGGTTGTAAAGACGATTTCCTCCCCGGGAATTACCGTAGCGAGGGTTATTGTTCTGATCGTGCCAAATGGGTTGTTATCCGGAATAAACACAATGCGCTTGGGCAGTTCGATGATTCCGGCAAGCTCCCTGTCAAATTTTTCCAGATTTTTATCCAGGTAATAGGACCGGTTTTCTGCTTTATACAACAATTGATATTTCGACCTGATTTTCAGCAAAGTGCCTCTTAAATTGGTCAGCAAGCGATCCATTTGTCCTGCATTGACCGTGCCATCAAGCAGGTGATCGGCTAGATATCGCTGCACCATGCGCTTCTGCAATACCCAGTTGATCCATTCCAAAGCAAGCTCAGCGGCTACCGTACTGTTAATTTGATTGTGGTTTATGACCTGGATGTCCTTTAATTCTTTCTGCAAGGCATTGGTCTGTAGCGTAGCTTCCTGGATGTCTGCAGCAGAATATGGAAAGTCGAGTTGAATGAGGTCTTCCCAGGTTATGGCATTGTACAATCCAGCGATTACCGGAAATTTACCCAGATCCGAAATATCAAAGAACAGCTTGCCAAAACTTTTCTCCGGCAATTGATAAAACTCACGGTCAAATAATTGGATGAACTCACGCCTAGAGGCGGTATCTGCCGGATCCCTGGGACTCCAGCATTGAGCCGCTCCCCAAACCAGAGGCATCCAGGTATCTTCAAACAGGCTCATACCGTCATCATCCCACGTTGTCAGGATAACCCCTTCTGTCCCTGTCTGATAACCATCCCAAACAAATTGTCCGATATTCGCGAATGCCGTTTCCATATTTGGCCAGATTCGTCCCCAATTACTCACTCCCGGAGCGACAAAAAATGGAAAGCCGGCAGCTTTTATCGGATCTATTTCAGCTCGATAGGAAGGCAATGAAGCATAGTCCCAGGGAACCATGATGATGTCTTTGGGAAGTTGATCCAGGATCTCCGGACTGTGCAAGGCCACATCACCCCACATCATTACTTGCTTATCATAGGGTTTAAGCAACTCATAAACTTTATTGATGTGACTGGTATAAATTTCCGCTTTTGATTGGGTGGCGAGCATTGCTTTTGCCGGTCCGGTTCCCAAGCCACTCACTTCATCACAATTAATCAGAAAGTAAGGCGACGGATAATCCGGTACGATTTCAGCATACCAATCCTTAAGTAAAGAATACGTTCCTTCCACTGCGGGGGATAACACGCCCGGGGTTTCTGCTAAATCCGCATAGGCCGGCACCCGAAGCACTTTATCCATATGGCCGAATGATTGCTGATTACCAATAATGTCCACATGATATTGTTTGCCATAGGCAACCAGCTCACGAAGTTCCGTTTCGGTCAATCCATCCGGTGGAGCAATATCCGGGTGACTTTTGTATTTATAGACATTCTCCGTATATAAAGTCAGGGCATTCAGCTTATACTGGGACAATCGCTTGATCTCCTCTTTCAGGAAATCCATATTCGGTATCGGCCCTCTGCTTATATCATCCTGCCAAACCCTAACTTTGATGGTGGGATAGTCTACAATGGTAAGACAGGGTATCAGCAGCCTTTTGTTTTGTTGCAGCAATTGCTTTAAGGTGACCATCGCATAAAAAATACCCTGATCGGTATTCGCCAGGACAGTAATGTGCTTGATATCTACCTTGATCACATAGCCCTGGTCTCCGATTTCCTCAAGTTCCCTGACAAATTCGGAATCCAGATGTTTGTTCTGCCCACTTTTAGCAATTAGAAGCTTAGCCTGGCCTTTGCCGGATGGAACAGGTGAGATGGTTCTAAAAGCATCCAAAACCACGTGACATTGTGCTAATGCAACCTGGTTATTGGGGGACGGTTTCCCTTCAAAACTATA
>Ga0116164_10000807_pt1 | contig 25329 bp, 25 predicted proteins | sample AD_UKC109_MetaG_FD_89888 | JGI IMG/M metagenome (GOLD analysis project Ga0116164, IMG submission 89888) | Active sludge microbial communities of municipal wastewater-treating anaerobic digesters from Hong Kong - AD_UKC109_MetaG | ecosystem: Engineered > Bioreactor > Anaerobic > Digestate... | reverse complement strand
CTTGTTATCTTTTCCCAAACAGGGATAATGGATTAAAGCAACATAAATCTTATTCAGCATGATGATACAACTCCAAAATCAACCGAGCCAAAGCTTTCTTTTCTTCCTTACTGAATTCCTTCTTTACAAAAAGATCAGGGCGCTTTACAGCTGTTTTCAGCAAAGAATCTTTTAGTCTGGCTTCATTTATCAGTTTGTGATTTCCATTTAAATAAACCTCTGGAACTTTCATTCCCCGATACTCACAAGGACGAGTATAGTTCTCATGATCCAACAATCCATCATAATGGGAATCGTTTATCACGGAATCATAATTTCCCACAACGCCCTCGCAAAATCTGCTGATCGAATCAATCATAACAAGCACCGGAAATTCAGCTCCACTTGTCACATAATCCCCAATGGAAATCTCATCGTCAACAATCCCCATACATCTTTCATCAATTCCTTCATATCTTCCACAAATAAAAAGAAGCTCATGTTTTTGTGAAAGCTCTCTTGCGACCTCCGACTGAAACATTCGACCTTGAGGGGATGCATACACAACATATGGATGATGTCCATTTCTGACCATCTCATCGTGTAATTCATAAATGGGTTCGGGTTTCATCACCATTCCAGCTCCACCACCGTATATATAATCATCGGTGGTTCTATGGCGATCGTGGGTAAAATCACGAATATTGATCACATCGATCTCTATCAGCCCACTTTCGACAGCTCTCCCCAAAATGCCCCACTTTATTCCTTCGTTGATCAACTCGGGCAATAATGTAGCGATTGCAATTTTCAAGTCTGACCATTCCTCTGATGATACACAGGCAAGCGGACTTTGATACGCTTCTTCTGTTTGTCAATGTGAATAATAAAATCTTGAACAACTGGAATCATAATTTCCTTTTCAGGTTCATCCTCTGGATCTACTCCATCCGGAAAAACCGAAAGTACATCCGCACTTCCAGTTTCAATGATATCCACAACCCTACCGATTACTTGATCGTGTTCATCCACTGTTTCACAGTCCAACAGCTGATAAAAGTAATAACCATCTTCCCCAACTTCCGGCAGTTCATCCAAGGGCAAATACATTTCGAATCCGGCAATTTTTTCAGCATCTTCTATGCTTTTAAAGCCTTCAAAATGGATGATTAGATTGTGTCCGGCAGGCTTGATCTGCTCAATCTGCACGATTAAATGACGCTTTTTGTCACGATTGTAAAGTAAAAAATCCGTTTCACTTTCTAAAACCGAAAGGTAATTCGTATATAACTTTATTTTGACCTCTCCCTTTAATCCATGAGAACTCTTTACAATTCCAATCGGGATTTTATCCGCTGTAATGTTTCGTAAATCCTGTATCATAACCTGCTACATTCACCGCTTTACCTTTAAAATAAATTTTTCGTTTTTTGCGCCTGCCAAGGAATTCAGTAAAATATTAATGGATTTGATGGTTCGACCATTCTTCCCAATAATCTGTCCCACATCCTCCGGATTTAGCGCCAACTCAAAAACCACATTTCCCTCTTCTTCAGTTTCAAAGATATCAACCTCTTTCGGGTTTTTAACAATCCCCTTTACGATGGTTTCGAGGGCCTCTTTCATTATTCGCTAATAACTCCCGTTTCGTTTTTTTGAACATCTGAACCATTTTTAGCCTTCGTAAAACGATCCATAACCCCATGTTTTTTAAACAAACTTTTTACCGTTTCAGTGGGTTGAGCTCCTTTTAACAACCAATCAACCGCCTTGTCAACATCCACACGAGTCAGTGCTGGATCTCTGATAGGGTCATAAAACCCCAGCGATTCGATATAAGCACCGTCTCTTCTTTTCTTTTGATCAATGACCACCACTCTGTAGAATGGCATCTTCTTTTTACCCATACGGGTTAACCTGATTCTTACCACTTTTCAATTGACCTCCTTCAATTTGTTTTTTGAATGTTTTATCATTCTAAAATTAAAATGGAAAACCGCCGCCGGAAAGGCCTTTTAATCCTTTTAGCCCGGTTTTATTCATTTTTTTCATCATCTTTTTCATATCCTCAAAGTTCTTGATGAGCTTGGTTACTTCCGATAAAGGCTGACCGCTGCCACTGGCAATCCTCTTCTTTCTAGCGTAATTGATTATCTTGGGATTTTTACGTTCTTTCTTCGTCATAGATTGGATGATTGCCGTGATATGATTGAGTCTGCTTTCATCCACATCCAGATTTTTGATTTTATTGGCTCCTGGAAGCATCCCCAATATCGAACTAAGGGATCCCATTTTCCTGATCTGCTTCAATTGATCCAAAAAATCATCAAAGGTAAACTGGGCCTTTTTGAATTTCTTTTCCATCTCTTTGGCCTTTTCCATGTCGACTGATTGTTCCACTTTTTCGATCAGTGTTAACACATCACCCATTCCAAGGATTCGATTGGCCATTCTATCCGGGTGAAATTCTTCAATTCCGTCCGTTTTTTCACTAATTCCAACGTATTTAATGGGCTTTCCCGTCTCTTCACGAATGGATAAAGCCACACCACCTCTGGCATCACCGTCAAGTTTTGTTAAAACAAATCCCGTTACCTCAAGCTTTTCATTAAATGTTTTAGCAGTTACCAAAGCATCCTGACCGATCATGGAATCAATTACCATGAGGATTTCATCCGGATTAACCATTTCTTTAATATTTTCAAGCTCAGCCATCATCTTTTCATCTATATGCAATCGCCCAGCAGTGTCTAATATCACACAATCGGCATTTTTACGAATAGCTATTTCTTGAGCCTCACGGACGATATTCAAAGCATTTTTCCTATCACCAGAAAAAACTTCAACGCCAATTTCTCCACCCAACACTTCAAGCTGATCAATAGCCGCTGGCCTGTAAACATCTGCGGCTACGAGTAAAACCTTTTTGCCTTCCGATTTTAGTTTTCTGGAAATCTTGGCGGCAGTAGTGGTTTTACCGCTTCCTTGGAGTCCTACCATCATAATATAGGATGGTCGATGAACGAATTTGAGTTTTTCAGTCTTCTCACCCATAAGCGTCGTCAATTCATCGCTCACAATTTTGATGAACTGCTGATCAGGCGTGAGGCTTTTCATCACTTCTTCGCCCATAGCCTTGTCTTTGACTTTGGCAACAAAACCCTTTACGATCTTATAATTAACATCTGCCTCTAAAAGAGACATTTTCACCATCTTAATGGCTTCTTTTATATTTTTTTCGCTAATTTTACCCTGGCCTTTTAAAGTTTTAAAGGCCTTTCCAAGTTTCTCTTGAAGATTTTCAAACAAAATACCCACTCCTCCTAAGAGCCACCGTGAGTATAACTGAAAAAGGTTTTTTAGTCAACACGGTGTTATGACAGCTTAGAAAAACTTCAACAAATATTTAATTACACATACGTTACAAAAAGAGGGCATATCCTGTGAAACGATTCAATCTCTGATCAAATTAAACCGGTCAGAACAGGCGTAGCGGGTAAAACGTTTCCCAAAAGCATTAAATAAAAGTGAAAGACCTGTAAAACCCGTACAATGACCGGCTAGAACAGACAGAGGCTCTAGGGTTTGTAATGCTTTAATGTTTTCGTTAATAGTTGCTGAGGAAGCATTGATAAAATGAAATCCCCCCATTATTAATCCGATTTTTTTCTTATCGGTTTTGATCAAGGCATCACGGCAAATATTAACAATACCGGAATGCGAACAACCCGAAAACACATGAACCCTGTCACCTTCAGTAATATAGAGTGCAATTTCCTCCTGTTGATGTTCTTCATCGGGATGACCATTTTTTAATCGTGTAAATCCTTGAATGTTTTCAAAGTGTGGGTCCACCTGTGAAAATTGACCACTGATGATGACATCCGTCGAAATTTCATAGGGTGACACCAATTCAACAAAAACAGCACCCTTTTGTTCCAATTGAGCTTTTGAAAGTTCCAATCCTGCGATCTTCCATGGATTAGCTGAAAAAGCCGGAACAAAAAAATCCCTACCGATAAAGACCGTTAAAGGCTTTTCCCTGGCATCCAATACCTGCGGCAATCCTCCGGAGTGGTCATAATGTTTATGGGTGATCATTGCCGCATCAATCTCATTGGGATCAACACCAAGAATCTTCATGTTGTTCAATAAATCATCACCGTTTGTACCGGTATCAAACAAGAACTTAAAACTATCCCCAGAAGAATACTGAATATCAAACAGGAAGGATAAGCCGTGATGAGCTCTTATATTTCTCACTTTTCCTGCCAGATCATCCATCAGCACGGTAACCTTAATCGTTTTATCCATAGCGTTTGCCATCCCCTTTCTGATTTTCTTTAAAGAGCTGATACAGTTCATCGTCCTTTCTCGAAAAAACAACTGCCTGTTGTTCCTCACGATTGATGAATCCTCTGTGTTTTCCAATAGAAAAAAGATCTACAGATTTTAGGTCTTTGAAAGACAACAGATATTGACCGGAATTTGTCGTTTTTTCAATGCTCTCTATTCCTAATCTTTCTGCTAATAGCTTGATTTTTGAATAAAACAACAAATCATCAATCTGATTCGGTGTCCTTCCGAATCGGTCTTCAATTTCTTTTTTGATATCATCTAAGTCTTCAATTCGTTCACTTAGTGCAATCTTTCGATACACCTTCATTCTTTCGATGTTATTTTCAATATAATCTTCGGGAATCAATACCTCAAAATAAAATCCCTTTAATTCCACTTGAATCGGTGTTTTGGCTTCAGGTAGTTGTTCATCTTTTCTTTCCTTTAAACCATGCTTAATCATCACATCATCAAGAATCTGCCTGTAAAGATGTAAACCGATGGTATTGATTTCGCCATGCTGCTCCATTCCTAAAACATTTCCGATCCCTCGAATTTCCATATCTCTCATAGCTAACTGTAAACCACTTCCCGCTCCGTGAAGCGACACAATTGCCTCTAATCTGGAAAAAGCTTCAGGCTTTAAGCGAGTCCTTCTGGGATACAAAAAATAGGCATAAGCCCTTCTGTCACTTCTTCCGACTCTGCCCCTTAATTGATAAAGCTGAGATAGTCCATATCGATGGGAATCATCTATAATAAGCGTATTAGCATTGGGAATATCCACACCGCTCTCAATAATGGTCGTACAAATAAGCATGTCCATTTCACCCTCGTAAAAGGCTTGCACAGAGCTTTCAAATTGGCTTTTTTTCATCTGTCCATGAGCTAATCCACAGGTTATATCCGGTATCGTCTTTCTTAATCCATCATAAATTTCATCAATATCCTCAACTCGATTGTGAACATAAATCACCTGCCCTCCCCTGGACACTTCCCTTAATACCGCTGTTTTGATAAGTTTATCATTGTAGGGAGAACTGGCAACTTCGACCGGAATCCTTCCCGGAGGAAGGGTGTCAATAATCGACATATTTTTTATCCCAGACAAACCCATGTAAAGGGTTCTTGGGATTGGGGTAGCCGAAAGGGTTAACACGTCAATCTTCTCTTTCAAAGATTTAATCTTTTCTTTCTGAAGTACACCAAATTTTTGTTCTTCATCTATGATTAATAACCCTAAATTATTGAATTTGATATTTTTGGATAGAAGAGAATGGGTTCCGATGACAATATCGATGGTACCTTCTTTAAGCCCTCTTATAATCTCACTTCTCCGCTTAGCTGTAACAAATCGATCCAGCAAATGGACTTTTAAACCAAATTCTGTCATCCTCCGATAAAATTGGTTATAATGTTGTTTTGCCAAAACAGTAGTGGGAACTAACATTGCTACCTGAAACCCAGAACATACTGTTCTAAAAGCTGCCCGCATGGCCACCTCTGTTTTACCCGACCCGGCATCGCCAAAAATAAGCCTGTCCATGGGTTGTTCCGATTCCATGTCAGCAAAAACCTCAGCGATAGCCTTATCTTGGCCGAGGGTTTCAATGTGCGGGAAGCTGTCAAAGAACTTCTTTTCCAACTCGTGATCACCTAAAAGAACATTTCCTTGCGTCTTAGTCCGAATGGCATATAATTGGATTAACTCTTCGATTTTTTGTTCAATATCTTCTCTGACTCTCTTTTTGGTATTGGCCCATGTTTTACTCTTAAGATTCGTTAGCTTGACTAGATTCTCATCACCTACATAGGTGTGGATTCTGTCGATGTTTTCAACCGGGACAAAGATACTCACATCGTCAGCATACTCTAATTTCAGATATTCACGGGTTCCTGCATAATTGGTTATGACCTCGTTCCCTTTGTATTTTCCAATTCCGTAATCTTCATGGACGATCAATGCATCGAGTTCAATTGTATCCTCATCAATAATCTTTTCGGTTTCATATTCCAAAAACTTGGAAGTCTTATGCAGTTTCTTGGCGCCTTTAATCGAGGAAGTATCCAGTTTGACCATTTCATAAACGCCGAAATTCAAAGCGGAATCCTCAAATTGGGGTTCCACCTTGGTTAGATTGATCCAGTCTTCTGTTCTTAACAACATGGATTCGCTAATTCTCAGATAATGATAATAGATTTCACGATATTGAGGATTGGGAAAGATTTCAAATAGGTCCTTCTCGTATTGGTTCATGGCATACATGGATTCTTCCAAATCCACAAATATAAACTTTCGGTCAGAAAAAAGAGAGATTACCGGAACAGCTGATTTCAGAAACAATGGAGAAAGAGCTGAATAGTCCATGGGATGAAGCTCCAAATCCTCAAGAAATTCACTATTGGGATATTTATCTTTTAATTTCCCAATCCTTTCAAGAAATGAATGTTCATTTTCTTCATCAAAAATAAGCTCTTTTGCAGGAGAGACGAGACAATGATCTTCTTGCTTAATTGTTCTTTGGGTTTGTGAATTGAACAATCGAATCTCAGAAATCTCATTATCAAACAGCTCAATTCTCAAGGGATTTTCAGCATGAAGGGGAAAAAAATCTACAATAAAGCCTTTGACTGAGAATTCACCTGGGTTTTTAACGGTAAAAACATGCTCATAACCCGTTTTTTCCAGATAATTTCTGATGTTGCTCATACTCATCTGATCAAATACATGCAACGGCATCATCTTCACTCTTAATTCATCAATGCTAATGGTTCTCTGGAGCAATCCCAGTGTAGTTGTCAAAATGGGCTTTGTCTGATCTTGAATATTTAAAAGCGTTTTCATTCTGTCTCTCAGAGTAGAATAGGAAGCGCTCACGGGCTCAAACGGCAAAACATCCGGGGGGGGGAACAAACTAAAATGATCCGGATTGATCATTTCTAAATACTTCCTGTAATATTTTAAATCGGGAAGAACGATAACGGTTGGTTTTTCGGAATACTCGCACAAAGTTTCCAGCACTGAAGGAACCTTGTCGTAGAAACCCGCTTCGCCTGCAACGATAATACTTCTTTTCGACAACGTCTTTTTCTTAAGCTTTTCTAACGATTGGACCCACATGATATCTTCCTTCGTTTGTTCGAACAATAAGAACATCCATTAGAATTTGTCTTTTCTGATTCCCTTTCTTCAGATAAAAAAACAACTCCTGATGCTTTGAAAAAGTCAGTCTTTCTACTGTATCAATGGGAACGTTTTTATAAATACCTATAATACTCAATTTCCCTCTGTATGCATAACGATTGACGATGAATTCGAGGGCTCGTTTAAGTTCTTCTGTTTCATAACCAGCCTTTGACACTCTGTTCCGTTTAATTGGAAATTGCATGATACTTGAGAGGGCTTTATGACAACTAATGCGAAACAGAGTAGAATGGGCCTCCACTGAAATGTTAAAAATTATGGAATTATCAAAATGAAACGCTAATCGTTGTTGACGATTAAATTCAGTTTCCAGACTATTCAAAAAAGCAGAGAATGCCAATTCAGATGATTTTAATAGAACGCTAGCTTGTCTGAAATCTTCTGAATGAGCCTCTTTGTTTACTTTAACTTGATTCAGTTGATTCAATTCATAAACATCGTGAACGGCACCTTGTTTTTGATAATTCTCTAATTCTATCTCTTGAAAGGTTATCTTTTCGCCAAACACACAAGGATTGTCTCGAATAGACAAAACCGCTTCGCTTTCGACTAATCTTTTTAAATTCGCTTTGAGTATCGTGCTGGCGCTATTGATATGCACAGAAGGTGAATGATCAGATTCTCCAAGGATATTAACCTTTTGAGAACGCTCTTCCATGCTCAGGGGAAGAAACATTTCTTGAAACATCACACTGTCTTGAATATTGATCTGATGCTCTGTTGATTTTAATGTTTCTACACGAAAAGAAAAATCAACGGGATCTGTTTTAATCTGCAGTTTTCCCCTTTCTCGTTTCAGCGTTTCGGTTATATCCTTTAAAAAATCGCCTATTCTTCTGAACAAACGTAGTTCAATGCCTCCTTGAGTCTGTGAAAAGGTTCTAATATATCGATTTCATCGGAAATTCTTTCAAGCCATTTGATATCATCACTGGTAAGCGTCCCATTAAACAGGATGTCATACCCGCTTTCCAATGTGTCTTTTGAAAGTTCCTCACGTAATTTGCTTTCTTTGGATTCCTCAGCACCCTTTGTGGGCATATTGATGAAGATAATCGGCGTTTTAAACTGGATATCCAATAGTCGTGAGTCTTCAATTAAAATAAATTTTGGCTTTTCTTCCAAATTCTGTAAAAGCTTTTTTGCGATAACATCTACCAAAAGATATTTTTCGATGGAATTTCCGTACAAAATCTTTTGAAGCCCCGTGGGTTTTATGGGTTCAGAATATTTGAACTCAACAGGAATAGCATAAGGATCTGTCACCATGATTCCACCAACGTAATCGTTATCAGCGGTCCTTGTAACCATTAAATAACCCAGACTCATATTTACATCTGACATGGTCCACACCTCAAATCAACTGTTTTTTTAAATTGAAATTATTTACAAGTGGATATCTAAAAAATGACCTCTAAATTCATCGTCAACAATCTTTTGATCTTTTTTCTCTTTGGCCTTCATGTCTCGTTGAATATAGGCATTCTTTTTCTGATCTTGGGTAGAGTTTTTCGTTTCTTCCTGTTCACTTTTTTTTGAATCACGAGTTGATTCGGTTTTTCGTTTTGCCTCTTGGGATTGTTCTTGAGCGATTGTTGTATAAGCCGCATTTTCAGCACTGGATTGATTCGCAATCTGTTGAGCTGTTTGAGGTGCTCGTATAAAATTAGTTTGCATTTCAACAGGACCAGTCATTTTAATCCGCCTCTTGCCTTCCAAGGAAAAGATTCATTCTTTCCTTTAATTTAAGCATAATACTCCTGTGAATTTGAGAGATTCTGGATTCAGTCACAGATAAAATCTGAGCAATCTCTTTAAAGTTCAATTCTTCGACGTAATACAGCGATAAAATCTGTCGTTCTCGCTCTTTTAATAACTCAATTTCCGCTTTGAGACGGTCAATAAGTTCTTCTTTGAAATACAATTCTTCAGGGGTATCGGCCTTTGCAGAAAAGATTTCGGTAAAATCATCCGTATCATCGGATAAAAACCCATCTAAATTCAACAACTGTCTTCTGGACATTTCGTTTAATGCCAAGGCAACTTCTTTCTCGCTTAAGCCCAAGTGTTTTTGCAGACGCTCACTGTTTGGGATCTCACCATCCTCGCTTTGAAGCTCAATCATGGCAGCTTCTACTGTTTTCATCAAATGCCTTGTATTTCGAGGAATCCAATCAATCTTTCTAAGATAATCGTACATAGCGCCTCTAACCCTTTTCATGGCAAACGTAAAAAAACTGGCTCCTCGCATTGGGTCATATCTTTCACGAACATTTAACAACCCAATTAACCCTTCCTGGATCAGATCATCTAATTCAACGTTTTCAGGTAATGAACTTTTAAGCGAAACGGCTATGGCTTTTATTCGCGGAAGAAAGTGTTTAATCATTTCATTTGAACTCATGTTTTTCTGGTATTTTCCATAGGAATTAGAATTCATCTACAACACCTCAGATTTGAGATATCTCTGTTTTTTCTCCTCCGCCAACCTTTCTGACATTTAAGATCCCCGTAGAGATATTAAACTCAATGCTTCTCGCTCGATTACCGCCTGTATCATCGGCTTTTATCTTGATTCTCAGTTTAGCGAGTGTCTTCCTAACCGCTTCAACATTTCTTTTTCCAACTTCCATCGTAGAGCCTGATTTTTGGAACATCGCTGCGCCTCCCGCAATTTTCGCTTCCAAATTCCCGCCGGATGCTCCCAAGCTTTTCATCTCCTCAACTAAAATAGGAATCCCGGTATCCGCATACTTACCGGGTTTACCCACTTCTTTTCCGCCACTGTCAGGCAACATGATATGAATAAGACCTCCCACACCGGCTTTTTTATCAATCAAACAGACACCCACACATGAACCCAAACCAAGGGTAACCAGTATTTGCGGATTCTTTTCGGCAATATATTCACCGATACCGATGATCTTTTTTTGTCCCATTCATTTCACATCCCGATACTGGTTAACAATTTCGGAACGGAATTGGGTTCCATGATCTGAAAAAGATAGGCTTCAACGTTCATTTGAGATTCAATTTCAAACTCCGTTTCAATGACAATGCTTTTATCTTCCTCTTCAGCATAAGTTAAACAAGATTCTGCAACAATGGCAGACACCATATCGAAAGTCACTTGTGGCACTTCAGAATTTAAATTCAGATTCGCAAACTGAGATAGCGAAACCAAATAAGAACCACAGACAATATTACCAAGTTCTGAAAAAACTGATTTTTGCATTTCATCCATCTGAGTGAGATCGTCACTTCCCTGACCAATGAGTAATTGCAGAATCTGTTTAGCCGGTTCCGCATCAAACAACAAAAGGAGTTGCCCATTTAAGTCCTCAAAAAAGCTCATCTGAATGCCAACCGTTACCTTTTCAGGATCCTGAAACATGAAGGGTATTTTAGAAATTTCAACAACTGAGACATTCGGAACGGTGATCTCCACTTTTTTATTCATCATGGTAGATAATGCAGTTGCTGCATTCCCGGTTCCAATGTTTCCGATCTCTTTCATTGCTTCAAAATGAATAGGTTCCAATTTATCATAAACTGACATAAACTTAACTCCCTTCTCTTAATTGTTTTTCTTTCTTTCTTCTCTCTTGTTGCAGATGGAAAATATATTTGACCAATTTATCTTCCTTACTTTTGGACATGGACAAAAATTGCACCCCATAAATGTTGTTAGTCGTATCAATTGAGGCATCTTTTCGAATAATCTTCGCCTCTTGGTTTTCCAAGTTTATTCCCCCGCCAATTTCTAAATTGACAAAAATTTTTAAACCGGCATTCAACCTTGGTTTAGTTACCATTTGCAAACCATTTGCACTTAAATCTTTTGTGATAAAAAAATGAACTTCGATCTCTTTTTCCTTTTTCTCGGATTTCAAATCCTTGAGATCTTCTATCGGCAGCTCCGGAGGAAACGGTTCTAAGGCAAAAATACCTTTTTGATAAAAAGGTATCCTGACAAATTGCCTTCTTTGAATCTTTCTCGCTTGATCGGGGAGGGTTACATACGTGATCAAAAAGCCTTCTTTGTTCTTTTCATAACCGATCACCTTAGCCAAAAAAACGTACATCGAACTTTGATCAAACATTTTTACATAAGCAGTCACACCGGCTGGTATAGGGATAAACTGTCCTTTAAAGCTAGGCATACCAATTGTCATCACCTTTTTCTGAAAATCCAGCTCAAAAATGCTGCTTTTGTAAACGCCAGCCAATTCGGGATCTGAAATATCCAACAACAAGGGCTTCCCAATGGATAATACGGATTCTGTTGATACTTTTGAACTTAAATAATCCATAATATCAATCCTTAAATTCAATTTCTAAAGCACAAAGTCCATTTTTGTAATCTGATCATGAAGCGATAACAAATAGGCCTTCAGTTGCTCAGTATTCTGTTCGGGAACTAGCTTCATACCATATTGAAAAAGGTTGAAATCAGTAAATTCATGGACTTTTTCCACCGATAAATCCAATCCGTTTTTCAGCAGTGTCAATGTCCCTGATTCGCCTCTAATTCTTTCAATTGTAAATAATCCAATTCCCTGCAAAGACATGTCCTTTACAATCACATGGGCTGTTTGATGTTCTAACACCAATTTACCCTTTTCTAGAACTGGCAAACGCTTAAAGCATCTTTGCTGCCTAATTCTCAATTTCTCCGGTCTCAACATAAACCTTACAACCAATTCGTTCCTTAAGCCCTCGCATTCTGTAATTTTACTACATTCGCCGGAGCCTGAAATCAAGAACGATGGCAGAAAAATTTTAAAAGCCATAGTTTGACCGACAATTTCATTTTTGCCATAAAGTTTACTTGTTTCGAAAAGCAAATGCTGTTTATATTTACCCATATAAACGGCTGATATACTTTTGTTTCCCATCTCCAATGACACCTGCCAATGACCCAGGGACATTAAATAGGATAGTTTTTCTTCCTTCTCGCTCACCTTGAACAGCCTACTTTATACCAAACAACTTTTTAATCTTTGTTAAAAAGCCGCCATTCTGATCTTTCTCTTCCGAATTATCTTTTAACACCTGATCCGTAAGCCTAGCAATGGTTTGAGCCGGTTGACTATGCTTATACAGCTCAATTAAGGGAACCTGTTTGATCACACTGTTGCTAACTGTCTTGTCACTCCTTAGAATAAATCTTTCCTGAACCTTCCATCCCGCAAATTTCTCTATTACATATGAAAATCGATCCAACACTTTAATATCTTTGGAAGTGTTTCTTGATTGGTTCATGATGAGATACAGCTCAGGAAAAATTCCGTTATTGGATAAAACCTTCGCCAAAGTGTAGACATTCATAAGAGCTGTGGGTTCCGGGGTAGTAACCAGAAACAGTTTATCGGCGGCTGAATAAAAGGAAAATAATTCCTCAGTATAGCCGGCACCGGTATCCACAATAGCATAGTTCATATCCAATGCCATATGCATAAAATCATCAATCAAACGGGTTTTTGGCTCCTTACGAAAAGCAATCAAATCCTGAACATCCGTACCGCTACTCAGAAGCCAAACGCCATAACGGGTAGGATAAATGACATCCTTCAGTTCCATATCGCTGATCAGATAATCCCGAAGTGTATTTTTTGTAGTAACCCCCAAAAGAATATCGGCATTCGCAAAACCTGCATCTGCATCAAATAGCAGGACATTTTTCTGATTTCTTGCTAAAGAAACAGCTAAATTTGTCGCTATTACACTTTTACCGACTCCACCCTTTCCGCTGGCCACTAATATAATTTCAAGATTTTGACTCGCTACGACCTGTTTTAGCGTCTCAGTTTGATCGGGCATTTTTTAACACCTCTTTAACAATAATCGAAGCCAGTCTTTTTGAATCTGCTACCATAATATCCTCCGGTATTCTCTGCCCATTAGTCACAAAAGCAACGGGTATATCATAATTGTTAGTAATCTCTACAATTGAACCGTAACAACTGGTTTCATCTGATTTGGTTAATATGATATGCGTTGGTGAAACCACCGAGAATTGCTCTATGATTTCAAAAAGATCGCTCTTTCTTACATTCATGCTTTCCGTCAAGAAAATGAATTTCGGATTGACAATCTGGAGATACCGGGTCAGTTCAGACATTTGCATATCATTTTTTTGACTTCTTCCAGCAGTATCCACCAGAATAAGATCATAGTTTACAAATTTATCCAGCATCGTCTTTAATTCACCCGGATTATACGCCACACCTACTTCAATTCCCATAATATCTGCACTGGTTTTCAGCTGATCCACAGCCGCTATACGATAGGTATCAATTGTCAGGATACCAACCTTACGACGCATTTCCAAAGAAAGCATTGCAGCTATTTTAGTCAAAGTTGTGGTTTTTCCCACACCCGTCGGGCCTACAAAAAAAATGATATCCCCTTTTTCGTATTCCTTCAGCGGGTTTTCCGTTTTAATGATGGGATGTAGAATATCCACAAACTTCTTTTCGAATTCCATGGTACTGATGTTTTTATCCTGCGTCACAATTCTTAGCGATTCAACAACCTTTCTGGCAATATCATCGTTGATCTCATGCTCTTTTAAAGCCCTGAAAATCTTTTTATACTCCTCCGGAATTCCAGGAAGATAGGATTCCTTATCCATCTTCAAAGATAAATCCTGCATTATCCGTTTTATAGACAACATTTCTTTTTTCATTTCATTGATCGATTTATAGTCGGAAACAGAAACCGCCGTCGTTTCCTCTTTGTTTTTGGCCTGATTATTCATGGCATTATAATTTCTGTCGGGCATCCGATTTTGCATATTTGGTTTCTCATAGATAGGTTGATAGTCTATTTCGGGAATGGACGGTGTGTATTCAGTTCTTCTGGATGTTACTGCTTGATTATTCTGATTTTCACTATTTCTCATCAAGCTGTTCTGTGAAAGAATCTTCTTTAATTCATAGAGCTTTTTACTATCCACCCAACCATCATATTCCCCTTTTCCCTCTTGAACACGATTTTCTCTCTTTTTCTCACGATCATCTGCAACAGCGGTTACTTCATATTTGATACTACTGCCAATCCCCAAAAACCCGCCTTTCTTAAATTTACGGGTTTGTAAGATGACCGCATCTTCGCCTAGTTCGTTTTTTATTCGTTTAAGTGCTGTTTTGACATCATCAACAACGTATTTTTTTATCTTCATATTTTAATCACCGTTTCTACACTGAATGGAATATCATCCACCAATTCTTCATATGATACAAAGGCAATACTCTGCAAAGACTTTTCTAAAGCTTTGTACAAATAAATCCTGATGTTTCCTGAACAAACGATAATCGGCATATAACCCTTCTGCATGATCTTTTCCACACCTTTTGAAAACCGATCAACTAATTGCTGCATCATATCAGGATTAAGGGCAAGATACCTTTCATCTTCCGTCTCCCTGATTTGTGAAGACAATTGTCTTTCCAGATTCGGATCAATCCCCACGGCGTGAATCTGGCCATCATCCGATCGGTTTGCAATACAAATTTGCCTTTTAAGAGCACGTCTCGAAAATTCAGTAAGATAATCAATATCCTTTGTTTTCTCGGCATACTCCGAAATTGTCTCAAAGATTAGGGGTAAATTTCTAATAGATACCCTTTCTCTTAAAAGGTTTTGGAGGATTTTCTGAACTTCATAGACTTTCAGAACATCTGGAATCACTTCATCAGCAAGCTCGGAAAAGTTTTCTTTTAATCCTTTGATCAACAAATCCATTTCCTTTCTACCCAACAATTCATGAGCATGCTGCTTCACAATTTCTGAAAAATGGGTGGCAAAAACACTTGGCGGATCTACCACGGTATAGCCTTGATTGGCTGCTTGATCCCTTTGACTTTCATCAATCCAATAAGCACTCAAACCAAAAGCAGGTTCTTTGCTGGCTATACCAGGCAAAATGCCTTGGGCTGTTCCCGGATTGATAGCCAATAATCTATCAGGCCATAATTCGTATTTAGTTAATTCGGTCCCCTTTAATTTTATCATATATTCGTTTGCTTTTAACAATACGCTATCCCTTACTCTGATTGGGCTTAGAATAAGCCCATATTCATATGCGGTTTGTTTTCTCACCATCGTAATCCTGTCCAGCAAATCTCCTCCTTGCCCCGGATCAGCCAATGGCAAAATCCCATAACCAAATTCCACATCCAAGGTATCCGATTGAAGAATTTCTGAGACCTCCTCTGCAGAGGTGAGTGAGGGCGCACTGGGCATTTGTGCGCTTTCGCCTTCTGCTCCCCCTCCTGAAGGTCCTTTTGACTTAGGCCCTTCCAAGCCGGCAAAGCCGCCCCCTGTTCCCCCAGAAGTTTGTGCAACCGCTACCTCTTTTTCTTTTTGAGATGAAAAATAAGCCACCAAAATCAAACCGCCGCCAATAATGACACCCAAAATCGTAGGTAGCGGAGTAAAAACTGTCAAGAATACCAAAACACCGCCTGTCAGATACAAAACCTTCGTTTCGCCTGCTAATTCACGAAGCATATCATTCCCCAGGTTTGACTCAGAAGCAGATCTAGAAACCAAAATACCGCTTGAAGTTGAAATCAGCAATGCCGGTATCTGGGAAGCCAATCCGTCTCCAACTGTGAGCAGAGTGAACACCTGTGCAGCTTCCGCCACGTCCATCCCCTGTTGGACAACACCAATAATCAAACCGCCGATGATGTTAATAAAAACAATAATAATTCCCGCAATGGCATCTCCACGAACAAACTTACTGGCACCATCCATCGCTCCGTAAAAGTCAGCTTCACGGCGAATATCTTCTCTTTTTTTTCTCGCTTCATCTTCAGTGATTAAACCGGCGTTATAATCAGCATCAACACTCATTTGTTTTCCGGGCATTGCATCTAATGTAAAACGGGCAGCGACTTCAGAAATTCTCTCGGAACCTTTTGTGATAACAATAAATTGGATGATGACGAGAATCAAAAAGATAATCAATCCCACAACATAATTTCCGCTCACCACAAAATTACCAAAAGTTCTAACAACCTTACCGTCAAAATTTTTCCCGTTCAATAAAATCAATCTGGTCGAAGTGACGTTTAATGCCAAACGCAGCAAAGTAATGATCAAAAGAATACTGGGAAAAGATGACAATTCAAGCGCCGATCGAACATACATCGTTGATAAAATAATTACAAGAGAAAAAGATATATTGATCATCTGGAAGGAATCCAGCAAAAACGTGGGTACAGGCAATATCATTAAAAAGATGATACCGACGATCATTAACGAAACGATGACATCACGGTTTTTCATTGTTTACACCTTTCCAGAGTTTTTAAAAATAAACGCCAATACTTCAGCAATTGCCCTGTACATATCATTTGGAATCTCCTCGCCGATTTCCACTCTTTCGTAAAGTTCCCATGCCAGCTTTTTATCCTCGTATAGGGGAACATGGTACTCTTTTGCAATTTCCCGAATCCGGAAGGCGATATGATCGGCACCTTTCGCCACGACTACGGGAGCATTCATCTTCTCCAATACGAATTTGATGGCGATGGACAAATGGGTCGGGTTAGTTACCACAACGGTAGCAGAGGGAACTTCTTCCATCATTCTCCTTTGAGACATCTCCGCCATCATCTGTCGCTGTTTTCGTTTAATCTCCGGATTTCCTTCAATATCCTTTCTTTCGTCTTTGATTTCTTTTTTGGACATTTTTATATCCCGTTCAAATTCCCACCTTTGGTAAAAAAAATCGACAAAACCCAAAACAATCAGGGCCATGGCTATCCTCAACGACATTTGATACAAAGAATCAGCTAAAAATATCAACGATTGTTCCAACGAATAATCCGGCAACAGGAAAAGAACGGACCAGACACCACTAATAAATGAATAACCGATAAATCCCAATATGGCCAATTTTGCAAGATTTTTCAGCAACTCGATCACTGATCTCAAAGAGAACAACCGTTTAAAGCCTTCAATGGGATTTATCTTCTTCAGATCGAATTTAAACGCTTTTTTTAGAACGACCAACCCTTTTGTCTGGGCAAATCCCGTGGCGATAGCCATGACCACACCCGATAGCAAAATAATCACCAATCCCCACATCAAATCCTGGCCGTTAGCAGATAAATAGTGCCCCAAGGCACTGTATTCCTGATAATCGCCAATATCCGGTAAAGCACAAAAAAAGATGAGCATTTGCTCTATACCCTTGTATACCATCGGAATCATCAAACGCAACATGACGATAACACCCAAAAAGACCACTGCCAAAGCGAGATCCTTTGAATAAGAGACCTGACCTTCTTCTCTAGCCTTTTGCCTTCTCCTGGGAGTGGCTTTTTCGGTTTTATCCGGATCATTGGCAAAGAACTGAATATTAATTTTCAAACCACTTGATCTAACTGTTAAAAGGCTTTCATCGTATTTGATATCCAATCCCCCAGTTCTTGTGTATATCTTACCATAGTCTCAGCGAGAATCGGCAGAAGCCCAATGAGAATGATCAATCCGACAAATATTTTTAAAGGAATTCCCACAACAAAGACATTCAATTGAGGTAACAGTTTTGCCATAATTCCCAATACTACTGTGACCAATAGCATGAACACAATCATGGGCATTCCCACCTTCATTCCAAATACAAAAACTTCACCCAACACCAAAGAAAGATTCCATGATAACTCTCTCTCAAAAGCCATGATTCCCGCCGGTACTTGACTAAAACTTTCTATCAGGATTCCCAGCAAAACGACCGGACCTTTGATAATCGTAAATATATAAGTACCGGTTAAAAAAACCAGTTGACTGACAATGACACTTTCGGTTTGACTCTGAGGATCAAAGATATTAGCCGCAGCAAAACCCAGTTGATACCCGAAGATATCACCCGCAAAAAGAAGACCAAAAAACATCAAATTGGCAATCAGTCCTGCTGAAAAACCATACAAGAAGTTGATCAAGATAATCGCTGCTATATCACCGACCGGTAAATCTACTGGAATGTAATCCGGCACAAAATAAAGAACAATAAAAGATAGGGTAACCGTCAAAGGTATTTTAACTCGAAGGGGGAAAAGGTTCCCAGAGAAAAATGGCGCAATCACAAACAAGCCTGAAAATCTGGAGAGAATCGCCATCCAAGTCATAAACCTAAAGAAAAACCAATTCTGTAAAACGATATCCATAGTTTGCTAAATTAAGGTAAAATAGAAATTGAAGATCTGAACGAAATAATCGATCAGATTTTCCAACATCCAACCACCCAAAAAAACAAGCGTCAAAAACACCACCAGAATCTTTGGAACCATCGTCAAAGTCTGTTCGTTTATTGATGTAACCGCCTGGAAAATTCCGATCAATAAACCCACACCTAACGCTAACAACAACGCTGGTGCTGAAGTAATCAAAAGGGTATAAACCCCTTCTCTGACAACATCAAGAATCGACTCGACTGTCATTAGCCCCCCCTTTTTGCCGCTCTTTTAAATAGATTATATCACGGGATGAAAAAAATGATACCATGTATATGTTATAATAAAGTAATTATAGACTTTCAATTATTCTCTATCAAAATCAATTTATAATCAGCCTGTTTTTTAAATGGAAATTGTATTTCAGATTTTTTCAGCACGATCCATTACGAACCAGTGTATAGGTTATCTAGGCCATTAAATTAAAGGAGGTCATCATGGGTAAATTTGTCATTCGTGAAACTAAAACAGGGGTTAAATTTGACTTGAAAGCCTCAAACGGAGAAGTCATAGGTACCAGCGAGGTATATTCTTCTATCGCAGCCTGTAAAAACGGAATTGAAAGCGTTAAGAAAAACGCTGAAGCTGCAAAAGAAAAAATAGAAGACCAAACAGAAGAAAACTACGAAAAAATCACCAATCCAAAATTTGAGATGTATACAGACAAAGGCGGGGAGTTCAGATTCAGATTGAACGCCAGAAATGGTGAAAACATCTTGGCATCAGAAGGCTACAAATCTAAAGCATCATGTAAAAACGGCATAAACAGTGTCATTAAGAATGCACCTGATGCGCCCGTAACTGAAGAAAAAGAATAGCATCAACGTTAAGAAACGCAAAGATAAAAAAAGAACCCGCAGGTTCACTGCAAATCGTTTTTCTGCGGGTTCTTTTTTTATATTAGTATTCTTAAGAAGCGTTTTTATTGATAAAAAGCCTTAAAAACTTGGATAAGATGATAATGATCCATGACGCCACACAATTCTTTGATCGAATGCATCGAAAGCATGGGATTACCGATATCAACAGACCGAATCCCCAATCTTCCCGCAGTGATAGGCGCTATTGTCGATCCACCTCTTTCATTGGAATGATTCACAAATCGTTGAACCGATACCCCCGCCTTTTTGCAGAGCCCTTCAAAATAGGCAGATGATTCACTATCACTAGTATATCGAAAATTCGAACTGATTTTGATCACCGGACCACCGTTGATGACCGGTTTGTTCGTAGGATCATGTTTTTCTGTGGCATTTGGATGAAGGGCATGGGCCATATCCGATGAAATCACAAAAGAATTTTCCAAAGACCTCAAAAAACCCTCACGTCCTTCTCCCAACCCGATAGAAATTCGCTCCAAAATGGATCCCAAGAGGGGCGAATCAGCCCCCTGCATCGTCTGACTCCCAATTTCTTCATTGTCGAAAAACATGGACATCTTGGTTTCTGAACCGCTTTGCGTTTCAACCAAGGCCTTCATTGAAGCATATACCATGGCTAAATCATCCAATTGAGAACAGGAAATCATATCATGATCACAGCCAATAATCTGGCCCTCGGCCAGATCAAACAAATATAACTCAAAATCAAGCACCTGATCCTTTTGAATATCTAATTGATCCGCTATCAACTGCATGAGATTAAACTCTTGAACTGCTTTGGTCACTGAACCAATGAAAGGGAGCATATCCTTTTGATTGTCCACCTTAAACCCGGAATTGACTTCTCGGTTCATGTGAATGGCAATACTGGGAATAATGGTTTTAAGCCCTTTCAAAACAACCGGTTTGGAAATGATGGCACCCGATGCCTTATTTCTAAAAGCCGCTCTGCCTGCAAGTCCAAGAGGGCGATCAAACCACGAGTAAAGAATAGGGCCACCGTAAATTTCGGTGTTTAGTTTCAGATAATTTTCACCGACTTTAATCTCCGGATTTGGCTTAATCCGAACAGCGGGAGAATCAGTATGAGAACCAATAATCTTAAATCCGGCTTCAGCCGGCGAATCCTCTCCCAAGATGAAAAGAGCCATGGATGAATCATTTTTAGTTGTAAAATATTTGCCGCCTCTTTTTAGTTCCCATTTCCTCTTGATATCCAGCCTTTGAAAACCAAACCCTTCTGCTATTTTCATTGCCATTTCTATTGCATGAAAACGACTGGGTGATTTTTCAATAAAACCGATTAACTCACCGGCTTCTTTTAAATAAATATCCTCCACTGATTACATCTCCTTCATTCTTTTCAATGCTTCAACTAAAAAGTCATAAACTCTTCCGGCAGAATCCAATTCGAGATGTTCATCAGGAGTATGCACATCATGCATATTGGGTCCCATTGCAATCATATCCAGCTCATTGTTGATTACTTCCAAAAACAACCCACACTCTAATCCGGCGTGTATCGCTTCTATAACGGGCTCTTTTCCATACATTTCCTGATATACCCGCTTCATATGTTCTCGCAACTTTGAATCTTCTCGGTACTTCCATCCTGGGTAATCCGAACCACTTTCAAAACTACAACCGGTAAATTCCGCCAGCTCTTCCAATTTTCTATTGATTTCAACCTTTTTACTTTCCACTGAACTTCTGATGGAATTTAAGAAAAGAATCTTATCTCCTTCAAAGAGAATAACGCCTAGGTTATTTGAGCTTTCCACCAAACCCTCCATATCTTGACTCATGGTATAAACACCGTTTGGATTATTCAGCAAAAGGTGAATAACCTTGTTTTTGCATGATTTTTTTAAGGGTAATTGCCGATCTTTCGCTAAACTATTGGTGTTTGCAAAAACAATTTTAAAATCCGGATCGGTTTTAGCATACTCTTGAGAAATGATATTTTCTATCTTCTTGATTCTTTTTTCTATTGCATCATTCTCTTGCGGGTCAAAGCCGACCACAGCAAGACATTCTCTGGGGATAGCATTGGTCTTTGCCCCGCCCTCAAGCGAATAAAGGTTGAATTTCACTTTTCGGTTCAATTCGTAAAGCACACGCCCCATCAATTTATTGGCGTTTCCTCGACCTTTATGGATTTCTGCTCCTGAATGGCCGCCCCTTAAACCAGTAATAGACAGCTCCATTAACGTTTCTTCTTTTTTGGCTGCCTTTTTCTTTAAAGGAAGCGTTAGTGTAGACCTTATGCCTCCTGAACAACTAACGAGAAAAACACCTTCTTGTTCAGCATCGATATTAATGAGGGTCTTACCGGCGAGTTTTTCGCTTTCCAGTTCCATCGCTCCTCCCATACCTGTTTCCTCCTGAGTGGTGATGACTATCTCCAATGGCGGATGGGAAAGACTTTTGTCTTCAAGAATAGCCATGCAGTAGGCCACAGCTATGCCATCATCGGCACCAAGGGTAGTACCAGATGCTCTTAAAATATTCCCTTCGACAACTAATTTCAAAGGATCCTTTGAAAAGTCATGTTCAGTCGCTTTATTTTTTTCGCAAACCATATCCATATGTCCTTGAAGAATAACAGGCGATAACCCCTCATATCCCTCAGAAGCCGGTTTTTTAATAATGACGTTCCATACTTTATCCTGATAGGCTTCATATCCCAAATCCTCAGCAAATTTCACTAAAAAATCACTGATAGCCTTTTCACTGCCTGAACAATGCGGAATGGCGCAGAGCTTCTGAAAATTTCTGATAACCGATTGAGGTTCAATCATTTCAAGTTGTGACATTTTTTTCATCCTCCCGTATAATATAATGATCTTATTATAGTACATATTCCAAATTATCCGAAACCCACATGGTTTTTTTGTTAAATACACTTGAAAAAAGTAAATAGAATCATGTTATAATAGCATTAATTAAATAGGGGGGGAATAAAAATGAAGAGTAAAACCACTTTTTTGTTTATTATTCTATCGATTATTGTCGCTTTGGGGCTAACTTCTTGCGTGAATGACAGGAATGATCCGATTCCCGATCCATATCTTTCTTTGGAGGAATTGAAAGCGGGTTTTTTCAGAAATGGAAAGATTTTGCATGATTTTGATAACCCGCAAATATCAATGTTCAGCACTGCAGACAAGGTCGGTGTCAGAATGCTAAAACAAACCACCACCGGCTACAGTGAGGATTATTCATGCCTAGAGTTTTTAGCTATCAGCGAAAACGTAGTTTCCTTTAAAAACATTTTTTACACTTCGGAAGCATCTAAAACCGTTAGTATTCATGATCTGAGCAATGATCAAACGCTGGATCTCAACGGAGACGAGATTTGGGATATACGATTTTCAGGTACTGACACAACGTTATCTCAAACAAGAAATTTATCCAATGCCGTTTTCTTGGAACTGAACAACACACCCCAAATGTCCGCTACTTTCAGAATCATTCCCGTTGATGGGCAGAAGAACTACCCTATTATGACAATCGATAGGGCAAACAAAATATGTATCGATGAAAAAGGATTACCCGTACTCAATCATTATGATCCGGGGGAAAGGACCATTGATATCGACACGAACTCCATGAATCTGGAGATTAAAAGTGGCGATTTTTTCCTTTTGGGGCCTTCTTACGATCATTCCATGGGTTGTCCGCTAAAAAGAATCGAGAATGTTCAGGGAACGGGCAATATTAAGACATTGGAACTGGGTGAACTGGAGCTTTCCGAGTTTTCTGATTTTCTTAAAGGCATTAAATATAAAGGGGTTTTCAGAACAAACCCAGACGAACCTTATCTGTTTGAAAACAGGATGGATGAAGAGTATGTTTTGTGGTCGGGCAGGATAGACCATCGCTCTCAGAGTGAAAACTCCAGTATCCGTATACATTCTCATGAACCGGTTCAAATCCTCCTGTCATTTATGGACATTGATTTTGAAATGGGTTTAAACGATGATTTGATTCGGTTTTTCTATCATCCGATATTTGCCATTCGTGGAAATATCACCATGGAAGTCAATTCATCCGAAAGAGAAATACCCAGTACTTATTTTTTCGATGAACCCATCACCGTAGATATTATGGATATTCCCCTATCCGGTACAATCAGATTTGGCTTTTCAACTCATTCTGAAGGAGAAGGGCGGATAAATTCACAAGTGACTTATCAATTCGACGACACTTATTACTCTCTTCGAATTGATGCCCAGGATTGGGACAATCCATCACAATGGCTCCCATATGCCGATTTTAGAAGAAGCATTGACATCGTTTCAGCCACTGGAACCCAGCATACAGCGGTTTGTTCCATCGAACCCAGTTTACATCTTGATAGTACGCTTTCCTTTTTAAACATTTTCGATTCAAATCAAAATGATCTGAGGTTTGGTTTAAAATTTAATCAATTCCAGCGTGATCAAGAAAGTCACCTGGATGTCATTCCATCGTTTGAACTCACAACTGAATATACTGTTGAATATTTACAACAAGAACGATATCATTTTCCCGCACGGCCTATTTATTCTGTAGAACTGAGTCCCTATTCCATTTATTAAATCGTTTTTACGCCATATAAAAAAACTCCGGGTTTAAAACTCGGAGTTTTTTCTTAATTATTTCTTGGGGGTTATTTCTGTTATAATTCCCATGTAGTTTTTATTCTTTTTTAAGGTGATGGATTATGAATTCATTTGTTCAACATTTTTTGACTGAAATAAAGTACATTATTAGAAATCCCATTTTCTTTGTTATATTAATTGTTACTCCTTTTCTCCTTTTGACGGTGTCACTGATGTTTATTCCAACGGAAAGAGCGCTGGATGACATTTCAATTGGCGTATTGGGAGAAGACAAAACATTTTTGGGAAAATACTTGGCTAATTTCATCCTCGGATTCTTAAAACAGGAAAACATATACAGAATTACAGACAAAGATCAGGCCTTGACGGCTCTTGACAAAGGTGAAATTGACGGGTTGATTGTCATACCCATTGGATTTACCGCCAATATGCTTCAAGGGAATGATACCTATATCTCCTACATCCCAAGTAGTGCATCACTCCTTGAAAGCGTTACCATTTTCAAATTACTCAGGACGGCATTGGGTGAGATAGAATATGGCGCCATGATCGAAATGGATTTGGATGAAAAAATGACCCCTTCCAGAGATGTAAAAGTTCCTGAATTAAGAGTTGAAGGTATAGAACATAACACGTTGGACTATCCGGATGTCATGGCACCCGGAGTACTGGCATTCGTTATCCTATCCACCATGCTGATAGGCATCACCGGATCAGTCAGCCGTGAAAAAGACAAAGGCATCATCGACGGTTTCAGAGTCACACCTTCCAGTAGATTATCTTATGTTTTAGGAAAATATTTCGCCCATTCCATATTGGGACTCGTTCAAACTATCTCATTATTGCTTGGAAGCATTTACATCCTGCATATCAATTTTGAAGGATCGATTTTGATTGTCGGATTGTTGTTAACCATCGGCATGCTGACTTATCTGTCATTGGGACTTCTGATTTCTGTATTTTCCCCAAACTCCGATGTGTCAATGGGTGTAGCAGCTGCCATCGTTTTCCTCATGTTTTTAGGAGGTGGGGTGTTTTTTCCCCTTTCTCAAATGCCCAAAATCATG
>Ga0116164_10000802_pt1 | contig 25583 bp, 26 predicted proteins | sample AD_UKC109_MetaG_FD_89888 | JGI IMG/M metagenome (GOLD analysis project Ga0116164, IMG submission 89888) | Active sludge microbial communities of municipal wastewater-treating anaerobic digesters from Hong Kong - AD_UKC109_MetaG | ecosystem: Engineered > Bioreactor > Anaerobic > Digestate... | reverse complement strand
GACCTCGAATTGTGCCAATCTTAGGCAAGCGGGATTAAACGGTCAAGGCACAAAAAAAGCGTCGTTCAAAGGATTTATGATACCCTCTGAACGACGTTATTTTAAGCTATGGTGCCGGGGACGAGACTTGAACTCGTACGGGTTGCCCCACACGCCCCTCAAACGTGCGTGTCTACCTATTCCACCACCCCGGCAACTGCAACGGCGATAATTATACTTACCCTTCCGGTTGCCGTCAATACCTTTTTACCAAAAAACTCAAAAAAACCGCCCTTTTGGGCCAAAAGAAAGCCGAAAAAGAAGCTCCCTTCGGCAGAAGAGAGCTTCTTCCATGTTTTTCCGAAAAATTCCGGATTTAGATACGGCGCTCCTTGATGCGGGCGGCCTTGCCGCTCCGATCCCGGAGATAGTACAGCTTGGCCCGGCGAACCTTACCCAGCCGGGTAACTTCAACCCTATCAACGCTGGGGCAGTGAAGAGGAAAAACACGCTCCACTCCCACACCGTTGGAAATCTTCCGCACCGTGAAGGTCTCCCGGAGGCTACCGTGCTGCCGGGCGATGACCACGCCCTCGAAAATCTGAATGCGCTGCCGGCTTCCTTCCACAACCTTTACGTGTACCTTTACGGTATCTCCGGCGCGAAACTCCGGAAGCTCCTGCTTAAGATACTTTTTCTCAACCAAAGCTACTTTGGGATTCATAGCTTTACCCCCTATCTGTTCAGCGAAAATTGCCGGTTTTTTCCAGCTTTCCGCCCTGTGATAATATTTCCGTGCCGCCTAGCGACACCCAAAAAACCTGTCCAAAACGATGGCCAGGCGGTCTTCCGGGGAAAAATCCCCGGTTTGTCCATACCCTCCCCGAAGAGGGAAAAGAGCACAATCATATTCCGTTGGTTTTTTTTGCGGATTCCCCTGAAAAAACACGAAGAGCGCCGGAAGCTGTCGCTCCAGGAGCGAGCGCTTTACTTCGAGAGTATGAGCCCTGGGGACATCATTTTCGAAGATTTCCCCGATGTTGATCACCAGGGGAGGGCGTTTTTCCCTCCGGGCAATCCAGTCTCTGCATCTTCGAAGATTTCCGAAGACCTTGAGAGCTCCCCGGTCCTTCAGGTTTCCCGCAAGAGTACGATAATTCCCCCGGGAGGAGATACAGCAAGTCCTTTCGAGACCGTACTGTGCCCCGAGATGGAGGCTACGCTCCAGAAGATTTTCGGGAAAAGGTTCTTGCTCATTTTCCAATACCAGAGCCAGGTAGGCCCCTCCGGACATGTAAGGAAGAATTCCCGCACGACCCAGAACCTCGGGACGCCGGGAAAGAGTGCGCTGCACCGCTTCCTGACGCCGCCAGGCGAGAATCTTTGCGTGATCTCCCGAGAGAAGCTCCTCGGGAACCGGCATATCCTCCCATGTTGCAGGACGGGTGTAGTGAGGGTGATCCAGAAAACCCCGGGCAAAAGAATCCTCCTCCACGGCGCTCTCCTTGCCCACTACCCCGGGAATTCTGCGGGAAACACTGTCCGCGATAACCATGGCAGCAAGCTCTCCCCCGGTAAGAACGTAATCCCCCAGGGAGACTTCCATATCCACGTATTTCTGCACGAACCGCTCGTCCATGCCTTCATAATGGCCACAGACGATAAGCAGATGGTCCTTCTCCGCCAGGGTTTCCACCATGTCCTGCTGCAGCACCGCCCCCTGGGGACTGGTACCGAGGACATAGGCTTTTCCCTTCCGGGAATGGACATCCTCCAAGGCTTCCGCCAGGGGCTCCGCCATGAGAAGCATCCCTCCGCCGCCGAAGGCATAGTCATCAATCTGGCGATAGGCTCCCCGGGCATAATCCCGGATATCCACCACTTCCACCGAGAGAAGCCCCTTCTCCACACCCTTTCCCACGATACTTGTCGCGAAAAAGGTACGAAGAAATTCGGGGAAAGCGGTAATCACGGTAATGTGCATCAATCCCACAGCCCCTCGGGAGGGCGAATAGTTATGATGTTACGCTCCGGATCCACCTTCAGAATAACGGATCGTACCGCAGGAAACATCCGTTCCTTTCCTGCGGAAGTTTTAAGAACATAGACATCCGAAGCTCCCGTAGTAATAACCTGGGAAAGAACTCCGTACATCTCCTCGGTATCCGCATCTACCACCTGAAGACCCAGAAGATCTTCAACCCAGAATTCCCCCTCCTCCAAAGGAGGGCGATCCTCCCGAGAGACTCGGATTTCGAGGCCCTTGAGGGCCTGAACTTCTTCGGGGGTATTCAGGAGAGGCGAAAAAGCCAATATATGGGATTTTCCCGGAAGCAGGCGCACCGAAGAGAGCGGCAGATGACATACGAACTCCCCGTTTTTCCTGTAAAGGTTCAAATCCTTCATGGAACTAAAACGTTCCGGAACATCCGAAAGAGGAAGCAAACGCATACCTCCCCGGATGCCGTGAGGACCCAGGATAACCCCTACTACCACAGAGTGCATCGGCAGTTATTCTTCCTCCACATCCACGTCGACCCGAAGGCCTTCTTTGGTTGCCGCAGCGCGAGCCACCTGACGCATGGCGTTGATGGTGGCCCCCCGTTTGCCGATGACCCGCCCTACATCTTCAGGAGCCACGCGAATACGCACCACCTGGTGTCCCTCTTCTTTTTCCGTGCAGGAAATTTCCACGGCATCGGGAGACGTCACAAGACGTTTGGCGATAAACTCGATGAGTCCCTTGTAATCGGTCATAATTGCTTACTCCCCTTCCTGGAGTTTGTCCAATACGCCGGCTTTTTTGAGGATAACCCGGGCCGTATCAGAAGGCTGAGCACCGTTCCGAAGCCATTGTACCGCTTTTTCCGCATCCACCGTAATTTCCGTAGGATTCTTGAGAGGATTGTAGGTTCCGATCATCTCGATGAATCTTCCGTCTCGGGGAGAGCGGGAGTCCGCTACCACAAGCCGGTAGAAAGGAGACTTCTTCCGGCCATGACGCGCTAAACGAATACGAACCGCCATTTACGCAACACCTCCAATAATACAGTATAGTCTCTATTTTTTCTTCACTCGGTGAACACATTCGAAAGCTCCCCTTGTGAAAGAGGAAGTTTTTTCTGCTATCCGAAGGGAAGAAAATTCTTCATCCCCCGAAGTCCTTTACGGGGGCCGCCTTTACCAAATTTTTTCCAAAGGGCCTGCATTTCCTTGTGCTGTTTGAGAACCTGATTCACCATCTGCACCGTGGTTCCCGAACCCTGGGCGATTCGCCTGCGGCGGCTCCCCTTGATAATTTCAGGGTGAAGCCGCTCTTTTCTGGTCATGGACTGAATGATGGCCTTGATATGAATAATTCTCTTGGGGTCCATCTCCACGTTGCCCATCTGCTGTTTCATCTTTCCCATGCCGGGAATCATGTCCATCACCTTGTCCAGGGGGCCCATTTTCTGAATTTGCTCTATCTGAAGCAGAAGATCCTCCATGGAAAACTGTTTCTTTTGGAAACTCTCCACCAGACGATCTGCATCCTTGCTATCCGTGGCCTGCTGTACCTTTTCCACCAGGCCCATGATGTCCCCCATGCCCATGATGCGCTGCACCATGCGACGGGCATCGAAAACTTCGAGATCCTCAATATTTTCCCCAACCCCCGCAAGTTTTACGGGAACCCCCGTGGCAGCACGCACCGCCAAGGCAGCTCCGCCCCGGGCATCTCCATCGAGCTTGGAAAGTACCAGCCCCGAAAGAGGCACCTTGGCATGGAAAGCCTCCGCCACGTTCACCGATTCCTGCCCCGCCATGGAATCCACCACCAGGAGGATTTCGTGAGGTTTCACGGTTTCCCGGATTTCTCCGAGCTGGTCCATAAGCTCCTGGTCCACGTGAAGCCGTCCGGCGGTATCGAAGATAAGCACGTCATAAAGATGATCCGCCGCATAGGCCAGAGCTTTTTTCGCAAGAGCTACGGGATCTTTTTCTCCCTCCGAGGGGCCGAAAAAGCCCGTTCCGGTGGCTTTAGCAAGCACCCGAAGCTGTTCCACTGCTGCGGGACGCTGAAGATCACAAGCCACGAGAAGAGGTTTGTGACCCTTGGAAAGGCGCTTGGCAAGCTTGCCGCAGCTCGTGGTTTTCCCCGACCCCTGAAGCCCTACCATCATGTAGCGGCTGGGAGGTTGCGATGCAATCACGAGAGGTTCGGGTTTATCCCCCATGAGAGAGACGAGTTCCTCGAACACCACCGTAGAGACCTGCTGTCCCGGAGTAATGGAATCGAGAACATCCCTGCCCACCGCACGCTCTTTGATGCGCCCTATGAGATCCTTGACGATCTTGAAGTTTACGTCCGCCTCGAGAAGAGCTCTGCGGATTTCCCGCAAGGCTTCCGTCACATCGTCCTCGGTAAGCTTTCCCTTGTTTTTCAGGCCTTTGAAGATACCTTCGAGCCGTTCTTTGAGGGAATCAAACATGGGATACGCCACCTCTTTCCAAAAGCATGTTCAGAGCCTGTACAAAACCCTGAGGGAGATTTTTTCGATAGATTTCGAGGAGATTGGAAAGCTCCTCCATAAGTTTATCCTGATGAAGGGATTTTTTGTCCATTCCCAGGAGGTCCTCAAAGGAAGAAAGTTTTTCCTTCGCCCGGGAGAGAAGATCGTGCACCCCCTGGCGGGAAACCTGAAGATGCTCACTGATTTCGAGAAGAGACAAATCTTCCCATTCGTGCATTTCGTAAGCCCGGCGCTGCCTTTCCGTAAGCAACGCTCCGTAAAGATCGTAAAGCCGGTTCAGGCGCATGCGTTCTTCAAGGGAGTCCGTTTTCGTCATCCATTCCACCTCCCGAAGCGGAAGCATTATAAACGGAAGGGAGGAAGCTGTCAAGGGAAAAGCCTTTACGGCCTTGCAGCTCTTCTTTGCCATTCCCTTTCATGGCGCCTAATTTCCATAGCAATCCTCATGAGGCAAAAATATGGCAAAACCGAATCCGACATTAAAAATCCCCCGATCTCAAGGGCCTCCCTCATCGTTCCCATAAAGGAAATTTCAAGGAAGGACAAAGAAACTTCTGGAGAAGCATGACGTAACTCGGAAAGGTCTGGAAAAACAAAAAACCAAGACCCTGGAGATCCCCAAAAGGAATTACAGGGTCTTAGCTTTTTCTTAAAATGGAGAATACGCCTTACCACATTGAGGAACGCCTTTTTAAATTGCCGTACCCGCCAAGCCGGTAAAGGCCGAAATACCCGCAAGCATTTCAGCGGCACTATTACACCGAACGGAAACGGTTCGACCATCTTTCCGAGCCGTTCCCGGAATTTGCGCCACCGTATCCGCCATAATCGAGGTAGTAAAGGTAATGGAGAGTACGCAGGGACACTCCACTTGATATAACGGGAGATTGCTCAAATCGCTTTCCAAGACCTTGACCGTCTTAGCCACCGTATCACGCTGAAGTTCGCTCCGGCGGACAAACCGCGCCGCTTTACGGGAATAAGAATCTTTGGTTTTTACAAATTCAACCCAGGGCATCCGTTTTTCCGTCAACAGCTCTTCCTGCAATCCGCTATCCCCTATCACAAGCCCCACGGGAACTCTCAATTCTCCGGCGTAAGCAGCATTTGCGGTAGCTTCGTTCATAACGACATCGTTAATGTATAGCGTATTCACGGTTCTGCCGGAATAGGTATGGTCCATACATCCCAATAAATGCCCGGCTCCGGCATGATACCCCACCAGAAAGACGACGTCATAGGAGCTATCCAAGCCGGCCATCATAAATTGGCGTCGCGGAGAGCCGCTTACCAAGCTCATGCGCTTATCCATATCGCTGATCCGATCATACATTAAATTTGATCCGAAACCATGAGAATCCGCTACGGTAATCTCCTCTACCTCTTCGTTACGTTGACTGGCGCAAATGCCTTCCACAATCCATTCCAATTGCTGATGCATGGCGTTTCGAAGCATTTCCCGGTCGTCCTGTTCCTGAGTCCAGGAAACGAGCCCCGCAAGCCCTTCCATATCGACAGAAATAAAAATCTTCACTTTGTCACCTCCTGAGAAATAACACTTTCAAAAAGAATAGAGTGAAACAATAATTTAAAGATCAATCCAGCTCTTCGATAGAAACCAGAGTGTGTCTAGTGTCAAATTCGTCACTAATCAAACCCCGAACTTGATACTCCACCTCACCGACCTGGTTATCGTAAGGGTCGCTGCGTATAAATCGACAAGCAGGCAGCAACTCGTGCTGAAATTCCGAACAGGTGGGAACTCTGAAAGGATCAAGATGTCCGAAATAAAAATTCCAACGATCCATTGCGCCCCGCCGATACGCTCCCCCTCCGAAAGAGCAGTCCGCAAAAAGCCACCCGTAAGGAGCAATGTAGAATTGAGCCCAATCATGGTTCCCCACATTCAGACGAGTGCTGTAAAGTCCGCTCTGCCATCGGGCGGGAATACCGCAAATGCGACATAAGGTAATGAATAAGAGAGCTTGAACTCCGCAATCCCCTTTAAACCCCGTGGCAACATAATCCGGAATGTTCGTAAGAGTGAAATAAGGGCGCACATAAGAATATTTCACATGGGTAGTAATATAATCATAAATTCTTCTCGCTTTTTGGAGAGGATTATCTTTACATCCCGCGGTAATCTCCGCTGCAAGAGATCTTAGATAGGGAGACATCCAAATGTGAGGAAGCTGTTCTTCCGTGTAAAACGTGGGCTGCGCTTGCAGTACCTCTGCGGGGTCCAGTTTTTGATAGCGGATATGGCTTTCGAATTCGTATTCCACAGAAAATACTTGCCCTTTTTCCAGCATAGTCTCAAAACAAACCGTCTGAAGAGGATACTCCGGCGGAGAAATCAAACGAGGCTGAGGCGCGGTTTCCAGTAAGGTAACGTTTCTTGCATTTTCACATGCCACAGGAATCGGGATATAAACCCGAACTGGTTCACCTATTCTCTCCGCCTCGGGAGAGATAGTAAGGGTTGTGCGAATATGATGGCGGTATGTTACGGCACCCTTTTGTTTTATTTTTTTAATGACCGTATCCAACAATTCCGCATTAGCTTGGCTTTGAGATCTTTCCGAAGGATCCTTTGCCCGATCTGCATAGTCTTTGCGGGTTTTAAAAAGATTTTCCAGAAAATCATTCTTGTAGTGAACCTGCCCTCTAATATAGATCCACTCTACCGCATTGTTATCTCTCAAGCTTTCCAGCTCTTCATCCTTGAAATCCACAAGGGCATCACGCAATATCCGGAGAGCCTTCTCATGAGAGTAACAATAGCTCAAAGGCATTCGCCGAAGCAGCTCTTTTTCCATAGAAAGCCGTTTTCTCAGGGATTCCGGAATATCTCTGCTCAAATAAATATCGATCACCTTCTGAGCACGTCCAAAATCTCCGAACCATTTCAATTTTTCTACATCTTCGGGCAAATTCACCGTAAGCCAAATAAGATCCGCAAAAGCTGATGCCATATAAGCTCATCCTTTCTTCATAAAAAAACGTTATCCCTTGAAGGAAACAACCTCCGGTCTTCTAAACGAAATGACACGCTACGTAATGCCCTGGGGCAACTTCCCTGAGGGATGGTGCTGATTCGGAACAAGCTTCCTGTGCCCTGACGCAACGGGAGGCAAACTTACACCCCCGGGGAGTGTCGATGGGGCTCGGGACATCCCCCTGCAACACCTGGGCATTCATTTGCCGACTCAGTTCCGGATCGGGTACAGGGACAGCGGAGAGCAGGGCTTGAGTGTAGGGATGCAAGGTGTTGCGAAAAAGATCTTCCGTGGAGGCCATTTCAACCAAAGAACCTAAATACATTACTCCCACACGCCTGGAAATGTGGCGAACCACCGAAAGGTCATGAGCGATAAATAAATAGGTAAGTCCGAGTTGCTCCTGCAAATCCTCCAGCATGTTGATAATTTGAGCCTGGATCGACACGTCAAGTGCTGAAATGGGTTCATCACAAACGATAAATTCAGGATTGACAGCCAAGGCCCGGGCGATACCGATCCTTTGGCGTTGTCCTCCCGAAAATTCGTGCGGATAACGGCTCGCATGGTTTTTACTCAACCCCACGGTCTCAAGAAGTTTACGGATTCGATCCTGCCGCTCCCGACCTTTAGAAATATTGAAAATATCGAGAGGTTCGCCGATAATGTCCGAAACAGTCATGCGAGGATTTAGCGAGGCATAGGGATCCTGAAAAATCATCTGAATTTTTTTACGATAAGGCCACATTTCCTTTGCCGAAAGTTCCGCCAAGTCTAGGCCATCATAAAAGACGTGCCCCGACGTAGGTTTATAAAGCCGTACGATGGAACATCCCGTAGTGGATTTGCCGCATCCGGATTCCCCCACCAAGCCAAAGGTTTCTCCCGGTTCGATAGAAAAGGATACATCGTCCACGGCCTTTACATATTCCATGCGGCGGGAAAGAATTCCCGCAGGTCGCTCAAAATACATCTTCAAATTTCTAACTTCAAGAAGAGGGCAGTTACCCTTTCGCGGCTTCATGCCGTACTCCCCCCTTCCGGGCTTCATATTTCTCTATTCGAGGAGCTTCAGGATGGCACAACCAGCACTTTGCCCGATGGCCGTCACTAATAACGAACTCAGGAACTTCCCGGGAAGCGCAAATCTTCATGGCAAAATCACAACGCGGATAAAAAGGGCACCCCGTGGGAGGTCGCAGCATATCCGGAGGCGTTCCGAGAATAGGCATCAATCGTTCCAGGGCAGCTCTCCCCGTGGCTTTGGGAATCGAATTCAACAACCCCATAGTATAGGGATGACGAGGATCGTAAAAAATCCTATCAACCGGCGCCTCTTCCATAATTTGCCCTCCGTACATGACAAGGATGCGATCACAGGTACTGGCAGCACATCCCAAATTATGAGTGATAAGGATTGTGGCAGTGCCGAGGGAATCATTTAAGTCCTTAATGAGTTGCAGCACCTGAGCCTGAATGGTGACATCCAGCGCCGTAGTAGGCTCGTCTGCAATCAAGAGCTCGGGTTCACAAGAAAGAGCCATGGCAATCATAGCTCTTTGCCGCATTCCTCCGGAAAATTCGTAAGGGAAACTACGAACACGTTTTTCCGGCGAGGGGATACCCACGATCCGAAGCATTTCAACGGCCTTTTCCACGGCCTTACGGCGGGAAATCCGTTGGTGCTCCGTAATGGCTTCAACGATTTGATTCCCGATGGAAAAAAGCGGGTTCAGCGATGTCATGGGATCTTGAAAAATCATGGCGATTTTATCCCCGTGAATCCTTCTCATCTGGCGACTCGATTTAGAAACAAGATCTTCTCCATCAAGCAAGATTTCACCGCTTACGATCTTCCCAGGATAGGGAAGTAATTTCATGATAGATAAGGAGGTAACGCTTTTGCCACTTCCGGATTCACCGACAATTCCCAGAATTTCCCCCTTGTCCAGCCGAAAACTTACGTCGCGAATAGCCTTTACTTCTCCCAATTGCGTGAAAAAGGAGGTATGGAGATGATGTATCTGCAAAAGAGTGTCGCCCATAATAAACCTCCCCTTTTACTTTCTGAGCCTTGGATCAAAAGCATCTCGAAGTCCGTCACTAAACATATTGAACGTAAAAATCGTCGTGGAAATGGCAATGGCAGGAAAGACCATTTGATAGGGGTACACGTAAATACCCGCAAGAGCATCATTGCAAAGAGTTCCCCAGGAGGCCATGGGAGCCGAGATGCCGAGCCCCACGAAACTGAGAAAAGCCTCGTTGAAAATCGCGCTCGGAATTTGCATAGCGATATTTACCATAATAGGCCCCATCATATTTGGAATTAAATGCTTGTTCATAATCCGCCTGGTATCAGCTCCTACCACAATCGCCGCCTTGACAAATTCCTGTTGTTTCAACGTAAGCACTTGCCCCCGAACGATTCGAGCCATTTTCACCCAGAAGGTCAAACCCAGGGCAAGAATGATCGAAACCAAGCCGGGGCCGATGACGACCATGATGAGAATAACGTACAAAGCCATGGGAATCGAAGAGATAATATCCACAATCCGCATCATCACGTTATCGACCCGCCCTCCGAGATATCCCGCTATGCCTCCGTAGAAAACACCCACCATAAAATTGATGAGAGCCGCCACAACTCCTACGGTCAAGGAAATTCGAGCACCGTAAACAATTCGGATAAAAAGATCTCTTCCCAAACTATCGGTACCCAAAAGATAGGAACGATTTCGAAGCCGTTCATGCTGAGTCAAGGGCACTCCTTCAACGGAAAGAGAGACACGCTCCAGTCTCTTTTCCAGAATTTGACGGGCCTCTTCAAGAGAGATCGTTGTCCGGGAGGGTTGATTCGAAAACCAGTCCCGGAGAAAAGCCGCGCTTTTTATATCCACTTCCTCTTTGCCGGAACGTTCCGCAGCTTTCTCCAACCGCCGGAATTCAAGAACGGCTTTGCTGTAATGGCTATAATCCAGTACGACTTTCTTGTCATTTACAGTATAGTAATTTTTTTTCTGAACCATATCACGCCGCACAGGACTTACCAATCGTCTTAATTCTCCCTCCGAAGAGAGCTCTATCAGAGAGTATTGAGGAGTTACATATAGATTTGTGTCCTCATCCAGGACATAGGTCGTCATAAAGGGCGGCAGATTTGCCATAGCAAGATCCTGTTCCTCATAGGAATATTGCCAGAAGAAAGGAATGAAAATCGATCCCAGAGCGATGCATATAATATAAAACATGGAAACCATGGCGACCTTGTTCCGGCAAAGACGCATCCAGCCATCTTGCCAAAAAGTGAGACTAGGGCGATCGATCTTTTCCGCATCTTTTTCCTGTACATCCAGATGATCCCAAAGGGTTTCCGCAATTTTCGCTTCTTTTGCCATGACAGCTCTCCTACTCATATTTAATGCGCGGATCGATCAAGACGTAGAGAATATCTACAATCAGAACGCAAAGCACCAGAAGAACCGCGAAAAAAACGGTGATCCCCATAATCATGGTATAGTCGCGATTCAGAATGCTCCCGGTAAAGAGATTTCCTATTCCGGGAATGCCGAAAACCTTTTCGACCACGAAAGACCCCGTAATCAACGCTGCAAACATAGGGCCTATATACGTCACCACAGGAAGAATGGCATTCCGCAGCGCATGCTTGCCCAACACCTTAAATTCGGGAAGCCCCTTGGCCCGGGCAGTACGGATGTAATCCTGGTTCAGCACGTCCAGCATGGAAGAACGCATAAGCCGGACCACGAAAGAAAGCGAAAAAAGAGCACTCACAACGATAGGACCTATATACCCTCTCCAATTCCCCACCCCGTATGCGGGCACCCATCCCAAGACCTTACTGAAGAGCAGCAAAAAAGCCGTAGCGAAAACAAAGCTCGGAATCGTCGCTCCCAGAGTGGAAAAAATCATCAATAGCCGATCCACGAATTTATTCTGTCTGAGAGCGGCGAGGACGCCGAAAAAGACCCCTAACACAAGCACCATGGCGGAAGCCCATACGCCGATTCGGAGAGAAAAAGGAAACCCCGCGGCGATAATGTCGTTGGTAGACAGCCCGACTTTTGCAAAAGAAACACCGAAATCACCATGAAGGTACTCGCCCACATATTTGAAATAACGATAAGCCAACGGCTTATCAAGGCCGTATTTTTCTTTTATCGCCTGTATGATGATCGGATCGGACATCTTCTCGCTGGCAAAAGGATCGCCTGGAATGGCATTCATAAGAAAAAATGTCAGCGTCATAATAAACCAGATCGTCATTAAAGCGGCGAACACTCTCTTAATGACATATGTAAGCATCGTAGGCCATCTCCCCTCCAATCCCTCTAAAACCGAAAGCAGACAAATTACCGAAACAGAAGGAGGAAGAAGGAGACGGCAATATTTCAGAGCCGCCTCCTTCCGCCAATCTTCAAAATCGCACAGCGATATCAGAAAAAAGCTCCCAATTCTCTTTTTTTCTTCTCCGCTTACTCGACAATCTCCGCATGTTTAAACATAAAGGAATTGGATTGGGTTACCTCTACACCGGAAACCTTCTCCTGATTGATTAGCATAACCGCCGTCGGATGGTACAAAGCGGTAATGGGCATGTCCTCCATCAAGGCGTCTTCCGCTTCTCGCCAGGCCTTGTCACGGGCCTCTCCCACCGAGGCCATGGCCTTATCAAAAGCTTCGTCGAAAGCTTTGTTTCCGGGGTTCAAAACGGTGTCGTGGGGAGCGCCACGATATTCCCGCCATCTCCACTGAGCGGTATTGCTGCCATTCTGAGAATGGAAAAGCTTGACCAGCCCGTTGGCATCCATGGGGTGGTTCGTCCAGCCCCCGGTAGCCATATCGTATTTACCCAAGGTTTTGGTGGAAATGAAGACACTGCTTTCCTCTCCCCGAAGAACCACAGTGATGTTGAGATTGGTCTTGAGCATCTGCTGGATGGCTTCACAGATTCTCTTGTACTTCTCGGTATTGGCATAGGTCAATTCGACTTCGGGAAAACCTTCACCGTTGGGATATCCGGCTTCTGCCAAAAAAGCGCGAGCTTTTTCCACAGTAGCTCCCCGAGGATCGATACCATACTTTTCATCTATGGCGGGATAGCCGTCATCCTCAAGAGGGCGATATATGGTGCCATCGGTCTTGAGACAGTGAGGAGCTATATATCCGCAGGCAGGAATCTCGCCACCCTTGGTAACCTGCTCAACGATGGCCTTGCGATCGATGGCGTGGGCAATGGCTTTACGTACATTCACATCATCAAAAGGAGGCTTGTCGCAGTTGAAGTTCATAAAAAGGCTTCCGGTGTCCGGAACAAGAATCACATTGGGATCTTCAGCTACCAGCCGAGGAATCTGCTCACTCGGAAGCACATCGGTCGCATCGATTTCCCCCGCCTGGTATCCCTGGAGCGAAGTATTGGCATCACTAATGAGAACGACCTTTATCCCCTTGAGTTTCACCGCATCCGCATCCCAGTAATAGGGATTCTTTTCAAAAATAAAATGTGATCCGATATGGTATTCCGCCATCCGGAAAGGACCGTTACCGACGCACGTTTCAGGGTTTTTCTCCCATCCCTCGCCGTATTTCTCCACGACATCCTTTTTCACGGGACAATACACATCCGCAGCGGCACGAAGGGGGAAAAAGGGAGCGGGATTTCTCAACACGACTTCAAAGGTGTAATCGTCAAGAGCGGTAGCTTTTATATCTTCATAAGATCCGGTGCCTTCGAAATATTCCTTTGCTCCCTGCACAAAATCCGTTATGGATTGAAGTGCTTCGGAAGCGATTTTCGGATCGCAAATCCGACGCCAGGAATATTCAAAATCCTTGGCGGTAACGGGAGATCCGTCGGACCACTTCGCATTTTTACGCAAATGGAAGGTGTAGGTTTTTCCGTCCGAAGAGACGTCCCAGCTCTCCGCCACTCCGGGGACAATTCCCGTAGCGGAGCTTACGGTAAGCCCCTCAAAAAGCTGTTTGACCATATGATCGGCCACGGTTTGAGTATTGGTAGTGGGAGACCAGCTTTTGGCCTCATCTCCAAGATTCCAGACAAGATAACGATCTGTCACATCGGCATATGCCATGGTGCTCGCTATTAAAAAGAGGCTCAATAATGCTGTGACACAAAGGGAGGACAAGAACGCATGCAACCTTTTATTCATAACATAATCTCTCCTTTCCCGCATAACCTGAAAATCGGAACCAACCTGAGGCAATTCTTTCCCATGCAATTTCAAAAAAATTTTTCATGAAAACAACACGAGAAAGAGAGCTCCACCCATACCGCCCTATTCAAAAGTTCCTATAAACGTTAGAAAACATTGTTAAAAACTAGCTATCGCCCAAGCCCTCCTTTCCTTTCGAAAACACCACTTTTATTTTGAAGACTCAGCGTCATCGCCTTCCTGAAGAAGCTGAAGAACCGTGGAATCTACAGAAGCAAAACCTTGAGTGCTGAGAACAGCCACAGCAGGTGCCAAAAACTCAAGGCGGGGATCTATAATTCCTTCTCGCTGCACGACACCATGATTGTTCATCGCCAATAGGGCACTCGTATACGCCTCTCCGGCAGCGGTACTGACCTTAAGAGCACAGGATCCTTTCGCTCCATCGCAAAGCATTCCGAGAAGCGATGCCACAAGAGAGGCTACGGCAGATTCCGCCTGAGATGGCGTGCCTCCAAGGAGCCGGACAATTCCCGCAGCAGCGCCAGCCCCCGCAGCCACAGCACATCCACATACCGGCGTAAGCCTTCCGGTAAAACATTTAATGTATCCCGTAACAAGGTGACTTAAAGCAATTGACTCGGCAAGCTCCCGAGGAGAAGATTTACGACTCTCCGCAACGACCGCCACCGGCAGAATGGCGGTAATGCCATGATTCCCGCTGCCAGCGCTACTCATAACAGGATAGGGAGCTCCCGACATCCGCACATCCGCAGCGGCACCGGCAGTAGCTTTAATCTTCCAGAGCAAGTCCCCCGAGTTCGCATGGCAGGCAAGAACGTAGCCCACACCAAGGCCCAGGCTCTCTTTAAGCCCCATGGAAGCGACTTTGAGATTCATGGCAACCCCTTCCAAAAGAAATTTTTCGATTTCCTCGTCAATTTCGGAACAAAGACTCCAGAGCCCTTCCATCTTCTCCTTCCGAAGCTCCTCCAGATAGCGAAAATCTTTTCGGGTTTCCGTAGCGTCTCCGGATTCCCGAGGAACGGCTTTCCCGTCCACTCGCAACTCCACAATGTGGTCGTGCCTTCCGGATATGATGGCAACCGCACTATGGTTTTCTCCTAGAATCGCAACCTCTGCATAAACATCCGGCACATGAGGCTGCACATGCTCTTTCACAATCCCGCGATCTAAAAAATCTTGCGCCTTCAAGATATGATCCTCGTTAATACCAGCCAGGACCTGAAGCCCTTTGGCAGGATCTCCTGCTATAACGCCCAAGGCAGCGGCAAAACGATTTCCTTTGAGTCCATGAGCACCTGGAATTCCGACGTTATGGCCGTTTTTATAAATATTCGCGGAAAGATGCAGAGCAATATCTTCGATTTTTTCCAGGCTTCCGAGAAAAGCTTTGGAAGCTACTGCCGCCGCAAGAGCCACAGCTCCCGGCTCGGTACAACCCAAAGCGGGTTTTACTTCTTCTTTGAAAAACACATGCAAATCCATAACATTCACCTTCTCAAAAAATAAAAACCTGTTTGATTTTCAAAAAACACACACCATACAAATTCATGTCTGAAGGAAAATAAAAACATACAAAAAAAATTTTTAAATTAGCAATCGAACATTACTCTGACATTTTCAGACAAAGCTTACCAGGGGAAACCAAATGTGTCAAATTTTTTTGTTTAACAAAAATTTTTTGTCTACACAGAAGAGTCTGCAAACCTTCCACACGTTCAAACAGGAAAATCAGTTGATCACGTATGCCATAAGGAGTTTTGCGGTGGCCTCCAGAGCTCTACGATGGGTACGTTCATAATGATGCGTAGCATCTACCCCCGGACCAAAACAAGCAAAAGCGGCATCCACGCCACGAAGGATGCAGGCGGTGGCATCGGAACCGTAGCGATAATAAACATCGGTTCGATAACCGATGTTATATTTTTCTGCGAGCATCGTGAGGTGCCGTCGCAAGGGAAGATGGTACGTAGATTTGCTGTCTCTTGCAGCAATGGAAACATGCTGCTCGGAAGAAGCACCTCCTTCCGCCACAATCCCGATATCCAAAGCAATAATTTCCCCAACCCTTTCCGGAATGAAAGATATGCCATGACCGATCTCTTCATTATCGCTAAGGTAGAAATGCACGGTTTTTCTGGGAACAAGCCCGTCTCGTTTCAGGGCATGCAAGACTCCAAAAAGAACGGCAACGCAAGCTTTATCATCTAAAAAACGCGCTTTGAGAAACCCCTCCGGCGTAATGACTGGACGCGGATCGAAAAAAACGAAATCTCCGGGGCGAATCCCGAGATCCTCCGTTTCTTTACGGGATGAAGAAAAAATATCAAGGCGCACTTCCATGCTGTCTTCATCACGAAGCGTTTCCCGGACGATGTCCGAAAACATGTGAACTGAAGATTTTTCCGGCAACAAAGATCCCGTGAATTCCCGGCCATCAAGAGAGCGGACCAAAACGTTTTCTCCCTCCAAAGACGCCCAGGCGAACCCACCTATGGGAAGCAACCGCAAACGACCATTAGGCTTAATTTGCCGAACCACGGCACCAAGGGTATCGACATGAGCAGATACGAGACGCTCTTCTCCCTCCTCCAGGCCTTCCCATTTCCCGATAAGAGCTCCTTTTCGCGTTCTTGTTACCGGCATTTCCAGTTTTTCAAATTCTTTTTCCAAACGGGCCAGAATAACGCTACATTCCCCGGGAACTGAAGGAATGGAAAGAATTTCCAAAAGGAGTTTTTCTATGTAACCCAAATCGACATTCATAAAGAGTTTTTCTCCTTACATTCTTTTCGCCAAAATTAATCCTCATGTTATGTTTAGCCATGAAGAAACCCTTCCCCGCAAGAACAAAGGCGGCTTGAACATTGTCATGCATTGGGGAAGGGCAAAGGGGGAGGTGGCAGATTTATTCTTTCAACCCCTCGTAACATAAAAAAAGGGGGGCCATGCAAAGTATCGACGCTTTACCTCAGCATTTCTAGAATTTCTTCTTCGTACTGGAAAAGGCTGCTCAATCCCCCGGTATGGATGAAAACAATTTTCGCTCCCTGGGGAATGACCTTTTTTTCCACCAAGTCCACAAGCCCATAGAAAGCCTTGGCGGTATAGACAGGATCCAGGAAAAAGCCTTCTCTCCCTCCTATTTTCCGGATAAATTTCATAACCGAAGCATCCAGAGTTCCGTAAGGGCCAAATCCGTAATCGAAACAAAAACCTTCTTGTAGATCTTTTTCATTCCAAGGACCCAGATCGAGAATCTTTGAAAGATCCTGAGAAATATCAAAAACCTTTTTTTGAAGTTCTTCAGGATCGTCTCCCACTCCGATGCCAAGAACTTTCGTTTCGGGCAAAGCCTCTCTCAAGCCGCACAATACTCCCGCATGGGTGCCTCCACTGCTGGTAGGAATAACCACGTAATCGGGGATCATATCCAATGCACGGAGCTGTTCTGCCAATTCAATAGCCCCCGCCACATATCCCAAAGAGCCAACGGAGTTAGATCCTCCCACCGGAATTATGTAGGGTTTTTTCCCTTGAGTTCGAAGAATTGAAGCCGCTTCTTTCATATACGTAGCCAGAAAAGAACTGTCGGGGACATCGAAAATTCTCACTTCCGCCCCGGTCAAGGCATCGAGAAAAAGGCTTCCTCGATAGGAGGGTTTTTTCCCTTTAAGGAAAAGGACGGCATCAAGATTGGCTTTCCCCGCAGCGGCGGCGGTAAGTAACGCATGATTGGAGTGATACCACCCCGCGGTAAAAACGGTATCCGCTCCTTTTTCAAGAGCTTCTCCGAGAAGAAATTCCAACTTTCTCGCCTTGTTTCCCCCTACGGCCAAGCTTGTAAGATCGTCTCTTTTCATGAAGAGCTGGACTCCCAAATCCTTGCTAAGGTTTTCGAGAGACATGAGGGGGGTGGGCGTAGCGATTAAAGGAAAGCGAGGAAACTCCCCCAGCTTTTTTTTAACTTTTTCAACTGACATAAAAAGACCTCCCTTCCCGCAGTTTCCCTTAGGGAAACTGCGGGAAAAACAATTTTTTCTGAAAAACCTATGCTTCTTCAGCCAGAGCTTTCCGGGCTTTTTCGAACCACCCCTTACCCTCCACCATACGAGCAACGATCATGGAAGAACAGGTATCCCCCGTAGCGTTAACCATAGTTGCCGCAGGATCCACAAGGAAACCAAGAGTGGCGATTATAGGGAAGGCTTCGGGAGGAAATCCGTAAAGGCTGACGATAAGCATTTCCCCTACCAATCCCCCTCCCGGAACGCCTGAAAGAACCACTCCGCTCAAAACCGAAACTAAAATCGCGCTGCCAAAGGTTCCCAATCCGGTAAAGGGCATATTGAAAATGCCGAAAAGAAACGCTATTTTTAAAATTCCGCTTAAGCAGGAGCCTTCCATGTGAGCGGTAGCTCCTACGGGAAGAACCACCTCGCTGATATCGTCGGGAATCCCTATGTTATGAGCGGCTTCAAGGTTCACGGGAAGAGTGGCGGTACTGCTCTGAGTACCCAGCGCAGTTACCGCGGGAGCCAGAATATGCTTCCAGAAAGCCCGGGTTCCTTTTTCTCCCGCTGCCCATGCGGAATAAAGGGTAAAAGCCACGAAGAAATAAGCAATGGTTACCACATGGTACACCGCCATGGAACGCACATACGTACCTAAAAGATTCGGACCGAAATCGCCCACAAGAGCGGCAAAGTATGCAGCCAATCCGATAGGAGCGTAGTACATAATAATCTTCACGATTTTCAGCATGGCATCTGCGAGAACGGAAATGCCTCTGGCGATGGGTTTTGCTTTTTCCCCCAGCATTTGAAGGCTGATGCCGAAAAGAATGGAAAAAAGAATCAAAGGCAACATGTGGCTTCTGGAAAGAAGATCTTGGAAATCGCTGACCGTAATGGCCTTAACGATCTGATCCGCCGTACTCAAAGGCTGCAAATTTTCGGGAGTTGAAAAAGAAAGCGATGCCCCTGCAGCAGGCGGAAAAAGCTTTACCGCCACCAACATAAGAACGGCAGCGATAGCCCCGGTAACGAGGAAAACCGTAACAAGAGATCCCATGACGCGCCCCAAACGCTTCATGGAGGACATGTTCGACACGGCGCTGCATACGGTAGTAAAAACGAGAGGAACCACGATCATAAACATGGCGTTGAGAAAAATATCTCCAAGGGGCTTGAACATCACTGCGTTTTTCCCCATCGTCACGCCGAGAAAACACCCTAAAATAATGGCTCCTATAAGAATGATGGGAAATCGATATGCCTTCCATACACTATTCGCTTTTCCATGAGACATAGAGCTACCCCTCCCACTAACATATTTTTTTGCAAAAAACCAAGATTTTTCTTTCTGTTTAATTCAAAACCTCTTCGAAAACCTCCATTTGAGCGACAAAAACCGTACTTCCCGAGAGAAAGGGAAATATTTTTTTCTGGGTCTCTTCAAAAGAGAGAGAAACATGATTTTTGCCCCCAAGGTTACAAACATCCACTTCAGATTTAGTTTTATCAAGAAGATAACTCACGATAGCGCTTGCCACGGCCCCCGTTCCGCATGAACGGGTAATTTCCTCCACCCCCCTTTCATACGTTACGGAATAAAGAGAATCCTTTTCCAATGAAACGAAGTTTATATTTGCCCCCTGGGGAAAAAGATCCATTCTGTGGCGAAGCTCTTTTCCCCAGGAAGTCAGCGTAGCGATGCTTTTCTCGCGAAGGTTTTCGATAAAAATCACTGCATGAGGCACGCCTGTCGTTAAAAAAGAATAGCGTGTGCAAAAATTTTGGAACTCCACCGGGCAATCCAAAAAAACCTTTTCAAGATTTACTTCATCCATGGAGATTCTTACGACGGAAGACATGACGATAGCGGATATATCACTAGCCAGGGTTTCAAAAACCATTTCCCGGGGAGCTATTTTTTCCTCGTATGCATAACGCGCAATACATCTCGCACCATTGCCGCACATCTCTCCCTCAGAGCCATCCCGGTTAAAAAGCCGCATCGTAAAATGACATTTTTCCGAAGGCTCCACCACAAGAATCCCATCGGCTCCTATAGCTTCGTGGCGTCGACAAAGAAGAGAGGCAATTTTTGAAAGGTCGGGAGTTTCCCAATGTCGATCCATGTTATTCATTACGATAAAATCATTTCCGTTGCTATTCATTTTCACGCAAGAAATCATTTTTTCCCCTTTTAGCAGAATCCCTCTGCCCTATCTTTTGTGAGCAATCACTTCGATTTCCACAAGGCTATCCTTCGGAAGCCGAGCTACTTCAACACAAGAGCGGGCAGGATAATTTTCTCCGAAATAGGTAGCATACACTTCGTTAAGGGAGGGAAAATCCTCCATATTTGCCAGAAAAACCGTAGTTTTTACGACATCGTCCAAAGTCATTCCCGCCTCTTCAAGGACAGCTTTAACATTGGAAAAAACCTGTCGTGCCTGCACTGCGATATCCTTTTCCCGCATTTTTCCGGTCTCGGGGTCGATGGGAATCTGTCCCGAGGAAAAGAGCATGTTCCCGATCATGATTGCCTGGGAATACGGACCTATGGCTGCAGGAGCCTTTGATGTAGCAATCGTTTTACGCATTGTCATAATAATCCCCTCCATATTTTTTTCAGATTCACTTGTTTTCCTTCACCTGATCCATGTAGCTATAAAGGGTATATTTCGAAATCCCCAGGCAAGAAGCGACATGCTCCACAGTACCTTTTACGAGAAAAAGCCCCCGGGCATCAAGTTCTCGAACGATGTCCAATTTTTCAGACCGATCCATTCGTTCCACAGGAACAGATTGTTTATTCATAACATCGCTGATAATTCCCTGGGCGACTTCATGAACGTCATTGGCGAACCGCTCACCCGGATTTTCGTTTTCGTCCTGTACGGAACAAAATTCCTGCAAAGTCTCGCTGGAAAACATAAATTTCTCCACGCAAAAATTTATACAGAAACATCCGATTACATGGCCCGAGGCGTTATAGATAAACGTCGTGGAAGATTTCAATCTGCGCCCATCTGAGGTTTTACTTGCATAAATACAGCTCTGCTCTACGTTATCACCATGCTTTTTGATAAGATTCAATACATAGTTTGTAATAGGAGCACCCAAAGATCTCCCCGTCAAGTTGCCGGAAATTGCTATTAGAGACTCCTGGGGTTTTCGCAAATCATGGAGTGCCACCTCGCAATTTGCTCCGAACTGCATGGCCACAGTTTTAACTAATGGAATAAAAGCCTCGAGCATAAAATCATCCGAGTTCAACATAACAAAAAAACACCTCTTCAAAAAAATTTTTTGCGCAAAAATATTTTTTTATCACAAAATACTTTAGCCGCTTTCCGATTCTTTGTCAATAATCAAGAATTCTTTTTGTGACGGGACAGTGATAATGTCACCTCCTTCGGGGAAAAATCCAGTAAAAACAGGAAATTTTCCAGGTTATTTTGCAACATCATGCGATACCGGAAAGCATTGTAGAAAACACAAAAAGGAGCTACCCGAAGGCCTCACGGCCTATTTCGGATAGCTCCATATCGTGCACTGGTGCCGGAGGGGAGACTCGAACTCCCACAGGGTCGCCCCCGGCGGATTTTGAGTCCGCTGCGTCTACCATTCCGCCACTCCGGCTAGGATTTTACGGCGACAATAGTAATACCATAGCTTGGCACTTTTGTCCAGCTCTGAAATTCTCGGAGAAAGAGAAATCGAATCTCTCCGTTGGATTTGGGAAGACTTCATTTCAGGAATACGAGCGTACAAAAAGAGCAACTTTCTATAAAAAACACTCCGCCAATCTACAGTTTTTCTCCTGATTTGGGCGTGGCAAAAGCTTTCCGCAATAACCAAGTAAAAGGTTATAATGTCGGAAGAAACCTTGAAAAGGAGTGGAAAGAAATGGATCTCGGACTCAAAGACAAATGCGCTCTCGTCATGGCTTCCAGTGCGGGACTCGGTAAGGCCATAGCCACGGAATTTGCACGGGAGGGAGCCAGGGTTATGCTGTTCAGCTCTTCCGAAGACAAGTTGAGACAGGCCCAGGCGGATATTGCGAAAGATACGGGGAACAAGCCGTCATATTTCTGCGGCAGCATCATGAATGCGGAAGATATAAAAAAACTTGTACAAGCAACGACGACGGAATACGGCCCTATTTTCGCCCTGGTAAACAATACCGGAGGACCTCCCGCGGGAACCTTCGATTCTTTCGATGACGAAGCCTGGCAGAAGGCCTACGAACTTACGCTTCTCTCCTATATCCGAACCATTCGAGAGGTTCTTCCCTTCATGAGAGCCCATGGAGGGGGCCGGATCGTCTGTTCCACCTCCTCCGCCATCAAGGCGGTGCTGGATAACCTGATACTTTCCAATACCTTCCGGATGGGAGTCGTTGGACTTGCGAAGACCCTCTCCCAGGAGCTCGCCCAGGATAAGATCCTTGTGAACGTCATCGCTCCGGGGCGTATCGGTACTGCTCGCATAGAGCATCTCGACAAAATCCGTGCGGAAAAGGCGGGAGAGACGGTGGAAAACATCCGGCAGGAGGCTTTTGCAAGCATTCCCCTGGGACGCTACGGCACTCCGGAAGAATATGCGAAGCTGGCAGTTTTTCTCTGTTCCGCCGCAAACACCTTCATTACGGGGCAATCAGTACTGGTAGACGGCGGCATGGTCAGAGCCTTGTGACCTTTTCTCCCTCTTGCACGAGAAAAACGAAAAAAATACGTACAAAAAAGAACCCTCGGGATTTAAAACCCCCAGGGTTCTTTTGTTATCGTATGGCGGAGGAGGTGGGATTTGAACCCACGAGACAGGTTTGGGCCCGTCTACACGCTCTCCAGGCGTGCGCCTTCGACCGCTCGGCCACTCCTCCGCATGCATAACTCGCTTTATGGATTACTTCTGGCGGAGAGGGTGGGATTTGAACCCACGGGACGGTTCATCACCGCCCAGACGATTTCGAGTCGCCCGCCTTCGACCGCTCGGCCACCCCTCCGCATAATCGCCCCTATAAAACACCTTTTTTCCGTTTCTCCAGGAAAAAATCCTGCAAAAGCCTCTTACACTCCTCTTCCAAGATCCCCTTGTACACTTTGCATCGAAAGGGCATTCTCGAATCTTCCGGAATGTTGTAAAGAGATCCCGCTCCCCCCGCTCGGGGATCCGAAGCACCGTAATGAATAGCTCCTACCCTGCACTGCAACAAAGCACCGCAACACATAATACAGGGTTCCAGAGTTACATACAGTTCCGCTCCGTCAAAACGCCAGGAACCTTCTTTTTCCGCTGCCTTTGCAAGAACTTCAAGCTCCGCATGTCCCAGGGGATTCTTTCTTTGAACCCGAACGTTCCCCCCCGTAGCGAGAACTTTTTCTCCCCGAACGAGCACCGCTCCTACGGGGACATCTCCCTTTCGGGAAGCTTCTTCCGCTCTTTCCAAAGCCAACCGCATGTAACGCTTCTGGCGCTCGGAAATCACGAAAAGGTTTTCCTTAAAACGCAGCGATGAGGATTGTAGCAGAAAAGCGGCGTTCTGAAAAGGGGGAAGAGGAAAAATATTTTCATTTACATTTTCCTCACGTTTCTCCCCGTGAAAATTTCGTACATCTCTTTTTTCAACGCCTGTTTTATCCGTTTCTTCTCCCGGGGGAGAAAGTCTTTCTTTCCCGCTCCGAAGAGATAGTTGTCGAGATCGAATTCCTTGAGAGTCATCTTGGTTTGGAAGATATTCTCCTGGTAAACGTTGACATCGATCATTTGATACCTGTCCCGAGTATCGCTGGCTATGTAGTTTTGAATGGAGTTTATTTTGTGATCGATAAAGATCTTCTCCCCGTCCACAGTACGGGTAAAACCCCGAACCCGATAATCGATGATGGCGATATCCGGATCGAATTCGTGAAGAAGATAGTTCAACGCCTTGAGAGGAGAAATACGGCCGCAAGTGGAAACGTCGATATCCGCCCGGAAAGTGCTGATTCCCTGGTACGGATGGCTCTCGGGATAGGTATGCACCGTAATGTGACTCTTGTCAAGGTGTGCTACCACCGCATCGGGAAGGGGCCCCGGAACTTCGTCCTCCTGATCCTGATCCGGCTCTTGTTCCTGGTTTTCTCCGTTTTCAGGGGGCTCATGCTGCTCCACCATCTCCTCCGAAACGAGCATGGTAACGCTGGCTCCCTGGGGATCGTAATCCTGTTTGGCAATGTTCAGTATTTGGGATCCGATAATGTTGTTGACCTCTGTAAGAATGCCCGTAAGGCGATCCGCATTATACTCTTCGTCGATGTAGGCAATGTATTCCTTGCGGTGCTGCGGTGTTTTGGCATAACAAATGTCGTACATGTTAAAGCTCAAGGTTTTCGTAAGGTTGTTGAAACCATAGAGCTTCATTTTTTTTACCTTTTTGACGGGTTTTATTTCCAACTTTCTACCTCCCTTTGTTTGCCGGGGCCTCTCCCGTGGCGCAACACACCATGGGCTTCCCGGTGGTCGATAAACCGTTCTTCGCTCCAAGTTCCACTTTCGGGAAAATTCGCAACGAGAAAAGATCTATCCCGGAGAATCCATGATGCTCACACCTCCTTTAGAGAATAGCTTAAGCCTGCAAACACGACAAAATTTGGAGGAAGACCCATACCTTGTCTGTACGCCTTCCTCCACTACGGAGCTTATTATACGCTTTTCTGGAAATTTCGGAATATCCCGACGGGAAAAAATACTTTTTTTCTAAAAAACCCAGCTTACGCTCAAGCCGATGAGCTGGGTATCTCCATCGCTGAGGCGAGAGGGATAAATTCCTGCCGCAGGATCCCCCGCAACGTACCGGTCATCCATGGACAAATACATGTAGGAAAAGTCCACGGTATAGCGTTCGCCCTTCCAGCCGAAACCGAGACAATAAATCTGACGGTCTGCGGTGGGGACTACGTAATCCACGTATCCATCGGGAATGGGAGATTCATCATAGACATATCCAAGGCGAAGATCCCAGGTATCCGAAAGAGCGTACTCAACTCCAAGGGCATAACGCCAGGCATCTTTCCAATGCTTGGGAGCATAGGAGTATTGGGATTTCGGATTTCCCGGAACCAGGGGTTCGTCGTAGGTAATCGTCAGGGCGTCGTAGGTACTCCATTTAGTCCAGGCTCCTCCGAGTTCCACGGAACATTTATCCGAAAGCTGATAGGCCCATCCCAAAGAGAGGGTATCCGGCAGGGTTACATCTCCCTGGGCACCGGTATTATCGAAAAACCCTTCAGGGATGGTGTACGGAGCGGGTAACGTAGGCTTGTTGAAGGTTACATCTCCCTTGAGGCTTTGTTTTACCGAACTGCGCCAGCTCAAACCGAAGCGGGATTTTTCCGTGGCCTGCCAATGAAACGCCACATTGATGCCATATCCCCAGCTATCTCCCAAAAGCCGGCTGTCAATATCCGCAAGATTGCTTGACGGATCCGGAGCGGTTCCTCCCGCCAGGGCAGCCCAATCAAGCTTTTTCTTGGTATCGTATTCGAACCACATGGCTTCCACCCCAAAGGCCACGGAGAGATTTTCGTTCAGTTTCCAGGCATATACAGGATTCAGGGAGAGGCTGGTTATTTCCGTTTTATAGTGATTGTAACGTCCGAACCAATCGGGATCAAAATCGGTACCCAGGCCAAAACGGGAGAATACCCCTACTCCGAGCCATTGGGTATCGCTGATTTGCTTGGAATAATACATGTGAGGAGGCCAGAAGGTTTTATCGTTATTCGACGCAACACCCCAGGTGGAAGAAGTTATTTTTGCGGAAGGACTGATGGCGGTGACGCCCACCATCATCTGCTCCCCTTCAAGCTGGGTTAT